>Ga0065721_10003564_pt1 | contig 307277 bp, 322 predicted proteins | sample Mesricmetagenome_FD_59108 | JGI IMG/M metagenome (GOLD analysis project Ga0065721, IMG submission 59108) | Mesophilic microbial community from rice straw/compost enrichment Sample: eDNA_1 v2 (version 2) | ecosystem: Engineered > Solid waste > Grass > Composting > Bioreactor | place: USA...
CTCCCTATTGACAAGGAGATCCATTCTGCTGTCTTTTCAATATTCATCGGTTCTTCATGCAGGCAAATTTTGATTGTCATACTATTGTCATAGGAAGCAAGATGAGAACGGTTGTTAGGGGTAGCGAAAACGGGCATAATTGAAATTAGTTAAAAAATACAGAAATGAGGAACGGCAACATGAGTTATAACGACCGTTTCATTCGGGCATGCCGGAAGGAACTTGTAGACCGTGTACCGGTATGGTATATGCGTCAAGCAGGACGCTATGATCCTGAATACCGTAAAATTAAAGAGAAATATTCTCTGCTTGAGATTTGCAAACAGCCTGAGCTGGCAGCAGAAGTAACGATGATGCCGGTACGCAAGCTGGGCGTTGATGCGGCTATTTTATATTCGGATATAATGAACCCGGTCGCTTCGATCGGAATTGATTTCGACATTGTCGCTAATATTGGTCCTGTGATTGCGAATCCGATTCGCACAGCTGCTGATGTAGAACGGCTGAAGCCGATTGATGTAGAGGGCGATCTGGGCCATGTGCTGGAGACGATCCGTATACTGGACAAAGAGCTGCAAGTTCCGCTCATTACATTCGCGGGTGCTCCGTTTACCATCGCAAGCTATTTGATTGAAGGCAAGCCGTCGAAAAACTATTTGCGTACCAAAGCGCTTATGTACAGCGAGCCAAAAGTATGGTTCAGCCTTATGGACAAGCTTGGCGATATGGTTATCGCTTATTTGCGCGCCCATATGGCAAACGGAGGCAAAGCATTCCAACTGTTCGACAGCTGGGTAGGGGCACTTACTCCTGCTGATTTCAGCAAATTTGTGCTGCCAACGATTGAAAGAATTTTCGCAGAGCTGTCGGACTTGCCGCAGCCTAAAATTTATTTCCCTGGAGTAAGCTCGGGAGAGCTTCTTCCGGAGCTGCGCAATCTGCAGGCTGATGTGATTGGGCTTGACTGGCGCGTATCGATCCCGGAAGGCCGACGCCGTCTGGATGGCAAATATGCCGTACAAGGCAATCTTGATCCGGTTATCTTAACCGCTCCAATGAGTGTCATCGAATCGTATGCAGCTGATATTATTGATCAGGGGCTTGAGCAGCCGGGCTTTATATTTAACCTGGGCCACGGTTTGTTCCCGGAAGCCTCTCTGGAGAAATTAACAGAATTAACGGCATTCATTCACGCCTATTCGGAAAAAGCTATTGCAGCGCGAGAGGGGAAGGAAACGAGCCATGTCTGAGAACAATAAAATTGGCGTATTAGTTATGTCCTACGGCACACCGCAAAGTCTTGAGGATGTCGAAGCCTACTATACTCATATCCGCCGCGGCCATCCGCCAACGCCAGAGCAGTTGAAAGAGCTGACCGACCGTTATGAAGCGATTGTTGGCGGGGTATTCCCGCTGCGCGAGAATACGAACGGACAAGTAGCGGGCTTGCAGGATAAGCTGGAGCAATTGGCACCCGGCCGTTACGTCTGCTATCAGGGCCTGAAGCATGCCGTTCCCTATATTGAAGACGGTGTAGAACAAATGGCGCGCGACGGCATCAAGGAAGCAGTAGGCATTGTGCTTGCTCCGCATTATTCGGTTATGAGCGTAGGTTCTTATATTAAGCGCGCTCAAGAAAAAGCAGCCGAGCTGGGCATCAAGATGTCTTTCGTTAAGGAATACCATTTGCATCCAAAGCTGCTTCAAGCGCTTAGCGAGCGTGTAACGGACGGCTTGAATCGTCTGGCAGTATCATCAGGCGATGTTAAGCCGGTTAAAGTGTTGTTCAGCGCACATAGTCTTCCGGAGAAAATCCGTGAGCTGGGTGATCCGTACGAGCAGCAGCTGCTTGCAACTTCGGAGGCCGTCGCGAAGCTGGCGAATGTAGGGGAGCCGACTTGGCAGTTCACATGGCAAAGCGCGGGCCGGACAAGAGAGCCGTGGCTTGGACCGGACATTCTGGATACGCTGAAGACTCTTGCAGATGAAGGGATCAAGGCTGTACTGGTTGCGCCGGTCGGATTCGTGTCCGATCATCTGGAAGTGCTGTATGATCTTGATCTTGAAGCCAAGCAGGCGGCAAGCGAGCTGGGCATGACACTTGAACGTATTGCGATGTTGAATAAAGACCCCCTGTATATGGAAACGTTAGCTGAATCGGTGCTTGAGGCCGGTTCTTTGGAATAGTGAAAGGATGAAGAACATGCGGAGAATCGGAATGATTGATCGAATTGTCGTAATCGGCGGAGGGATCAGCGGACTGAGCTCCGCTTTTTATTTGCAGCGGGAAGCGGAGCGGCAAGGGAAAAAGGTGAAGCTCACAATTGTGGACGCTGCTCCTGACCTTGGCGGAAAAATTAATACGCTGCAGCGTGACGGCTTTGTCATTGAGAGAGGACCGGATTCGTTCCTGGCACGAAAGCTGCCGATAATAGAATTGGCGAAGGAGCTTGGTATTGAGAATGAACTGACCGCACAGAATGAGAGCGGCAAAACCTCTTATATTATGCGTGACGGCAAGCTGCATCCGATGCCCAAAGGTATGGTGCTTGGTATTCCAACGAATCTGGATACGTTTATGCAGACGACCTTATTATCGGAGGAAGGCAAAGCGCGGTCGCTTCAAGATCTGGAGATGGCTGGTGCTGCGCCGGAGGGGGATGAATCGCTGGGCGATTTCCTGTCCCGCAGAATTGGATCTGAGATTGTGAAGCATATCTCGGAACCGCTTCTTGCAGGCATCTACGCCGGTGATCTCAGCAAGCTTAGTATTCAGGCGACTTTCCCGCAATTTGCAGAGGCCGAACGCCAGCATGGAAGCCTAATCCGGGGGACGCAGATCCAGCAGCAGAATAAAGCGCCCCAGCAGGCGCCGGATTATTTGCCGGAAGTGATGAAAAACAGTATTTTCTTAAGCTTCAAGCAAGGGCTGTCCACAATGGTTCATGCTCTTGATCAAGCTCTGCAAAGTGTAGAACGGCGCATGGGTGATGCCGTGGCGGAGATTAAGCCGCTGGACAGCGAGGATGCGGCTTCCAGATATGAGGTTGTGCTGGAGTCGGGCGAAGTCCTGCCTGCGGATCATGTGCTTGTGACCGTACCGGCTTTTAACGCCGCGGATCTGCTCGAGCCTTTGGTAGAGGTAACCGAGCTCCGCGCCATCAATTATGTATCTGTGGCGAATGTAGTTATGGCATTTGAGAAATCAACGTTTGACAAGACTTTTGACGGATCGGGCTTCCTTGTTCCGCGTTCGGAAGGGCTTCGGATTACGGCGTGTACATGGACATCGAACAAATGGCTGCACACGAGTCCAGACGATAAAGTGCTGCTGAGATGTTATGTTGGCCGGGCGGGCGATGAAGAGTCGGCTATGCTTCCGGATGAAGAACTGAAGAAGGCTGTGCTGGAAGATATTCAGAAGGTGCTTGGCGTTGATGCCGTTCCTATCTTTACACAAATAACGCGTCTGCCGCGTTCGATGCCGCAATATCCTGTAGGGCATCTGGATAATACGGCCAGATTCCGCAAGCGTTTGTCGGAAGAGCTGCCCGGCGTGTACGTGACAGGTGCGGCCTTTGGCGGTGTAGGACTGCCGGATTGCATCCGATCGGGTAAAGAAGCGGCGCTTGAGATTCTATCGACTCTATGAAAATTTCGCAATCTATAACTAACCTTGCTATAATGGAAGAAATTCTTACTTCGTAAGCCTGATCTGGAAGGAGCCGATTCATGTATTCAACCCGTTCTGAAGCACATCAGCATGAAAAACGAAGACGTAAAAAGAAAGTTCGCCTTCTGTTAACCGTGAATTTGATGATGATTGGCCTGATTGTTGTATTAGTTGGAGTATGGGCCTCTATGCAGGACGGTGGCATATTTCATAGGGACAGCAAACCGCAAACGGAAGAAACAGCGGCAGGGGGGGACCCGGCTGCCAACCAGCCTGCAGCCGATGATGAGCCTGAGGTAAGTGCGGCTCCTGCTGATTCTGCCGCACCTGATGAGGAGAATCCCGACGAAGCGGCTAATGAGGGAACGAAGGAAGATGACCATTCAGTAGGAGCAGGGCAGAACGATTCCAGTACAACACCGGGAGTTGGCGGCTCAGCAGGAGCCGGGGCAGGAGACACCGTGAGTCTGGCCTTCGTAGGAGATATTTTGCTGGCGCAAAGTGTTGGCGATTTCATGGAGAAGAACGGCGATGACTATCCCTATAAGGAAGCTCTATTTTATCTTAGCGAGCCGGATCTGACAGCTGCTAATCTGGAATATCCGGTCACGAACCGCGGCATTCCTGCCGAGGACAAGCAATTTGTATTTAAAGGCGATGCAGGTGCTTTGCCGGCTCTGAAAAATTCGGGAATAGACGTTGTGACGCTTGCCAACAATCATACTTTGGACCAAGGTGTTGAAGGCTTGCTTGATACGATGGCTCATCTGGATAAGGCCGGCATTGATCATGTGGGCGCCGGCAACAATGACACGGAGGCTTTTGCTCCGGTTATTAAAGAAGCGAATGGTATTAGGGTTGCCTATATCGGTGTCAGCAAGGTAGTCCCGACAGGTGACTGGAAAGCGGATAAGAACCGGGCGGGCGTAGCCGAGACTTATGATACAACAAGAACAAAGGCAGCTATCAAGAAAGCCAGAGAAAAGGCAGATCTGGTCGTAGTTATGGTCCATTGGGGTATCGAAAAAGCGGAAACACCGGAACAGTACCAGCGGGATTTTGCACGGGAATATATTGATTCGGGTGCGGATCTTGTTATTGGCAGCCATCCTCATGTGCTGCAAGGATTTGAGCAGTACAAAGGCAAGTGGATTGCATACAGCTTGGGCAATTTTATTTTTAGCGCATATCCCAAAGGGGCTACGGCAGATACGGGCGTTCTGAATGCAGTGTGTACGAAAACCGGCGACTGTCATCTGAAGTTTGATCCGATGAACAACAATCTTGCTCAGCCAAAGCCGATTAGCGGTGATGAGGCGAAGACATTGCTGAGCCGTTTGACGGCGCTTTCGTTTGGCGTAAAAGTACGCGATGATGGAACAATTACAGCGAACTAAAGTAAGCGAATGGAGGGTCAGCGTTCTATGAGAAATTCATGTGTTGCGCATCGAGGCTGGTCCGGACGCGCTCCGGAGAATACACTTGCAGCTATCCAGTTGGCGATTGATGAGCCGGATGTAGAGTGGGTGGAGCTTGATGTACAGCTGTCGAAGGATAATGTACCGGTTGTTATTCACGATTACAAGCTGAATCGGACGACAAACGGCCGCGGCGAGGTAAAAAGTTTGACGGCGTCGGAATTGTCAGCCCTTGATGCAGGAAGCTGGTTCTCCCCGCTGTACAAAGGTGAAGGCGTCCCGACGCTCAGTCAGGTTCTGGATATTGCCCGCGGGCGCATCCGGCTTAATATTGAGCTGAAGACGGATGGTATCCGTTATCCGAAGCTGGAGGATTATGTCGTCCAGCTTGTCAAAGACTACGGCATGGAAGACAGTGTTGTGCTGACATCGTTCCATGCCGGAACGCTGTTTAATGCCCGTAAGCTGACGGGTGGGAGTATTCCTACAGGACTTATTCTCGACGGCTGGCGCAATTCATTGCCTGCGGAGCTGGAGCAGCTTGGTGCAAAGTTCTTGTCTATTGAACACGGCAGGCTTAATACTGCCCGGATAGAGCTGCTGAAGCAGGCAGGTATCCAGGCCATGGCCTGGACACCTGACGACGAGCGTACAATCCGCAAGCTGATTTCGCTGGATCCGGATCTGATGATTTGCACGAACCATCCTGACCGCTGGCATAAAGCTTTGCAGCAGGTTGGAGTGTAGATCATGGTTGGATGGGTAGATGAGTGGTGGCTAAGACTGCTTGCCGGACTTGCCGGCAGCGGTATTATTGCTGCTGCGGCTTACCGTGCACGTTCGTTATCCGGCTCTGGTGCCTGGTCTGCCGTCATCATGGGGACGGGGTTTGTCACGTTAGGTGAGCCGGTGTGGTTTGGCTGCTTGATTGCTTTCTTTGTATCTTCGACCCTGTGGTCCAAGTGGAAGAAGCGCCACCGGGCCAAAGCTGCAGCAGAAGCGAACTACGAGAAAACCGGCAGACGTGATGCCGGACAAGTATGGGCCAATGGCGGCATCGGCTTGCTGCTATGCGCGGGGAATGCCCTTCAGCCAGATATGGCCTGGCTCTTTGCTTATATCGGCGTGATGGCCGCCGTAAATGCGGATACATGGGCCACCGAGATCGGGGCCCTGAGCCGTACAGCGCCGCGGTCGATTACGACCGGCAAGCGGGTAAAGCCGGGCACGAGCGGCGCGATTACTCCGCTCGGCACGCTTGCAGCGCTGGCTGGCGCCGCCTTCATCGGCGGCGTCGCGGCAGCGCTGCTGGCGCTCCCGCAGCAGGCTGACGCCGCTGCGGTTAGCGCCCCTGGCGGCACGGCGGCGGTAGTCATCGCCGCCGCTGCCGCCGGTCTGGCCGGGTGCTTCGCCGACTCACTGCTCGGCGCCACCGGCCAGGCCATGTACCGCTGCCGGGTATGCGGCAGCGAGACCGAGCGCGCCGCCCATTGCGGGGAGGCGGCGGAGCGAGTGCGCGGCTTGGCCGCGCTGAACAACGACAGGGTGAACCTCCTGTCGTCGGTCTTTGCCGGCCTGCTTGGCTGGGCCATCGGAGCTTTATTCTAAAGCAATACCCCTGCAAGAGTTAGCCGCTTGAGGCTAGTGCCTGGCAGGGGTATTTTGCGCCTTCGTCATATATACATTCATTAGGGGGATGAAAAGACATGAACAGCAAAGAACGTTTCTCCAATCGAGTTGATCAATATGTGAAATACCGTCCGAGTTATTCGGATGAGGTTATTCAATATTTATATCAGACAATCGGATTCCGGCCGGAATCCGTTATTGCCGATGTGGGAGCGGGCACGGGGATCTTCACCAAGCTGCTGCTCGAACAAGGAAGTAACGTCATCGCTGTTGAGCCTAATCCCGATATGCGAAAAGCGGCTGTCGATCAGCTAAGCGGCAATCCGAATTTCCATGCGGCAACAGGTTCAGCTGAAGAGACCGGACTTGCGGATAACTCTGTTGATTTTATCGTCTGCGCGCAATCCTTCCATTGGTTTGACCGCATGGCAGCGAAGGCAGAATTCAATCGGATTCTAAAGCCCGGCGGCAAAGCAGTGCTGATCTGGAACTCCCGTTTAACAACCGGGACTGCTTTCCTGGAGGGATATGATCGATTGCTCAGGACCTATGGTATCGACTATGAAAAAGTTGGCCATAAGAATATCTCCCAGGATACCCTTGTCCCATTTTTCAAAGATGGCGGTCTGCATAAAGCTGCCTTTCCGCTCCTGCAGCCGCTTAACTTCGAACAATTAAGCGGACGAATGTTATCTTCCTCCTATGTGCCGCTTCCTGATCATCCTAACTACAAGCCTTTGATGGAGGAGCTGCAGCAGCTTTTTGATGCTTCCCAGCAAAATGGTTTGATCTCCTTCGATTATGAGACCGAAATCTACTGGGGAGAGGTCTGATCTGTTCTCCCGTTTGGGGATTCCGTATCCTGCTTGTAACTTAACGATGTCCCATATCGTAAAGCATAATGACACCAGACTTGCCAGCTTTTTTAATGGTATGCCAATTTTCAAGTCTGCCGTTCTAAATTATGAAATTCCTAATTCGTTACAACTCTCTGCAGAGGAGAATGCAATCATGAAGCGTAAATCCCGTGAAAAATTTGATGTAGGCTCTTTCATTCTGGAGGTTGCTCTGGAGTTAGCGGTCTACGTCCCGCGGCTGGTATTCCGCTTAATCAGAGGGATACTGGATTAGCTTATAAATGACTGTGCAGGTCTCAGGGAATTGGGGCAATATGGTATAATGGGACTGAATCGGGAGACAAGGGAGAAATATGTGATGAAGCTTATCGACTTAAGTGTACCCATTAGTCCAAGTATCCGGGAGCCTCTGCCGGCGAAGATCGAATATTCGAGCCATGAGGCGGGGGCGCAGCAAGCAGCGGCTATACTCGGGCTAAAGCAGGAGGATTTTCCGGAAGGCAAAGCGTGGGCGACGGAAACAGTAACCCTGAATACACATGCAGGTACGCATATTGACGCGCCATGGCACTACTGGCCGACTTCGGAAGGGAAGCAGGCAAGGACGATTGATGAAATGCCGCTGGAATGGTTTTATTCCGACGGTGTATTGCTTGATTTCAGCTCCAAGCCTCCAGGATATGAGATTACGACGGATGATCTGAAGGCCGAGTTAAACCGGATTGACTATACGCTTAAGCCGTACGATATTGTTCTTATTCGGAGCGATGCGGACAAACGGTTGTACCATGAACATTATGCATTCCTGCATGCCGGTGTCTCTGCCGAAGCGACACTATGGCTGTTGGATCAAGGCATCAAGGTAGTTGGTACGGACGGCTGGGGCTGGGATATCCCGCTCAACCTGCAGGCTGAGGCGTATAAACAGCAGCCAAGGGAAGGTATCCTGTGGGCAGCGCATTATGTCGGCAAGGACCGGGAATATTGCCAGATCGAGAAACTCGCCAACCTGGACCAAATTCCGAAGCCATTTGGCTTTAAAGTATGCTGCTTCCCGGTCAAAGTAGAAAAAGCAAGCGCGGGCTGGTCACGCCCGGTTGCCATTATAGAGGATTAATAATAAAACGGCAGTCGGGAGCATATCACTCAGATGCTCCCACTGCCGTTTTTTATGGAGAATTGAATGTTTAGCTAGGTTTAGCTAGGAGTGTCCTCCGGGATGGTCAAAATATATCTTTGATCGTCATTTTGGCAACCGGTTGCCATATATACCGTATTCCCTTCCTTCTGTTGCTGCTTCTCGATATTCGTGCATTCCGTTTTTGAATTGCCTTTGTCGCCCCCCGCAAAAGCATCTTCGCTGTTGTCGTATTCATATTGCAGCCTTTTACCATCTGTCACCAAATAAATATAAATAGGATCGCCTTCTACGGTCAGGGATGTTACCTTCAGTTGATCCGCCTGATGATTGGCAAAGCTATTTATGAAGCTATTCAATTTGGCTAGATTATAGGTTGTAAGGTGATGGACATAAATCTCATCGCCTAACAGCTGTTCAATGGAGTTTTCAATACTGGAATTGTAGGTCGTTCTTTCTTGAGGACGGTTGCCGCCCACATTGTGCTGGTACAGGATCAAGACATTTTTAACGTTATAAAACAGCGGGGCATTCATGTCCATTACCTTTGTTTGCTCTGCAAAATCAAGTCTCGCCTTACTTGTTCCTTTGGAATTGTCATACACGTACACCATAATTCTCTCTTTGCCCGGAAGCGCGTAAATAAAAGGCTTCGCTTTATTCAATTTAAAATAGGAGTCGGCAGGATCAGCTGTCAGCTCTATTCCATTTGCCTGTAAGCTTTTTACGACATCCTCTTCGTTTAATAGAGTTTCTTTATACGCAAGACCGCCGCTTGAGGCAGCATCTGGATTATTAGAATCAGTCTCCGATTTGCAGCCGGCTAGTCCAACAAGCAGTATCACTATACCAAGCAAGATTAGATATTCTTTTCTCACGATTTTAAGCATTTTATCACCCTTTCTATATCTTCTAAAATAGACGAAGGGAATAACCGGTAAGTTGCGTGCCTGTACCAACAAAAAAAGACAGACCCGATTGATTTCGAGTCTGTCTTTCGTCTATTCTCGCCCCTCTGCACGAAGTAGAGGAGTTTTTGGTGAACCATTGCGATGAAAGGGTGAAGAGAGAGGGGAAGGAACTCCTGGAGGAGCGAAGCGATTGCCTTTGGAATTCGGGAATATACCTTTAGATGTCATTCAAAATTCCCGATTCCAACAGCAGCCGGAAGGAGATCCTTTCCCGTCCTCTGAACAGCCTCATCCTCAAACTAAGCACCAACCGATCCGTTTACTTCGTCAACTCCTCCATTTGCTCAATCAAGCTCTCGAACACACTCATCGCTTGCTCGATCGGCTCCGGAGTGGACATGTCAACGCCGGCTTTTTTCAGGATATTGATCGAGAAGTCGCTGCCGCCGCTCTTCAGGAAGCCGAGGTAACGGTCAACTGCCGGTGCGCCTTCTTCAAGAATTTGCTTCGAGAAGCTTGTAGCTGCGGAGAAGCCTGTCGCATATTTGTACACATAGAAGCTGTTGTAGAAATGCGGTATACGTGCCCACTCCATCTCGATATCCTTGTCTACGACCATGTCCTTGCCATAATAAAGCACGTTCAGATCGTAGTAGATTTTGCTCAAATCCTGCGGAGTAAGGGACTCGCCTTGCTCGGTTTTCTCATGGATGATCTTCTCGAATTCGGCAAACATCGTTTGACGGAATACCGTCGTGCGGAACTGGTCTGCATAATACGTCAGCAGGTACATTTTCTCCTTGGCATCGGAAGACTTGCCGAGCAAATGATCCATCAGCAGCGCTTCGTTCAGCGTTGACGCTACTTCCGCGAGGAAGATCGTATATTGTGCGTCACGGTAGTTCTGATTCGTATCCGAGTAGTACGAATGCAGCGCATGGCCCATTTCGTGAGTCAGGGTGAACATGCTGTTCAGGTTGTCTTTATGATTCAGCAGCACATATGGATGCGTGCCAAACGCTCCCCAGCTGTAAGCGCCGCTGCGTTTGCCTTCGTTCTCGTAGACGTCGATCCAGCCGTTATCGAAGCCGTCCTGCAACACGGACAAGTAGTCCTCGCCAAGCGGCTTCAAGCTTTCTTTAACGATTTTTTTCGACTCGTCATACGAGATTTCCATATCGAATTCATCAACAAGCGGAGCAAACAGATCATACATATGAAGCTCATCAACGCCAAGCAGCTTCTTGCGGAGGTTCATGTAACGGTACATAAGCGGAAGATGCTTATGAATCGTATCAATCAGGTTCGTATATACGCTCTCCGGAATGTTATCGCCATACAGCGACATGCCTAATGCGGAAGGATATTTGCGAGCCCGGGCATAGAAAATATTTTTAGTCACGTTTGCATTCAATGTGGTTGCGATCGTGTTTTTTAATTTACCGTATGTATCGTACATCGTGTGGAAAGCGTTCGCGCGTACTTCACGGTTCTTGCTCTCGAGGAACTGGATATAACGGCCTTGGGTTAGTTCTACTTCCTCGCCGGCTTCGTTCTTCACTTTAGGGAATTTCAGATCCGCATTGTTCAGGATACTGTAAATCGAGCCTGGAGCGGAGCTCACGTTGCCAACCTGTGCCATAAGCGCTTCCTCGGCTTTGGACAGGACATGCGCTTTCTGACGGCGCATTTCTTCCAGCGTATGCTTGAATACCGCAAGATCTTTATTCTCGATCAGAGCGTCCAGCTCAGCATCCGACAGTGATAATACTTCCGGAGTAATGTAGGAAAGAGCTTCGCCTGTTTCTACGCTGATTTTTTTGGCTTTGTCAGACAAAGCCTGATAAGTTGGTTCAGCCGTATCTTCGTGATGTTTCATATTGGAATATACATAAAGACGTTCAACATGCAGGGAGAGCTCGTCTTCCAGCTCGAAACATGCTTTGAGCTGCGCCGGATCATTAAGCTTGCCTTCGAATGCCCCAACTTTCTTGATTAATGCTTTGGCTGCGGCATATTCTTTATCCCAGGCTGCCTGATCGGCAAATAGATCCTCCAGCTTCCAGCGGTATTCTACTGCGGTTTCGGAACGCTTAGGTACGTGATTCATCGAACTCCTCCTCGGTACGGATATAGATGATTGGTTATGTGATGCAGCTTGCTTGCCGGGATCGGCCGAAGCCGAGCCGGGAGCAAGGCATAACACTAGAACTACGGGCAGCCATTTCATTCGCGGAAGATCACCTCTAGGAACACAGTTTGTCCTAGTATGTCCGATGATGCTTCCAAACATGAACCTAAGTTCCCATTGTAAAGAAGCTGTATACAATCAGGAAAAAGGCGAATGCAATTAAGATAATGGAGATAATAGCCATCCACCTGCGCAATTTAGGCGCCATGGATTCGCGCTTGAGAATAACAAGGCCGCCAAGCACGAAGGCGGAAATAATAAAGATAACATTAGCGGAGCCCATCTGTACCTCCTTAAAAATTGCGAAGCAATTTACTTCGTAAGCATACGCTTAAAAATTGCGAAGCAATTTACTTCGTAAGCATACGCTTAAAAATTGCGAAGCAATTTACTTCGTAAGCATACGCTTAAAAATTGCGAAGCAATTTACTTCGTAAGCATACGCTTAAAATTGCGAAGCAATTTACTTCGTAAGCATACGCTTAAAATTGCGAAGCAATTTACTTCGTAAGCATATGCTTAAAATTGCAAAGCAATTTACTTCGTAAGCATACGCTTAAAAATTGCGAAGCAATTTACTTCGTAAGCATACGCTTAAAAATTGCGAAGCAATTTACTTCATAAGCATTCGCCTAAAAATTGCGAAGCTATCCTGCTTCGTAAGCAGGTGCTTCTAAATGGTCTATGCAACGTGTTGTTACGATATGTTCGCCGCACAGGTTAATATTTCCTGCCGGGTTACACGTCTTTAAGTGCTTTCAAGATATTTTCCCGTTCTTGCTCTTTGCCAACGAATTGTTCCGGCTTGAACCGGTTTTCCGCCCAGTGCATCATTTCCGGACGGCTGACGAAGGTATGGCATTCTTCTCCCCATTGATCGGATATTTCACGGACGATCAGGGTTTTGCCTTGAACCTCCACGGTCAGCATATTGTATTTATCGGTTTTGAAAATCTCATGTTTTTTGAACATAGCTGTCATTCCACCTTTCTTGCCTAGATATACTGTTCATCATAGCCAAATTTATGGGTGGAAATCAATAATAACTAATGGTAGTATTAGGTTATTCTGCTTAGAAGGCGGAATTGCTTGGGAGCCAGATGCTGCCCGAGTAGAGCTGAGGACCAGAAGAGATGAGACGAGGAGAGGGTTTGAGATGAGTAAGGATGTGTATCAGCAGGTTGGCGTAGCCATGACTTGCCGTGGTTTTGACGAGTATCTGAGAATGTTTGATTTAACGGAACAGACGCTGGCAGGTGGCCGTGTGCTGGACGTTGCCGGGGGCGGTTCTTCCTTTACGGCAGACGCCGCAGGCCGTGGCTATGATGCAACCGCAGCGGACCCCCGTTATGTGCAGGACAGCAAACATTGGATCGATGAGGCGGCAGCCGAGATTGATACCTCCACAGCAAAGCTTGATCAACTGAGAGAGCATTTCGACTGGAGCTATTATGGAAGTCTGGAGCAGCACCGTGAAGGGCGGATTCAATCGCTTGCACGATTCCGTGAGCATCTTCAATCCGTTGACGGGCGCAGCCGTTATAAGGCGGGGTCATTACCAGCTCTTCCATTCGAGAATGATACTTTTTCACTTGTATTATGCAGTCATTTCCTGTTCCTATATGCCGAGCAATTTGGCTTTGAATTTCATAAGCGCTCTATCCTGGAATTGATGCGGGTATGCAAGCCCGGCGGAGAAGTGAGGGTTTATCCGCTTTACTCCTTAGGCTGGAAGCCGTTTGAACGGATGGATGAGCTGCTGGCTTCAATTATAGAGCATGACGGGGAGCCGGAGTTGCTGCCGTCAAAGCTTCCTTTTATTCCGGGTTCCAGTCAATATTTACGGATAGCGACTTGTTGATTTTTCCAAATTAGGAATATATAATAGGGTTATTCGCCGCGATAAGCGGCGGTTATTTTAGGAGGTTGTGTCAGTTGAAGGGAACAGTTAAATGGTTTAATGCTGAGAAGGGCTACGGTTTTATCTCGGTAGAGAATGGCGAAGACGTGTTTGTCCATTATTCCTCTATTCAAGGCGACGGTTTCAAGTCGCTTGAAGAAGGTCAGTCGGTAGAGTTCGATATTACACAAGGCAACCGCGGTGCACAGGCGTCTAACGTCATTAAATTATAAGATCAACCCTTATAAGCACGCATGCAAGAGAGATCCTTCTCGTTAACCCGAGAGGATCTCTTTTTTTGTCCAAATTCAATTTATTTTCGGCCAAATAAATGCTTGCATAAGAACAGGATGGCAGAGAGGAGGGCAAGGATCGCTCCCATCTTATAAAAGCTGCTTCGCCCAAAATGCTCGAAGAAATAGCCTCCGACCGTACCGCTGATTAGACCGGCTAGTCCTGACCATACAACCGCATAAACGGCCTGGCCGGAGGAACGGTATTCATCCGGGATCAATTGAGACAGATAACGAAGCGCCGTTGAGAAATAAATGCCAAAGCTGACGCTGTGCATGAGCTGCGTACTAAGCACAAGACGCGGATCGTCGAGCACGGATGCGAGCCAGAAGCGCAGCATGTACATCAGGCACGCAAATACAAGTAACGGAAGCTCTTTAAATTTATGACCGTATTTGCCCATCAGGAACAGTACCGGAATTTCGCTGACCGCGGAGAACAGCCAGGCCAGCCCGACTTGAGAATCGGAAGCTCCCATTTGACGCAAGGCAACAGCCAGGAAGCTCTCATTCATCCGGTGACTGATGGAGACAAGTAATATAATGAAGAAAAAATATAGAACTTCCGGTTTCCGCAGTAATTTGAAGAAGCCGGAAAATTCGATTTTGCGCGTACTGCCTCGATAGTCTTTCAGAAAGAAAGACAGCGCGATGGTGATCGAAATCGTACATAAGCCAAGCGGCAATGTCCAGTCGGAGCCAAGCCCCTTCAGGATTAAGCCAAACAGGTAAGCCGATATGGCGAAACCAAGGGAACCAAATATGCGGATGAGCGCATAAGGGGTTTTGATATGCTCGCTTGCCAGCAGGATCAGGCTGTCACTGAGCGGGTTCATAGGAGTCTGGAAGAAGTAGAACGCCGTCATGACCAGGCAGATAAGGGCGAAATGCTGAACCGGGAACAGCAAGGAAATCATGGCCAGCTGTCCGAACAAGAGAATCGTGAGCAGTTTCTTGATTGTCTGGAACCGGTCGCTTGCCATGCCAAGCAGCAGGTTGGCAAAGATTGATATAAACGGGCCTGTTGAATAAATAATGCCGATCTGATGCGCTGAGAACCCTTGATCCATAAAATATAATGGAATGTAAGAGATGAGCAGAGCTTGCGTAGAGTACATCGAGAAGCTGAAGGCTCGCAGGGATAGCGTATCCCGTTTGACTGATGCTGCGGAAGGCGCCGCGCTGTCTGAATGATCCATAAGTTTTCCCCCTGAAAAGAATTAACGCGCGTTCTTCGCGATAATTCTTACTTCGTAAGCATGTACTTAACAAACAACATTGTTTAACAGTATAGCATGATAGGCTGGATTATTGCTTGTTGAAATGGTACATTATTGTCTGGAGGTTCATGAATGTTGATGTATCGGTTTGAGTGGAATGAGCGGCTGTTAATCGCATTGCCGGTGCTTGAGGCGGACTGGAGACAGTATAGCTCCAGACAGCAGTCGGATATTGTGGAACAGTGGGAACTCATTAGGGGAACAATACCGGATCGTATCATGGAATTTGAGAGAATCATTAACCGCAAGCAAAATCAATTATATGATGAAGAAAATTTCGAAGAGTCTTGCCGATTAAATGCGGAGATTGCTGAATACGCGAGCCGGATTAACGATTTGCATATCTGGTACCGTACGAATCAAGAGCTGGATTCCCGCCGGCATACGTAAGGCTGTCTTAGAAGGGGGTGCTTTGTGAGATTAATGACTTTAGCCGGCAATCGGGTACCCGAAAGCCCATTTAAGCTCATGCACCGCGTCTATAAGTACATATTGCCTGAAGTGAATATCGAGCTGCGCAAGCTGCGACGATTGGCTGAACAGATTCCTGATCCCGAGCTTCGGACACAAGCCCTGCAAAGCATGGACAGCAAGAAGTTTCATTGCCAGGGCGGTGCGATTTATGCCGCGATGAATCTGGATGAGCGCTATGTTCTTATTCCGCTAATTGTGGCGCTGCAGACGATAAGCGATTATTTGGACAATCTGTGCGACCGGAGCACATCGCTGGACCCGGATGATTTCCGGCTGCTGCATCAATCGATGCTGGATGCGGTTAATCCATCAGCACCGGTACAGGATTACTACGCATTACGCCAGGAACGAAATGACGGCGGTTATTTGCATCATCTGGTAAATTTATGTCAACACTGTGTTTCGATGCTTCCTTCGTATTCTGCGGCACAGCCGTATGTGGCGGAGCTTGTTGGCTTGTACAGCGATCTTCAGGTGTACAAGCATATCCGTAAAGATTTACGGGAGGAGCGGCTGCTCGCCTGGTGGGACAATTATGCCGGGCAATTTCCCGAATTGCAATGGAATGAATTTGCGGCCGCGACGGGCTCGACGCTGGGCATGTTTATGTTATTTACAGCGGCGAGTGATGAGACATTACGTCCGGAAGACGCGGAAGCAATTAAAAATATATATTTTCCACATGTATGCAGTCTGCATATTATGCTCGATTATTTAATCGATCAGGAAGAGGACCGCGCCGGTGGCGATTTGAATTTCTGTCATTACTATGCTAGTCAGCATCAGCTTGTCGAACGGATTGTAACGATCGTGAATCGGGCCAGGGAAGATGTGAAGAAGCTCCCGGCAGCCGGCTTTCACCGGCTTATTATTGAAGGGTTGTTAGCCCTGTATTTATCCGATCCCAAGGTTCGGACGCAATCAGATGTGCTTGATGCATCCCGCAAACTGATGAAGAAAAGTCCGCTTACCCGCCTGTTTTTTTGGGTCAACAGCATCTGGATTCGAAGACAACAGGTTTAGATAAAATTACTTGGAGGAATGATTATGTCATCTGTAAAATCTATTGCTGTACTAACTAGCGGAGGCGACTCGCAGGGCATGAATGCGGCCGTACGCGCCGTAGTCCGGAGTGCTTTGTATAATGGTCTTGATGTTTATGGCGTTCAACGCGGTTACCAAGGCCTGATTAATGATGATTTGTTCAAAATGGACCTGCGCAGTGTAGGCGATATTATTCAACGCGGCGGTACCATTCTTCAAACCGCACGCTGTAAAGAATTTATTACACCGGAAGGCCAACAGCGCGGTGCTGATGTTCTGCGTGCACGCGGTATTGACGGCCTGGTTGTTATTGGCGGCGACGGCTCCTATCAAGGCGCTAATAAATTGAGCAAGCTTGGTATCAAAACAATGGGTCTGCCGGGTACCATCGACAACGATATTCCGTTTACAGACTTTACGATTGGCTTCGATACAGCTGTCAGCATCGTAGTTGACGCCATCAACAAAATTCGTGACACAATGTCTTCGCATGAGCGTTCGTCGGTAGTTGAGGTTATGGGCCGTCATTGCGGTGATATCGCCCTTTATGCGGGGCTTGCGAGCGGTGCGGAGACGATTATCGTTCCGGAAGTGCCAATTGATATGGCGGAAGTGTCCGAGCGTATGAAGAGCAACTTCGCGAAAGGCAAGCGCCATAGTATCGTAGTTGTAGCAGAAGGCGCAGGACGCGGCGAAGATGTTGCCCGTGAAATTACGAAGGGCTGCGGTCTGGAGCCGCGTGTAACCGTTCTGGGGCATATTCAGCGCGGCGGTACTCCTACTGCGATGGACCGCATTCTGGCAAGCCGTCTCGGTGACTTTGCTGTTCATCAGCTGATGGCAGGCGAGTCGGGCAAAGCTTGCGGTATTATCCGCGGTGAGCTGGTTACAACAGATATTGATACGGTTGTCCACTCGAAGAAGCCGTTCAACATGGATCTGTATAACCTGGCTCTTCGTCTTTCCCAATAGGACATGTATAAATAAGAGTATGAAACTCGCCGGAGCAATGATTGCTCCGGCGATTTTTCGTTTAAATTGGGTTTACATTAACGGTGTATTCTTTAACTGTCAAGAATGCCGCGAGGAGTGAATTCGACCCGATGAAGCAAGAAGAGATCAAACGCAAAGGCCGGGGGAGCTGGCGTCCCTTTCTGAAGCTGATGCTTGAAACCAAGCCGTCCAAATGGATGCTGGGCATCGCTATAGGATTAAGTGTCATGTCTACTGTTGTAGGGCTGGCAGTACCGCTGTTGACGAAAAATGTGGTGGACAGCTTTTCGATTACCGATATAAGTACTATGCAGATTGTTGGATTATGCGTTGCCTTCCTGGGGCAGGCGGCCGCATCCGGTATTTCCATCTATATGCTTAACCGGATCGGGCAATCGGTGGTTGCAAGTCTTCGTGACCGCTTGTGGAAAAAACTGCTGGTGCTCACCGTTCCTTATTTCGATAAACACCGGACGGGGGATACGGTAAGCCGGGTTATCAATGATACAGGGATTGTAAAAGGATTAATTACGGAACATTTGACGGGCTTTTTCAACGGACTTATCTCTATTATTGGAGCGGTATCCATTCTCCTGTTCCTGGATTGGAAGATGACGCTGCTGATGCTGACGGCTGTGCCCGTTGCGATGCTGATTTTTATTCCGGTCGGCCGTCAGATGACGAAGATTTCAAGAGAGCTGCAGGATGAGACGGCTGTCTTCACGACGGTACTGGATCAGGCGTTATCGGAAATCCGGTTAGTAAAAGCGTCAAATGCAGAAGACTATGAATATAACAACGGAAAATTGTCAATCGGCAAGCTGCTCCGTCTGGGAATTCGTGAAGGCAAGCTCCAAGCGGTTATTTTCCCAATCGTAGGTTTGGTCATGATGGGGATGCTTGTGCTTATTATTGCATACGGCGGTATGCGTGTATCGTCTGGCGAGCTGTCGGCCGGTGATCTTGTCGCCTTTATTCTTTACTTGATACAGATCGTATTCCCGATTAACCAGATCTCGCAATTTTTCACGCAGATGCAAAAAGCGATTGGGGCTACGGAACGGATTATCGCCACGCTGCATGCAGATGAAGAACCTCTCCATCAAGGCCGCCTATTGCAGAACGCAAAGCAGCCGATTATTGTGGATCAGGTGTCATTTGCTTATGGCGAGCAGGATGATGTACTTAACAATATTGATTTCACACTCCAGCCGGGTACGGTTACAGCTATTGTTGGACCAAGCGGAGGCGGGAAAACCACCCTGTTCTCGCTGCTTGAACGATTTTATAAGCCGCAGCAGGGTACAGTCCGGATCGGACAGGAAAATATATTTGATCTTTCCCTGCATGCCTGGCGCAGCAAGATTGGTTATGTGTCACAGGAAAGTCCGATTATTGCGGGAACCATCAGAGATAATCTTATTTACGGTACAGGCAGAATGATTACGGATGAAGAAATGAAGCAAGCGGCGAAGATGGCTTATGCCGATGTCTTTATCGAGGAGCTGACCGACCGGTATGAGACGGAGGTTGGTGAGCGGGGCATCAAGCTGTCCGGCGGACAGCGGCAGCGGATTGCCATTGCCAGAGCGATCCTTCGCGATCCGCAAATTCTGATGCTGGATGAGGCAACATCAAGCCTGGACAGCAAGTCGGAGATTGTTGTCCAGCAGGCGCTCGACAATCTGATGGTGGGGCGGACGACTCTGGTCATCGCACACCGGCTGTCGACTGTGGTGGATGCCGATCAAATTTTGTTTGTAGAGAAAGGGACCATTACAGGGCGAGGCACGCATGAGGAATTATTACAATCACATGAGCTGTACCGCGAGTTTGCGAATCAACAGCTGCGTCTGGAGACGGTTCAATAACGGAGGGAGAGATAACGGATGGCAACCATTCTGGTAGTTGATGATGATGCTCATATTAGAGAGCTGGTTACCCATTATTTAAAGACAGAGGGTTTTGAGGTCCTGGAAGCGGGCGATGGCGAAGAGGCTTTGAATGTATTGGATTCCGCCAAAGCGGATCTTGTCATTATGGATGTCATGATGCCGAACATGGACGGCTGGCAGTTATGCGCCGAGATCCGCGATCATTATGATCTGCCGCGGCTCATGCTGACGGCGAAGGGGGAAACAGCCCAGAAGCTGAAGGGCTTCGATCTTGGCGCCGATGATTATCTTGTTAAGCCGTTTGAGCCGCTTGAATTAATCGCCAGAGTGAAGGCGCTGCTCAAGCGCTACCGGATTGCTTCTTCACAGACCGTTCAAGCGGGGGATCTTGTTCTTGATCGGAAGACCTATATCGTTCAGGTCAATGGACAGAGCATGACGCTTCCGCTCAAGGAATTCGAGCTGCTGTTCAAGCTGGCCAGCTATCCGGGGCAATCGTTCTCGCGCGGGCAGCTGATTGAAGAGATATGGGGATATGATTTCGAAGGCAATGAACGGACGCTGGATGTTCATATCAATCGGCTGCGCGAAAGATTTCCGGAAGCGGTGCATACGTTCCGAATTGCGACGATCCGCGGACTGGGCTATCGTCTGGAGGTGCAGGGTTGAAGGAAAAGCTGAAGCTTCTTCTTAAAGTTTTAATAAAAATTGGTCAATTCTGCCTGTTTTTAAGTTTTTTTACGGGCTGCTGGACTGTTGCTTATTTTTTCACTTACTGGTTATATAACAAGCTCAATTGGACTCCGCATCATTATGTTGCTCAACTGTTGAATCTGCTGGGCGGTCTCTTTTTAATGGGGCTTATAATCCAGTTGATCGGCTTCTTGTTTTTTCACAAAAGGCAGAAGGAATTTACGGATTCCATGAGAGACGCGCTTAGACGGATTGCGCAAGGCGATTTCAAGGTGCGTCTAAACTTAGGCAGGAAGTTGGATCCTAGATATATGGAAATTCTTGATGAGATTAATCTAATGGCGGACGGACTGGAGAAGCTGGAAGTGCTTCGGCAGGAATTTATCTCGGATGTTTCGCATGAAATTCAGACACCGCTAACATCCATTAGCGGTTTTGCTCGTGCGCTGCAGAATGAATCGATTGATTCTGACACCAGAAGTAAATATTTGCGTATTATCGAAGGTGAAAGCTCCAGGCTGTCCAAGCTTAGCGAGAACTTGCTCCGGCTCGCCTCGCTTGATTCCGAGAAGCATCCCTTCGAGCCGAAGCGTTACCGGCTGGACCGTCAGCTCGGAACGCTTATTCTTTCCTGTGAGCCGCAATGGACGGGGAAATCCATTGAGCTTAATGCCGATCTGGACGATGTCTATGTAGAAGCGGATGAGGATCTGCTCAGTCAGGTCTGGATCAATCTGATCAGCAACAGCATCAAGTTTACGCCGGAAGGCGGTCAGATCGATGTTACTTTAAGGCAAAACGGGAGCCGGGTGGAATTCCGGATCAAGGATACCGGAATCGGCATAGCTGCCGATCAGCATGAGCTTATTTTTGATCGCTTTTTCAAATCAGACAAGGCAAGAAGCCGCAAGGTTGGAGGAAGCGGGCTTGGGCTGTCTCTGGTGAAGAAAATTGTGGAGATGCATCAGGGCTCCGTGGTGGTCGAAAGCGAGCTGGGTCAAGGCTCTGTCTTTATCGTTACGCTGCCGGCTGTGATGAGCCATTTGTAAGAACTTTGTAAGAATTGCTTACGAGTTCGTTTAGAATTGGGCGTTATGATAAACGATAGATTCAAAACTTGCGCAGTCAGGGTGAGTATTGTTTGTCCATTCGAGTGAAGCTGTATTTGTCGTATGTAGCCATGGTATTTTTGCCGATGGTTCTGATTCTTAGCTTTGTGGTTTTCCTGCTGTATGCCGGCGGAATGCAGGATCTTCGGGAATACTTTCGTGTGGAGAAGGAGGAGAAGACGAATCAATCCCTGATCTACGGGGAGCTGAAATATGTCATTGAGAATGATGCCGACAAGCTTTCATCTGCCGATTATATCGATAATCTGCAGCGAAGGCTGGCCGAACAATGGGCTGGCATCATTATAGCCAAGGACGGAGTCATTACGGATGTTCCGAGATTTCTGAAGGAGCTGTCTCCGCATGAGAATTGGCAGGCTTTGTTCAATGAATCACCGGATGCGGTATCCTTCAAGGCTTTTAAGTTCCAGATCAATGAAATCTCTTTCCAGTATCCGGACGGTCACAGCGGCCAAATGCTTCTTCTCAGAAGATATGATGTTGTACCGCCTCTCTGGCGGCCGGTAGGCGCATTAATTTTTAGTGCGGTTGTTGGACTGACCAGCCTTCTCCTTACTTATTTTGTCTCCCGCAGTATTATTCGGCCGATTCATGCGCTGAAGACGGCTGCGCTGCAGATTAAAGACGGTGATTTGTCACAGCAGGTCGCAGTCAAAGGGAAAGGGGAAGTGGCCCAGCTATCTGCTGCGTTTGAGGCCATGAGGCTTCAGCTCAAGCAGTCCATCGATCAAAGCCTGCAGTACGAGGAGAATCGAAAGCAGCTGCTGTCTCATATTTCCCATGATTTGAAGACGCCAATCTCCGCCATCAAAGGTTATGTCGAAGGGATCATGGACGGCATAGCCAATACGGATGAGAAGCGGCAGCGGTATATGCAGACGATTTATCACAAAGCTAATGATATGGATCAGTTGATTGATGAGCTGTTTTTATTTTCCAAGCTGGATTTGCACAAGGTCGCCTTTGATTTCAAGACCATAGATATGATCAAATATCTGGAGCATTTCCTGGATGAACAGCGCTTTGATCTGGAGAAGTCCGGTATCCGGCTAAGCTTTGAGCATTCCTCGAGCCAGCCGCTGCTGATTGCAGCTGATCCGGACAAGCTTGGCCGGGTGCTTACCAATATTTTGAACAACAGTGAGAAATATATGGGCCAGCTGCCGGTATCAGCAGACAAGAGAGTGAAGGTATCGGTTCGTGATCAGGGAGACCATGTGCTGATCGCAATCGAGGATACGGGACCGGGAATTGAAAAGGAAGATCTTCCCTACATCTTCGACCGGTTTTACCGGGCTGAGCAATCCCGTAATTCCGAGACTGGAGGAAGCGGGCTTGGTCTTGCAATCGTCAAACAAATTATTGAAGGGCATGGCGGTAAGGTTTGGGTGGAAAATGTTGTGAATGGCGGAGCTAGATTCTGCTTGCTTCTCCCAAGAACGCTGCCGGTAAGAACGGTGACAGAGCATGAAGAGCATACTAATCATTGAAGATGAGAAGGCCATTGCCGAGCTGGAACGGGACTATCTGGAAAGTCACGGCTTCTCCGTGGAGATTGAAGGCCGCGGGGATGTCGGGCTGCAGAAGGCATTAGGCGGTTCCTATGATTTGATTATTCTGGATGTCATGCTGCCTAAGCTGGACGGGTTCGAGATCTGCCGGCAAATCCGGCAAACGAATAATATTCCAGTTCTGATGGTAACGGCCAAGAAAGAAGATATTGATAAGATCAGAGGGCTTGGACTTGGCGCGGATGACTATATGACCAAGCCGTTTAGCCCAAGCGAGCTTGTCGCAAGGGTGAAGGCGCATCTGGCCAGATATGAGCGATTGACCGCTGGCCGCGGCGAGAGCCATGAACAGATCCGTATCCGGGGCCTTCTGATTGACAAAACCTCCAGACGGGTAACGATTCATGAACGAGAGGCCATGCTGACCTCCAAGGAATATGACTTGCTGCTTTTGCTTGCGGCACATCCAAACCGGGTATTTGAGAAGGAAGAGCTGTTTGAGCGGATATGGGGTCTTGACTCGAACGGCGACGCAGCTACGGTAACGGTTCATATTCGGAGGCTGCGTGAGAAAATTGAACATGATCCATCGAACCCTCAATATATCGAGACGATCTGGGGCGTCGGATACCGGTTCAAAGTATAGACAATAGAGAAGGAGTGGGAAGGTTTGAAGAGCATTATCAAGTTCTCGCTGAACAACAAATTTGCTTTATGGATTATGACGGTAATCGTCCTGTTCGCCGGCCTGTATTCCGGTCTGAACATGAAGATGGAGACACTTCCGGACATCACCGTTCCGATTGTAAGTGTATCGACCGTTCTTCCGGGTGCTGCGCCTGAGGAAGTCATGGAGAAACTAACGAAGCCAATCGAACAGCGGACACGCAATATGGAAGGTGTCGACAGCGTTAGCTCTACCTCTTATGAGAATGCTTCATCTGTCATTATTCAGTACAAATTCGGCACGGATATGGATAAGGCGGAGAGTGATGTGAAGAGTCTGCTTGCCGATCTGTCTCTGCCCGAAGGGGCACAGGATCCAAGCGTATCCCGAATCAGTCTGAATGCATTCCCTGTCATCTCGCTGAGCTTTGCGAATGACAAGCAAAGCCTGGAGCAATTGACAGATCTCGTGAACGGCAGCATTCTGCCGGAGCTGCAAGGCATTGCCGGCGTAGCGGATGTGCAGATTTCCGGTCAGAACGTCATGCAAGGCGAGATCGCATTTGATCAAGCGAAGCTTGCAGAGCTTGGTTTGACAGAAGATATGGTGAAGGGCATTATTCAGGCCTCTGCCATGAAAGCTCCGCTTGGCATCTTCGAATTCGGGGAGTCCGAGAAAGCCGTTGTGGTTGATGGTAATGTAACGACGGAAGATGATCTGAACAATCTTGTTCTAATGCCAACAGTCAAGCTTAGCGATGTCGCGAAAATAACTGTGGAAGGCAAAGCGGAATCCGTATCCCGTACAAACGGCAAAGACTCCATCGGGATTAACATTGTGAAAGCAGCTGATGCCAATACGGTTGATGTTGTTAACAATGTGAAAGACGCAATCAAAACCATGGAGGAGAAAAACGATGGCCTTACCATCGTAACTACTCTTGACCAAGGTGCGCCAATTGAGAAATCCGTTGAAACGATGCTCAGCAAAGCCATTATCGGCGCATTGTTCGCAGTTATTATTATCATGATCTTCCTGCGCGACATTCGTTCGACTGTCATTGCTGTCGTGTCGATCCCGCTGTCGATTCTGATTGCGCTGCTGCTGCTCAGTCAAATGGATATCACGCTTAATATTATGACGTTAGGCGCGATGACGATTGCGATAGGACGGGTAATCGATGACTCGATTGTCGTTATTGAGAACGTGTACCGCCGTATGGCCTTAAAAGGCGAGAAGATGAAGGGCAAAGAGCTTATTTTGGATGCAACTCGTGAGATGTTTGTGCCGATCATGTCCTCGACGATCGTAACGATTGCGGTATTTCTGCCGCTGTCATTCGTATCCGGCATGGTTGGCGAGATCTTCACACCGTTTGCGTTAACTGTCGTATTTGCTCTTCTTGCTTCCTTGCTGGTTGCAATTACGGTTGTGCCGATGCTGGCGCATATGATGTTCCGCAAAGGCATCAAGGAAGGCAAAGCGGTTGATCACGATAAGCATGGCCGCCTGGCAACCTGGTACAAAGGCGTCCTGGCATGGTCCCTTAACCATAAAGTCATTACGTCTGTTATCGCGATTGTTCTGTTAATCGGCAGTATCTCGCTTACTCCGCTGATTGGTATGAGCTTCCTGCCGGGCGATGAGCAGAAGTCGATGATTGTTACTTATAATCCGGCTCCAGGCGAAACAAAGGAGCAGGTTGAAGAGATGGCCCTTACGGCTGAGAAAGAATTGATGAAGCGTGACGGCATTGACATCGTTCAATATGCGGTTGGCGGTTCCAATCCTTTTAGCCCGGCCGCTTCCAAGCAAGCTTTGTTCAACCTGACTTACGATGAGGACATGAAGAACTTTGCGGATGAGAAAGAAAAGATTGTTCCGCTCCTCCAGACACTTGGCGGCAAGGGCGAATGGAAAGAGCAGAACTTCGGCGCAGCCGGCGGTGTAGGAGGATCGACCATTTCGATGGTGGTATACGGTCCGGATATGGATTCGCTTGATCCGGTCGTCAATGATCTGATGACGAATCTGAAGGCAAATAAGGATCTGGAGAAAGTAGATTCCAGCTTGTCTGAGCGTTATGATCAATACCGTCTTGTAGCGGATCAGGAGAAGCTGAGCCAATACGGTCTCACGGCTGGTCAAGTTGCGATGGCGCTTAGCCCGGTTAGAGATAATCCTGTGTTGACAACGATCAAGAAAGACAATGAAGATGTGAATGTGTACGTGAAGGTGGATACCAAGACGTACAAGAATAAATCTGATCTGGAAAATGTAACGATCAAGTCTCCGGTAACCGGCGCTGAGGTTGCATTGAAGGATGTTGTAACGATTGAAGAAGGCAAATCGCCAAATACGATTACTCGCCTTGACGACCGTATTAATGCGGAAGTATCGGCAGATGTGGTATCGTCCAATGTTGCAGCCGTATCGTCTGATCTGCAAAAAATGATCGATGAAATGAAATTGCCTGCAGGTGTAGATATCGAAATCGGCGGCGTAACCGAGGATATGCAGGAATCGTTTATGCAGCTTGGACTTGCGATGCTTGCTGCAATCGCGGTTGTATACCTTGTGCTTGTTATCACGTTTGGCGGGGCGCTTACTCCGTTTGCGATCCTATTCTCGCTGCCGTTTACCGTAATCGGTGCATTGGTTGGTTTGTGGATTGCCGGCGAGACAATCAGCGTTACCGCAATGATTGGTATGCTGATGCTCATTGGTATCGTTGTTACGAATGCCATCGTACTCGTTGACCGGGTTATTCAGAAGCAGAAAGAAGGCCTGTCAGTCCGTGAAGCGCTGCTGGAGGCAGCCGGCACGCGTCTGCGTCCAATTCTGATGACCGCTATCGCAACAGTAGGTGCACTCTTGCCGCTGGCATTTGGCTTCGAGTCGGGCGGTCTGATCTCCAAAGGTATGGCGATCACCGTTATTGGCGGTCTGATCAGCTCGACGCTTCTGACGCTGATCTTTGTACCGATGGTGTATGAATTGTTCAACCGCAAGAAAAAAGCTAAGGCAGTTGTAGAATAATTAGTTAGTAATTTAAAAAAGGCTTCTTCGATCCGTAATTGGTCGAAGAAGCCTTTTTGTATTGGTTTTAATGGTTAGCGGAGGTTATTTCGAGTCGGGCGTGACTTTTGCGCGTTTGTTTCAACCAATAACAAGTTGATCAAGAAACAAATCGCAAGGAACGACCGACCGAAATAACCGGAGCGTCGGAGCGTCAATACTTAACACCTTCAGAATAATTGTTGCCCGCATTCCACATTAGGTACTCATCTACCCCAGCATCATGGAGCGCTTTGATCTGGGCCTCCACTTCGGCTGCCCCGTATTTGATGTAATGCCCTTTGCCAAGCCAGCTGGCGGTAAAGTCTTGAATCCACGGACGGATAATCGGCTTCTTGTCCCCGATGGGATCAAGCTTTTTATGCGTATCCTTCATCGCTCCTGCAATAGTGGCATATGGACTCTTGTCCGGGTCCTGCTGATCGAACCAGCCGGTGCTGTAATGGCTTGGATAGATCATAGGCGAGATGACATGGACATCGCTTGAGATCTTCACAAAGTCCTGGCCAATCCCTTCAGCGGCAGGCACAGACGCTGCATAGCCGAATATATCGACGGAGACACGGACGCCAAGCGGTTCAAGTTGCTCTCGGGCGTACTGCACGAACCCGGCAACGGCATCTACGCGGCTTTGGTCAGTTTTCGTAAAGGTCAGGGAATCCGCTTTCTTCTCGAAGCCCTCCGGGAAACGAACGTAGTCAAACTGAATTTCTTTGAAGCCTAAGCTGACGGCTTCTTTGGCAATCGCAACATTATATTCCCATACTTCCGGCATATACGGATTAACAAAGCTGTCTCCGTTGCCGTTGGCCCATAAGGAACCGTCTGCGTGACGATAAGAGAATTCAGGATGCTTCTTGGCAAGCACGGTATCCTTGAAGACCACAATCCGCGCAATGGGGTAGACGTTATGCGTCTCCAGCTTAGACATGAAAGCATGAATATCAGCGATATACTTCTGGGGCGTGCCAAGCTTCAGAAGCTCGGGTGTCTGCGTCGGATAGGTTATGTATCCGTTATCATCTTTAATATCAACAACCATGCTGTTAAGCTCCGTATCGTCCATGAGCTTCAGCAGCGTATTCAGACGCGCTCCACCGGCGCTGTACGCCGTTACATAGACGCCTTTGACTTCAGGTGCATCCGGCTGTGGATCTTTCTTAATACCGCCTTCAATCGCCTCTGGTGTTGTTGCGGTGCTTGCAGGTACGGCTTGAATGACGGTCTGACCTGCAGCTGCGTTAAAAAGTGAGGCGGCAAGCTGCTTGGATGCGGCATTTTCTTCTCCCGTTCCGGTAACCAGATGATACAAAAGCAGCAGTGTCGAAAAGATAATGTCCAAATGATGCCCCTCCCCGCGTTTCCCAAATTATAAAGCAGAAAAAGGTTTCGTGGCATTATTTTTTTTCAAGAGCGGCTAATCTAAGCAGGCAATTGTTTCATGTCGGAGAAAACAAAAAGCCTGCCGGACATATCGTCCGGGCAGGCTCACACATTTCGTAACATAATCCCTCATTTGTCATTGCAGCAAAGCTTCTATTTGATGCTCGCAAATGCTATGATGTACAATTTCCCTTGCATCTTCCGGTTCCAGAACGGCTAATCCATCCCGCAGCACGATGTTGATCGCAAGCTCGCGCTTCGTGAGGAAAGAACTTAGCTCGGGCACCAGCTTTTCCACAATCTGTGACAATGTGACTGTTTCCATATCCACCTGAGCATCACCCTTTCATCATAGGTTCAGGGCAAATCATATGGCAAGAAAACAAAAATAACGGGATAACCACATTATAACAGGATGAAATGTAAAAACATAGGGATATGTATATGATTCCATGTTTGTCTAGTATTCATTCCTGAACTATTCCTTCGCCCGGTGGAAGTCGCCGATCACCCCTACGGTTTCTACGATGTTTACGAATGCGCGGGCATCGATGGAAGCGATTGTCTTCCGTAATTCAGCAAGCTCATACCGGGTCCGGACCGTCATCAGCATATCTTTTTCAGCAGAGGTATACGCTCCCCTGGTCTTGATGATCGTAATGCCGCGAGGGTGGTTAAGCAGCTTAGCCAGCATTTCATCCGTCTTGGTTGTAATAATAAAGGCGGTCACTTTAATATGCCGGACATGGATAATATCAACGACTTTGCCGGCTGTATAGATGGACAGCAGGGAATAGAGCGCCAGATTCCAATCCTTCGTGAATAGGACGAGAGCTGCGATCACCAGACCGTTCAGAGTGAAAATAATTGACCCGACAGGCAAATCCCGCTTGCGGGTAATGATGGAGGCAATAATATCAAATCCCCCGGATGAACCGCCGTACCGGAGCATCATGCCTGTACCGATGCCTAAAATAATGCCGCCGAAGACAGAGCCAAGCACCGCATCTTTGGCAATGGCTGTGACGGGAATGAGCTGGAGAAATAACGTAGATGCCAGGACGGTGTACATGCTCCATATGATAAACCGCCGTCCGACCATGAACCAGCCCCAGATCAAGACAGGAATATTAAGCACCAGATACAGCCAGCCGATATTTCCGCCCGTCATATAGCCGATCATCATGGCGACGCCGGACAAGCCTCCGCTGAGAAGCTGATGGGGGATGAGGAATAAATTAAAGGCACCGGCGATAAGCAGGGCCCCTATTGTCATAACGACTGTGGTAACAGCCGTATGGAAGGTCCATTTGTTCATTTTTGGTTAGCTCCATGAATCATTTCTCGCTGAAATTCAGCGGTTGTTAATCTATGGTAGTATGGCTTTTTGCTCATTGCTGGTATTCGTAAGTCTTTATGTGCTATAATGGTTTGGATATTTTTTAGTAGGCTGCAGATAAAAGGAGTATGAGAAAAGTTTGAAAACATTTGCTGAATTTGGCCTGGAACCTAAAGTGTTGCAGGCAATTACGGAGCTTGGATTTGAGGAGTCAACCCCAATCCAGGACAAGTCGATTCCCATTGCTATGTCAGGGAGCGATATGATTGGTCAAGCACAGACTGGTACAGGCAAAACGGCTGCATTCGGAATTCCGCTCATTAACAAAATTCCGACTAGCGAAGAACGTATCGTTGCATTGATTATGACGCCGACCCGTGAGCTTGCTATCCAAGTAGCAGACGAGATCGGGAAGCTGACTAAATACAAAGGTCTTCGTTCACTGCCGATCTATGGCGGACAAGAAATCGGTCGCCAGATTCGCGCTCTGAAGAAGAAGCCGCAAATTATTATCGGTACACCGGGCCGTTTGCTCGACCATATTAACCGCAAGACAATCAAGCTTGAAGATGTACAAACTGTTGTCCTTGACGAAGCGGACGAAATGTTGGACATGGGCTTCATGGAAGATATTCAATCGATCCTGAAGCAAGTGCCGGAAGAACGCCAAACCTTGCTGTTCTCGGCTACAATGCCGCCAAACATTCAGAAGCTTGCACAACAGTTCCTGAAAAATCCGGAGCATGTGGCGGTTATTTCGAAGCAAGTTACGGCGCCGACGATTCAACAAAATTATTTCGAAGTGCATGAGCGTCAGAAATTCGAAGCGCTTTGCCGCCTGCTTGACATGGAATCGCCTGAACTCGCCATTATTTTCGGTCGTACGAAACGTCGCGTTGATGAGCTGAGCGAAGGTCTGCAAAAACGCGGATATACGGCTGACGGCCTTCATGGCGACTTGTCGCAGAACCAGCGCGATAACGTTATGCGCAAATTCCGCGACGGCAGCATCGATGTTCTCGTGGCAACCGACGTTGCCGCGCGTGGTCTCGACGTATCGGGCGTAACCCACGTTATCAACTTCGACCTTCCGCAAGATCCTGAGAGCTACGTTCACCGTATCGGCCGTACCGGTCGTGCCGGTAAAGAAGGCTCCGCTTACTCTTTCGTGACGCCTCGCGAAGTGGATCATCTTCACTTCATCGAGAAGGTTACGCGTCAACGCATCAGCAAGAAGCCTCTGCCTAGCTTGGCGGAAGCGATCGAAGGCAAGCAACGCCTAACGGCTGAGCGCGTGCTCGAAGTTGTTCAGAACGAAGACTTTACCGAGTACAAAGGAATCGCAATCCAATTGCTGGAGCAATATGATTCCGTGCACTTGATGGCGGCGGCTCTGAAGCTGCTTACCGGCGAGAAGAAGGACGTCAATGTTGAACTGACGCCGGAAGAACCGCTTCGCGCTAAAAAACGCAAGCCGGACATCCGTTCCAATGGACGCCGTTATTCCGGCGGATCGTTTGGCGGCGGCAGCCGCGGCGGTCAAAGCGGTGGTGGTGGCGGCGGATACCGCGGCCGTGACGACAAACGCAGCAGCGGCGGTTCCCGTGGCGGCTACGAAGGCCGCAACCGAGACAACAACGGTGGCGGCGGCGGACGCGGACGCAGCGGTGAAGGCCGCAGCAGCAGCGAACCGCGCCGTCCGAAATATTCGTCTGAAGACTTCGTAAACAACTAAGTTATCTAGATCAGGGGAAGTCCGTGGTGCCTAGCGGGCATCCGGACCTTTCCCTTTTTCTTTGTAAATGTACTTATTCTATGAGGGTAGGGGCGAATCAAATGGAACCAAAAGGCCTTGTTGGCGGTTTGTATCGGATTTCCGAATGGATAATGCGTCTGGCGGTCATTAACATCTTATGGCTGGTATGTTCGATTCCGTTTGTATTTATCGCTTGGAGCGGACTTCTTGCTGCACCGGCAGATACTTCTGATTCCGCAATTACGAGTCAGGTATATGCGACGTTAATTATGATGGCGGTTATCGCACCATTTACTCTATTCCCGGCTACGGGAGCGATGTTTACGATTGCGCGCAAATGGGTAATGGGCGAAGTTGATGTACCGATGTTCAAAACGTTCTTCCGCGGTTACAAAGAGAACTACTTGCAAAGCATGATCGGCGGTATTTTTTATTCGCTGGTACTTGGCGTAATGATTATTGATTTTGTTGTTTATAAAGAGAAGTTTAATTTGTTCTCCTATTTGTATCTGGCAATTGGCCTGCTCTTAGTGGTTTCCTTGTTCAACTTCTTTTCCATGCTGGTGCACTATCATATGAAAACGTTTCAATTGCTGAAAAACGCCATCCTGATTACGATCGGACGTCCAATCCGTTCGTTCTCGACGGCTATTATGGCCGCAGCGGTGATGTACTTCAGCACACAGTATACGTTCCTTATTCCTTTCTTCATGGGTAGTGTCATTGCTTATCTGTCGTTCTGGAACTTCTTCATGATTTACCGTAAGCTCCAGGATCAGATGGACAAGGAGAAACAAAAAGCAGAAGAAGAGCAAGAAAACGAGTTTGCAGAGCTCACGGATTCGGAAAGAGACCGGAACCAGTAAATAGCAGCAAAGCACAAGTTTACTTTTGCCGGATTTAAGTCTATAATAGCAATAAATCCTGCGATGTTCGTTTCGGCTTTTCGTTGTTTTGAACCAATGGCTGTTTCTAGGGAGACCAACATTGGAACGCGGCTGACAGGCCCTCAAAAGGGGATCTCAAAAACGTTTCTGCGGACACCCACCTGCGAGAGCGGGTTCAGAAGCATGTAAGTCGGACGGCATAGGCGGGTTTTTTTCTTGCCATTATAGAGACCGGCAGTTCCTTGGTCATCGTGCTGTGATGATCAAGGGGCTGCTTTTGTATGTTGAAACATGCTTTATGGTCTTTTTTCAAGGATATAAACATGCTACAATTATTTTTGATGTACATAGATGCTAGAGGGGGAGATCATCGTTGTTGAAGCGCACTCTAATCGGACTGCTTCGCAGTCACGAAGCGACGGGCGATAAAGCTAAAGACCCACTGCTCAAATCACATATTTACAAGCTCTCGAAGGAAAAGGCGTGGGAGGAAGTTGTTTCCACTCTGAAGAAGATGCAGGGTTACAAGCTGCTCCATGAAGTGAAGTCAGTTGGAGAGATTGTTATGGAGAAACGCACGATGACCGGACGTACGATGGACATTACGGTGACTGTCATTGGCGTGAATCCTGTTACCTCGGCAGTAGATATTTATTCCGCTTCCAAAGGATCATTGGGGGACCTTGGTTCCAATTACCGGGTCATTCTCGACATTTATCGTACTTTGGACAAGAAGCTTGCTGCATTCAAGGCTTAATAAGGAATCACATAAATAACAAAAAGCGAGGAAGGTAAACCTTCACTCGCTTTATTCATGCGTAAATTATACGAGCGCTTTAACCGCGTTGATTGCTTGCTCGTAGTTCGGATGTTCCGTCATCTCGGACAGATACTCCACATATTGTACTTTATCATTCTCGTCGATGACGAAGATCGCACGCATATCAAGACCAAATTCTTTTATGTATACACCATAAGCTTGTCCGAAGTCATGCGATTTGAAGTCTGAGAGCATAACAACCTTATCTACGCCTGCTGCTCCGCACCAGCGGGATTGTGCGAAAGGTGTATCTACACTGACAGTCAGTACAATGACTTTATCGCCAAGAGATGCAGCTTCTTCGTTGAAACGGCGGGTTTGTGCATCGCACACGCCAGTATCGATGGAAGGAACAACGCTAATCAGTTTTACTTTACCTGCGAAATCTTTCAAGGATACGGAGTCAACAAGCGATTTGTTGATTGTGAAATCCGGAGCTTGGTCTCCAACTTTTACTTCCGGTCCGATTAATGTAATAGGATTGCCTTTAAATGCGGCAACGCCAGTGCGTTCTTGTGACATAATGGATATGTCCTCCTTCTCACGTTTAAGGTTTGTAACAGGATATATTATAAGCTTTATGAATCGGCGTTGTCCAATGGTTGGAAGGGGAGATTCGTAATGATTTTTTTAAGATATGAGAGCTTTCGCGGATATTTGCGGGCTTATCCGGTTACTTCGGTCATCATTGCGCTCAACCTTATTTATTTCATTGTAATTGCCGCAACCGGGGATATTAACGACAATTATCATTTGCTTCACTCCGGTGCATTTGTCAGCTCTATACCGGATAATTCGTTTGGTCTGAATGAGCCTTGGCGGATCATTACATCGATGTTCATGCATTCGAGCTTTCAGCATATCTTTTTTAATATGTTTTCCATTCTTGTGTTTGCTCCGCCGTTGGAGCGGCTGTTGAAATCCGTGAAATATGCGATTTTTTATTTGCTGTGCGGTATCCTGGCGAATCTGTTTACCGGGATCGTACATGGTTTGTTCGGGGATGAACGGGTTTATTATTTGTCTACCGGGGCTTCCGGGGCTATATACGGGGTTTTTGGAGCTTTTCTGTATATCGCCATATTCCGCAAAGCATGGCTTGATCAGGGCTCGCGGAAAACGGTTTATACGATTCTGGCGTTTGGACTTATCTTCTCCGTGCTTACGCCAAGTGTTAGCTTGCTGGGGCATGTAGGCGGCGGAGTTGCAGGATTTTTGCTTTATGGTTTATTGGATCGCGCTATGACGAAGAGACGGCGCATGTATTAGAATCAGGATGTACGGGAGACAAGGAGACATTATGGAATTACGTCAGCTTTATTATTTTGTGAAGGTTGCCAAAAAAGAACATGTGACGCAAGCGGCAGAAGAGTTGCATGTAGCGCAATCTGCGGTCAGCCGTCAAATTCATCAGCTTGAAGAAGAGCTGGGGGTTAAGCTGTTTCTGCAGAAAGGACGCAATCTGCAGCTGACGCCGGTTGGCCAATTGTTTCTTAAGCGTGCGGAAGTGATCCTTGAGGATCTGGAGAAAGCGGTCGTGGAAATCCACGAGTTTATGGATCCGGAGAAAGGGGAGATCCGCCTGGGCTTCCCGCATAGTCTAGGCGTATCCGTCGTTCCTCAGGTTGTGGCAGCCTTTCGCAAGCTTCATCCTAATGTCAAATTTCGTTTCCGTCAAGGCATGTACCCATCCTTGATTCGCGATATGGTGAAGGGCGAGATTGATCTTGCCTTTATCTCTCCGTTTCCTGATGAGCATGAGCAGGTATGCGGTCAAGTATTGCTGACAGAGGAGCTATATGCGATCCTTCCTCCTAATCACCCGCTGGCAGGCGAGCAGGAGATTGAACTTGATCAGCTGCAGGCAGATACTTTTGTGATGTTCAGCGAGGGTTACTCGCTGCGGCCAATTGTATGGGAAGCCTGCCAGGAGGCCGGATTTACCCCAAAGATTGGTTTTGAAGGGGAGGAGACAGAGACCATCCGCGGACTGGTTGCGGCCGGCATGGGGGTCAGTCTGCTGCCGGAGATGGCCTTGTATCATGCCGGGGTGCTGCAAACGGCTAAGGTTCGTATACGATCGCCAAGGGTAACGAGGAATATCGGTATCATTCATCGCTCGAATGAGAAGATGCCGCTGGTGGCTAAAGTGTTCCACAGCTTCTTAATAAGGTACTTCAATGAGCTGGAAGAGAAGAAGGGAAGATAGTGAGGGCTGTCCCATAAGTCATACATGACGGGGACGGCTCTTTTCATTTGTAACCAATCAAAAAAGCAGCGCAGATAGCTCTCTGCGCTGCTTTTTTTTGAGTTTCCATCTTAGTCATCATTGTTCGATGACGTAAAGATCATGATGTACTTGACAAGCTCCAGCAAGGAGATCAACGCTGCTGCCACATAAGTCAAGGCAGCTGCGTTTAGAACCTTCGCTACGCCGCGTTCTTCTTCATTCGTAATAAAGCCTTCAGCAACCATTAGATCACGTGCACGGTTACTAGCGTTGAACTCAACCGGCAAAGTGATGACTTGGAAGGCAACAGCCACGGAGAAGAAGATAATACCAAGTCCAACCAAATTCATTGCATTAAACAGGAAGCCGGCAATGAGCAGGAATGGTGCGATACCGGATGCGATATTGACGACCGGGAAAATCCGGTGGCGAAGCACAAGCATCGGATAATGTACTTTGTGTTGAATCGCATGTCCGACCTCGTGGCAGGCAACCGCAACAGCTGAGATAGAGCTTTCATAATAGACTTGCTCGGATAATCTTACAACACGGTGAATCGGATCATAGTGGTCCGATAAAGTGCCGCGTACGGGCTCAATAGGTACATCATGCAAACCATTGGCATCCAGCATGCGTCTTGCTGCCTGGTAGCCGGTCAATCCGTATGCCGTTTGCACGCCGGACCATTTGTTGAACGTACCCTTCACCCGAAACTGCGCCCATATGGATAGAGCGAATGCAATCAGGATGAGGAAGTCCATAGGGTGAAAAAACATGTGATCATACCTCCAATAGAATCATCAAGGAATGCATCGATGGGATAAATGCTTACATGAAAGGTCCCTTGTTAATAAGAAGCATTAACGCTTCGATACAAGCTGCGGTTTGTGGCATCAAGCGCGTATACAGACGATTGGCCTGTCTCGGCTTCAGCTGCTTTATTACCGGCTCCAGCTCTTTCACTTCGCGTTCGAGCTGGCTTAAATGATACTGCAGATCTGTAAGCTTCTGAGACACCTGCTCCTCGGCTGTAATCTTGCTCCAGCCCTCCAAAGCTTCCTTGATTTCGTCCAACGTATATTTTTCTTGCTTCATTTGTTCGATACGTTTGAGCCTGGCTAAAGTTTCATCATGATATAAGCGATAGTTTTTGGCGGAACGTTCCGATGGTTCTATTAGGCCCATGGATGTGTAGTAATCAATCGTCCGAGAGCTGACATTCGCTATTTTCGAAAGTTCGCCTATACGATAAAGTTTCGTATCCCCAATCCCTCCACCTTCTTTCTATAGTACTGTTCCTTAATCATAATCGGAAACTAACCGTACAGTCAAACGTGTTACATGAATGTACAAATTTCGCCTATTTTTCGCCTCTTTATTGTAGGAACGTAAATGCTGATTCAAAAGTAGTAGACTCAAAATGCGAAGAATGTATAGGCGCTAGAACCAATTTCCTAGCCCGTTTGTGAAAAAACTTAACATTCCGTTCGTTTTGAGACACGAACGTTAGATTTTTTTTCTAAATTAGAAGATTGCATATTGTCAAATTAGGTGCTTCTGACTATAATGACATTAAGTCTTTCTTAACATGTAAGTAAACATCACATTAAGGGAGTGGTTGTATTGATTAAGAAAATGGTGTTAACTTTAGCTTCATTATGTTTGGTATTCCCGGCAATGGCATTTGCCGATGACCCGACAGCAGGAACGCTGGATATGGGAATCAATTCGCTCTGGGTAATGGTAGCCTTCGTGCTCGTATTGCTCATGCAAGGCGGTTTCATCTTATTGGAAACAGGTTCCACCCGGATGAAAAATGCAGGCCATGTTGCCGGCAAAACCATTTTTACAGCAGGTCTCGCGGCATTGATTTATTGGGCAGTTGGTTATGGCTTTGCGTTTGGAGCTGACAGCTCTATTAGCGGATTTATCGGATTTGGCGATTTCCTGTTTGATCCTTCAATCATAAGCGTGGATGACGGACTTCCTACTACATTGTTCTTCCTGTTCCAATTGGCTTTCGCCGCTGTATCATTGTCCATCGCATGGGGCGGCTTTGCAGAACGCGCTAAATTGTCCTCTTACTTTATCTTCACGATTATCTTTGTTGGTGTTATCTATCCTATCGTGGCTCATTGGATCTGGGGCGGCGGCTGGCTGGGCGAAGACGGTGCGCAAGACTTTGCCGGCTCGACAGTTGTTCACTTATCCGGCGCGCTTGCGGCATTCGCGGCAACCGTGTTGCTGAAACCTCGTATTGGCAAATACAACAAAGACGGCTCTGCTAATGAAATTTCAGGTCATAACCAAGTATTTACGGCATTGTCCGTATTGATTCTGTGGGTTGGCTGGTTTGGCTTCAACGCTGGTTCAACTCTTGCAATCGGCGACGGTTTCTTTGGTTATGTAGGCTTTACTACGATGCTGGGTGCAGGCGCCGGTGCAGTTGCAGCTCTCCTGATTTCTTGGGCAGTTAACGGCAAGGCAGACATTACAACTATGCTGAACGGTACGCTTGCCGGTCTCGTTGCGATTACAGCTTCTTGTGCATTCGTAGAGCCTTGGGCCGCTGTTGTTATCGGTCTGGTAGCTGGTGTGCTGGTATTCTACAGTGCGAAATTCTTCGAAAAAATCAAAGTAGACGATCCAATCTATGCCATGTCCGTACACGGTGCTGCAGGTATCTGGGGTACGCTGGCTAACGGTATCTTTGCAACAGATGAGCTTGCTTCTAAAGTAGGCGTTGGTCAAGGCGGTCTGATCGATACAGGCAGCTGGCATCAATTAGGTGTTCAAGCACTGTCGGTGTTGGTATGCGGCGCATTTGTTCTGGCGGCATCGTTCCTCGTGCTTGCTGTTATCAAGTTCACAATCGGCTTCCGCGTAACGGAAGAACAAGAAATTATCGGTCTTGACCTGAGTGAGCATGGCGCTTATGGTTATCCTGAGCAACTTAAAAAAGGTCAAGGCATCCAAGGTTAATGTTAGGTTTGTTGGACTGACCTGAGGGGAGAGGCGGCGGATGGGCGATCCGGTACGTGTGCAGCTTCTGAAGCAAATCGGCAAAGCCGATAACGTGAATGTACTGCGCAGTTTGCGGGATCAAGTACACGAGCATATGAAAGGTATTCTCCAGAAGAGTCCGGTCGAACAATTCAACGAACAATTAAATGAGCTGCATGATTCGGTGATATGCCGCTCTATCATACTAGCGGAAGCGGAAATGGCACGGCGGGGACAGGGTTCTCCCCCCGTGCCTTACGCGTATCTATTGTTCGGCAGCGGAGGACGTCAGGAACAGACGCTGTCGAGTGATCAGGACAGCGGCATTGTTTATGAGGATTCCGTCAAAGATTCGGAGGAAGCCAGGGCTTATTTTCAGCAATTAACCTCAATCATCGTCTCGATATTGCAGCAGTCCGGCTATCCGTTATGCGAAGGCAATGTGCTAAGCGATAACCCGGAGTGGTGCATGTCGTTAACCGAATGGAAGGTCAAGCTGAATGGCTGGTTTGCAGAACCGGCCTGGGAAGCCGTTCGGTACTTGTTAATCATGGCGGACGGACGATCGGTCTATGGCGATCATCGTCTTGCCTTTGAACTGAAGAATCATTATTTCAATAATGTCCTTGAATATCCGAATATTACACGGCGAATGCTCGATAATACGATGCGGCATAAAATGCTGCTTGGATTATTTGGCCATTTGCTGAAAGAACAATATGGAACGGATGCAGGCAGTCTTGATATTAAGTATGGAGCTTATATTCCGCTCGTAAATGCGATTCGGCTGTTAGCTGTTCAAGCAGGCATTCGCGATACGTCTACACTGTTGCGAATCCGTGCTCTTACTCTGCAGGATAAGCTTCAATCAGAAGAGGCTGCTGCATATGAACAAGCGTTTCGATTATTTCTCCGTCTGCGGTTAATGACCACTGAGCAGAATGAGGACGGACTCTATGCGAATAACGGGAAGCTCTCCAGCCGGAGCTTGTCACGGGAAATGACCGAGGAGCTGAAGAGTGCGCTAAGAACCGGGAAGAGGCTGCAGCGCAAGGTATTTAAACGTACGGCAGGAAGGCTCATGTAAGGCGGTGGTGAAAGGAAATGAAGGAACCAAAAGGCGTCGGGCGAATGTGGAACCTGTATAAAATGGGAGGTTTTACGCCTGCTCTTGCTTCCATGCTGGGGTCGCAAAATGCACAGCAGATGGCATTTATACGCTCTATCAACAAGGAGCAGCGCAAGCAGTCCATGCTGGATATGCCTTTGAAGGAGCTGGATATTGTAGTCTTTGATTTGGAGACGACTGGTTTTTATCCCTCTAACGGGGATGAGATCATTTCATTTGGAGCTGTCCATATGAAGGGGCTTGAGCTTAACGAGCCAAAGCAGTTCTATAGTCTTGTAAATCCGAAACGTCGAATTCCAAGGCAAATCATAGAGTTGACGGGAATAACGAATGAGATGGTGCAGGATGCGCCGGACCTGATGCAGGTTCTGCATGACTTTATGGAGTTTATCGGCAGAAGACTGCTGATTGCGCATGCCGCTGGACATGACAAGCAGTTTCTGAATGCAGCGTTATGGAGAACGTCCAAAATCAGCTTGAATCATAGGGTGCTGGATACGATGCTGGTTGCCAAATGGCTTGAGCCGAAGCGGGCTTCCTATGCGCTTGATGATTTGCTGGAGGACTTTGGCATCCCGATCACAGAGCGTCACCATGCCTTGCATGATTCCATTATGACGGCTAAGCTGTGGCAGAAGTTTCTCATCCGGATATTGGACCGGAATATTACGACATTGGGAGATTTGTACGCTTATTTAAGTAAGCATTAATGCAAGAGGGCTGAAGGTCTGATGATCTAGTCTGTAGGGCTGGACAATTGGAGCATGGCCGCTTGCCATAGAGATAATCCAATAGGAAAGCTGGTTGCCGGAAGCCGGGAGTCCAAGCGCATCGCGCTTTGAGGGCAGGGCGGAGGCGGTTGGATGAGAGTGGAAAAAACCGACGAGCGTTTGTCGGTTTTTTTGCATGTCATAATATACCGATACCCATTCCTCCGGATGAAAGCGGAAGGAACGCAACGGGTCCTCATGAATATTGGAAACAGCGTGAATATGAGTAACCGTTGCGGGGTTGCTCTCGGAAGCCTCTGTACCCGCGAGGACGCCGCAAGTCTCTCTGGGCAATGCCTTACGGCATAAGGTTAATAATTGCTCGTATGCTTGATGAGTAATGATGATTGATTCCATCAGGTTATTTATTCCTTTCCTGCAGGGTACAGCTCATTATACAAGAGGGAGTCAGGCTTTAGCTAGCCGGATTTGCGGTTTTCTCCGGATGAAGCAGACGGATTGCGAAGAGCAGGGCGGCGATGGCCAGAACAACCAGCAATATGAATAGTGCTGTTACAGAACGGTCTGCCAGCCAGCTGAACAGAGGCGGACCTGCGGCAACGCCAAAAAATCTCAGGCTGCTGTAAAGGGAGGTGACGATTCCCCGGTGAGACTGGTCGACAGCGCCGGTAATCCATGTATTTAAACAAGGCAGCAGCAAGCCTGTACCTACACTGCTTAATGTAATAAATCCGATAAATACATAAATAAGCCAATAGCTGAACAGACAGCCAATTAAGGATGCACTCATAAGCGATAGGCCGATGAGGATACAGCGGCGCATTTTTGTGCCGTCTTTTTTAATGGAATGCCCAGTCAAATAAGCGGCAATGACGAGACCAAGCAGCGGGATTGCCAGAATACAGCCTTTCAGAATGCCGTCGATCGAATAGGGAGGTTTCTCCAGCAGATCCGATAAATAAAACAGGACGCCAAACAGCAGGAATAGACCAAGAGCTCCAGTACAGTAAGCGGTAATAAGCCAGCGGCCTTTTTCGCGGAATATTTTTTTTGTATCGGTTAAATATTGCTTGAGCTTTAGAGGCTTAGATTTGGAGTCTGGCTCTTTAATGAAGAACCAGACAGCAGCCAAGGATGCGGCGCAAAAAAACGGGAAAGCAAAAAATGGCGCATACCAGATAAGGAGCGCAAGCAGCGAGCCCAGAATCGGGCTGACAACCTTGCCGGCACCGTTCGAGGCTTCAATAATTCCTAGCGCTTCGCTTTCCTCGCCGTCCTTATACATGTCTCCTACAAGGGCCATGGCAATAGGTGATGTACCTGCTGCAGCAAGGCCTTGCAGGGCTCTGGAGGTGATTAGCAGCCAATAGGAGCCCCGGAGGGCTGCAAAGCCGGCAACTATTCCTGCAGCACCGTATACAGCCAAAGCGGGAATGATAATTGCTTTTCTGCGGAACCTGTCAGATAAGTAACCAATAGCTGGTATGAAAATAGCGGCGCTGACCGAAAATAAAGTGATAACAAGGCTGGATTGAAGTTCAGTCAGCTCCATTTTTTTGGCGAGGTCGGGTAATATCGGGACAAGCATTGAATTACCGAGCACAAGGACAAGCGGAACGGAAGCGAAAGCGAGATACTGCAGCCATTTGTGTTCGGCCATGAAAAGAAGTCCTCCGATCTTGGTTGCTGACTCTTGACGATTTCATGGCTAATGTGCCCCTCGGCTTGAGCTTCCATTCCTGGTCGTGTTACGATAGGCATAATATAGAAATGAAGATGAAAGAAGGGACATCATGAAGCGCGCTACGATGCTGTTTATCGCAGCTTTTGTATTGGCAGGTCTAGCGGTGTATCAATACGTCGCAAAAGATGAATCCAATGTTACAGCAGCGGCATCAGGATTTAAGCCTAAGGCCGGATCAGAGGCAGTAACATTCGAGCTGCCGGGTCTGGATGAGAAAACCTACGCGATTGGCGGCAAGACGGACAAGCTGACCTTCGTTAATTTCTGGGCATCCTGGTGTGGACCTTGTGAGCTGGAAGCGCCGGATCTGCAGAAGCTGTATGAAAAATACGGGGATAAGATCGCCTTCTACGGTGTGAATGCGACGAAGTTTGATAAAGAAAGAGCAGCTAGGCAGTTTGTAGACGATCATGAATTTACGTTTCCGATCCTGATGGACCGGAAAGGGGATGTTACTGATACGTACAAGGTAGATACATTCCCGACAACCTTCCTTATTGATTCCGCCGGTGTCATTCGTGAACGGATTAATGGTGTCATTACGGTTGATGAATGGGAGCGGCTGATCGAGCAATACAGTTAAGTTCAAAAGGGGTATCCCAAAGTCATTTTAATGACTTTGGGATACCCCTTTTTATTAGTGGTTTACAACGCCAAGACGTTCGATATTGTCGGAAGGAGCTGTATTTGTCTTCTCCATATTAAGCAATGCGTAACGGATGCTGTCAATTAACGCTTCCCAGCTTGCTTCGATGACGTTACTGGATACGCCTACCGTACTCCAGGTATTCTCCACGTTGGAGGATTCTACGAGAACGCGTACCTTGGCGGCTGTCGCGTCCTTCTCGTCAAATACACGAACCTTATAGTCGGACAAGTGAATCTCTTCGATCTTAGGATAGAACTGGACGAGCGCTTTGCGCAATGCATTGTCAAGTGCATTGACCGGCCCGTTGCCTTCCGCTGCCGTATAGACCTGCTGACCGTCGACGTTCAGCTTCACAATCGCTTCCGAGTTCATCTGACCTTTTGTGCTTTCCATCAGCACCTTGAACGATTCGACCTTGAATACTTCTATTGGTTCGCCATAAGCCTGGCGGAGCAGAAGCTCAAGGGAAGCGTCGGCGGCTTCGAATTGATAACCTTGATGCTCAAGCTCCTTGATGTGGTCCATAATCGCTTTTGTTTGCTCGTTGTTCGCATTGACATCAAGGCCAAGCGACTGCGCTTTCGAAATAATATTCGACTGGCCGGCAAGCTCGGATACAAGGATACGTTGCTTGTTGCCAACTAACTCCGGTTCGATATGTTCGTAAGTCTTCGAGTCCTTCATGATCGCCGATACATGAATGCCGCCTTTGTGAGCGAATGCCGCATTGCCGACATAGGCTTGCCCGACCGGCATATTAACGTTAGCAATCTCGCTCACATAACGTGCCGTTCCTGTCAAGGTACGCAGCTTCTCTTCAGGGATAACATCGTAGCCCATCTTAAGCTGAAGATTCGGGATGATGGAGCAGAGGTTCGCATTGCCGCAGCGCTCGCCATATCCGTTGATTGTGCCTTGCACCTGACGTGCGCCGCCCTGAATGGCTGCGAGGGAATTGGCTACCGCCAGTTCGCAGTCATTATGGGTATGTATGCCGATAGAGGCTGTCAGCTCTTGGCGGATGCGGCTCACGATCTCGTAAACTTCGCCTGGCAGTGTGCCGCCGTTCGTATCGCAGAGCACAAGCCAGTCTGCGCCGGCTTCCTGGGCTTTGCGCAATACCGCTACAGCGTATTCCGGATTGTTCTTGTAGCCGTCGAAGAAATGCTCGGAATCAAACAAAGCTTCCATTCCTCTTTGCTTCAGGAAAGCAATGGAATCATACACCATAGATAAATTCTCTTCCAGCGTGGTCTGCAATGCCGTATGGACATGGAAATCCCATGATTTTCCGACAAGAGTCGCAGCCGGAACACCGGATTCCGCGATGCGCACAAGGGAAGAATCATGTTCAGCCAGACTGAATTTACGGCGCGTGCTTCCGAATGCCGTAATTTTCGATTGAAACTTCAAGCTCTTAACCCGTTGGAAAAACTCGATATCTTTGCCGTTGCTTCCAGGATTCCCGCCTTCAATATAATGAACGCCGAGTGCGTCAAGTTTTTGAGCAATTTTGAGTTTATCGTCTGCTGACAGGCTGATCCCTTCGCCTTGCGTACCGTCGCGAAGCGTGGTATCAAATATTGTTATCGATGTTGTCATAGCCGGGATGCCTCCTTTTTCACTGATCGCCTACATAAATATAATTAACTATTATAACACTTGTTGATTAGAATGTAGAGAGGAGCAAGGAATTTTTTAAAATATAAGTACGGATTTGACGCATCTTCCTGCGGGGCGGTATGCTGGGAGGAGCAGGAAGGTGATTACAGGCTATGGCTGATGGACACAAAGATTATCCGGCCAAAGGGCGCGTCATTCTTCATTTGGATATGAATGCATTCTATTGCTCCGTACACGAAGCGGAGGAACCAGAGAAATATAAAGGGAAGCCAACGGCTGTCGCCGGAAGCGTGGAGCTCCGCAAAGGGATTATTGTCACTTGTTCTTATGCTGCACGAAGCAAAGGGATCAAGACGGGCATGACCGTAAGGCAGGCGATGCGGATTTGCCCCGATCTGATCATTATCCAGCCGGACTTTGACCTGTATCGCATCTATTCCCGCGGTTTTATGAGCATCGCCAGGGAGTTTACGCCGCTTGTGGAACCGATCTCAATTGATGAATGTTATATGGATATTACCGGTTCCAAGATTTTCGGTTCTCCACTTGAGATTGCGGCAACACTGCAGCAGCGTATCGCGGAAGAGTGGATGCTTCCATGCTCAATAGGTGTTGCTCCTAACAAGCTGCTCGCCAAGATGGCTTCGGATATGAAGAAGCCTAACGGTCTGACGGTGCTGCGGCTGCGGGATGTGCCAAAGATGCTGTGGGATAAACCTTGCGATGTGCTTCATGGGATCGGGAAGAAAACGGCGGATAAGCTGGAGAGACTGCATATCCGAACAATCGGGCAGCTGGCTGAAGCAAAGGAAGATTTACTTGTTCGTCAATTCGGCACATACGGCTCCTGGATGAAGTCGGCGGCCCATGGCATTGATCATTCGGAGGTTCGCGCGGACCGGGAACAAAGCAAGTCTATCGGGCACACCACAACCTTGCCTCATGATGTGGCGGTCCGGGAGGATGCCCATCGTATTTTGCTTAATCTGGCCGATCAGACAACCCGCAGGCTGCGGAGACAGAAGCTGATGGCATCTACCGTCCAGATCACCATCAGGAAGCCGGATATGACCACTATCACGCGTTCAAGCACACTTCGTGCCCCGACCCATTCGACGGATGTTGTCTATCATGAAGCCTGCAGACTGTTTGATGGACATTGGCCGGCTGGCGAGCCAGCACGCCTGCTGGGGGTTACTCTGCAAAACCTGACGGCGGAGGAGGAGACTGCCGTACAGCTTGATTTGTTTGATTACAAGGAGCAGCCGCGGAAGGAAGCTTTAACCAAAGCGATGGATGTTCTGCGTGACAAGTTTGGGGAGAGTGCGGTGCTTACGGCGGGAATGCTGGGGGATGATCCTTCGGCTCTCATCCGCAATAAGCGATTGCGCGGAACATCTCTTCAAAAGGATGAATTGTAATAATTGTATAGGCATAGCTTGTTGCCAAGGTGGACGGTTTGTTATATATTGATGAGTGAAGGTTCACACTAATTTTAGCGAGCGGAAGAGACAACCCGACGTTTGCAGATGCATTTTTTATGTCTATTTTTTTGTGGGAGGGAATACCAATGGCTAAATTTACATGGGTAGAGAAAGACACCTGTATCGCATGTGGAGCTTGCGGCGCTACAGCACCAGATATTTATGATTACGACGATGAGGGTATTGCTGAAGTCATCTTCGGAAACGACGGCAACCATGGTAATACAGAAATTCCTGAAGATCTGTACGACGACTTGCAGGATGCTTGCGACGGCTGCCCTACAGACTCGATCAAGATTGCTGACGATCCGTTTAATATGTAGTAAGTTGCAATAATAAACTCCATGCCATACAGCTTATGCTGAGGGCATGGAGTTTTTTTGCGAATTATTGATTGAGGATGAGTAGAACGGCTACCGCGGCTATGATGACAACCACAATCGAACCGATCCAGGCGAGCGCCTTTACGTTTACCTCTTCTTTTGGTTTTGTTTTCATAGCGGGAGCTTTCCGTTTGGCTGTGCTCATCATCAATCAACCTTTCCTTAGAAAAATGGTTACCATATACCCTCATTGTAATCGGTTTCTTGCGCTGCTGCAACAATAGGATAGGCCTTGGATGCAAGGGCCGCACTTTTCTTTTTCTTATAAAAAAGATAAACTGTCAGGTAGGACAGACAACTTGAAACGGAGTGTGTAATCTTGCTTTATTCATCTATTCTTAAACCGGTATTTTTCCAAATGGATCCTGAGAAGGCCCATCATCTTGTTATAGACGGCCTGCATACAGCCGGACGCGTTCCGGGCATGAACAACATGCTGCATGCCATGTATGGCGTTGCCGATGCGCCTGAGCTCGCTGTCGATCTGTTTGGCATTCATTTCCCGCACCCGGTTGGCCTTGCAGCTGGACTGGACAAGAACGGCGTAGCGGCAGACGGCTTCTCCAGCATCGGTTTCGGATTCGCTGAGGTTGGAACCGTTACGCCTAAAGGGCAGCCCGGCAATGAATTGCCGCGCTTGTTCCGTCTGCCTTCCGACGAAGCGCTTATTAACCGGATGGGCTTTAATAATGAAGGTGCTGAGGCGATGGCCCGCAAGCTGTCGCAGCGCAAGATTCACCGGATTCCGATTGCTGTTAACGTCGGTAAAAATAAAGCAACACCTAATGAACGTGCTCACGAAGATTACCGTTCATGCATACAAGTATTATATCCGCATGGCGATTTCTTCGTTGTGAATATCAGTTCTCCGAACACTCCGGATCTGCGCGCGCTGCAGCATGGCGATGAGCTGCGTACGCTTCTTGGTGAAGTATTGGAGGAAATCGGACTCCAGGCGTCGAAATTAGGCAGTAAAGCAAAGCCGGTTCTGGTGAAGATTGCTCCTGACATGACGGACGAGCAGCTTGAGCTTACCGTCTCGACAATTAAAGACAGCGGCGTATCGGGCATTATCGCTTCGAATACGACGATTTCCCGGGATGGACTTACTCATCCCAATGCGAAGGAAACAGGCGGATTAAGCGGATTGCCGTTGCGCGAGCGTTCGACAGAGGTCATAAGATCGGTGTACCGGCAGACACAAGGCAAGCTTCCGATTATCGGATCGGGCGGAATCTTTACAGCGGACGATGCATACGATAAAATCCGCGCCGGAGCCTCGCTCGTCGAAATCTATACCGCTTTGATCTATAAGGGTCCGGGAGTGCTCCGCGAACTGACGAACGGCTTGAAAGAAAGATTGCGTAAAGACGGCTACCGTAATATATCGGAGGCAGTGGGCGCAGATCATCGATAGGAACAGGAGGCGGCCGGATGGATGGTAGAGATTGGAATCTTTTTTTGCAGCCTTATGAGCAAGCAGTAGAAGAATTAAAAGTGAAATTAAAGACGATGCGGGTTGAGCTTAAGATGCGTGAGGCGTATGCTCCCATCGAGTTTGTTACCGGTCGTGTCAAGAAAGTATCAAGCATACTGGAGAAGGCAAGGCGGCTTAGCGTTCCTGCAGATCAGTTGGAGAAAGGCATTGAGGATATCGCGGGCATTCGGATTATGTGCCAGTTCGTGGACGATATTCATCGTGTCGCCGGATTTATCCGTACGCGGAAGGATCTGACTCTCGTCTACGAGAAGGACTATATTACGAATTTCAAGGACAGCGGCTATCGCAGCTACCATATGATTGTGGAATATCCGGTACAGACAGCGCTTGGCCAAAAATTCGTACTCGCCGAGATTCAGATTCGGACGCTTGCGATGAATTTCTGGGCTACAATTGAGCATTCGCTTAATTATAAATATAAGGAAAGCCTGCCGGAGGATGTGCGCGAGCGGTTGAAGAAAGCTTCCGAGGCCGCATTTCTGCTGGATACCGAGATGTCGAGCATCCGCCATGAAATTCTGGATGCACAGCGTGACTTTGAAGAACGCTCCAATGTCGTATCCAAAGTGCTAAGCTCGATCCAGGATTTGTACTTCTATCACCGGGTGAGAGAAGCTGCGCAATTCCAGATGAAATTTAATGAATTGTTCGAGCAGGAGGATTTGTATGGCCTCAAGCAGCTCTCAGTCGACATTGAACTGGCAATATTGCGCGCAAAGAAAAATAACCATACTACTTAGCGGCGAATTGAGAAGTCCCGTGCCTTGCGCTCATGCAGGACACGGGGCTTTTTTGTGTATTATATTTGACAAAAGCTTGTATCCGTCCTATCTTTACGATGTAAGGTTATCGATAAACAAGATGAATAAGCGATGATACCAGCCGGAGGGCATTGGCATGCAAAATAATATTACGATGCGGGATATTGCGAATAGATTAGGCGTCAGCAGTGTGACGGTGTCCAAAGCATTAAGCGATAAAGAAGGCGTGAGTGATGAGCTCAAGCAGAGAATCAAGGAGCTGGCCCAGGAAATGGGCTACCGGTATAATACAACGGCCCGAGCGATGAAGGAGGGTTATTCGTATAACATTGGCGTTGTGATCGCCGATCGTTATGCGAGCATGACCCCCTCATTCTACCTGCAGTTCTATCAATTTCTTGCGACAACGCTCGAAGAAGAGCAGTATTCGGGCATCCTGCATATGCTTAGTGAAGAAGATGAAGAGGGGCTTGTGCTGCCAAGAATTTATCATGACCGGAAAGTGGACGGGTTTATTATTCTAGGCCAGCTGAGCAAGGCGTATATTGCGGCGTTTAATGATACGAATATCCCGCTTGTGTTCCTGGATTTCTATACGGATCAGACGGATCTGGACTATGTAATTACAGATAATTTCTACGGCATGTATGAAATGACCAATTATTTGATCAGCTGCGGACACCGGGATATAGCGTTTGTCGGCAATGTTCATTCCACGAGCAGTATTCAGGACAGATTTCTTGGTTATTACAAATCGCTTCTGGAGCATCGCATACCGCTCCAACAGGATTCCATTATTAATGACCGGGATGAGAAGGGCAAATTTATTGATTTCATTATTCCTGACAAATTGCCAACCGCGTTCGTCTGTAACTGTGACCAGGTCGCGTATATGCTGATCAGTACTTTGCGCAAGCAGGGCATTCGGGTGCCGGATGACTGCTCGGTTGTTGGCTTTGATAATGATATTTATGCAACGCTTGCCGAGCCGGGGCTGACGACGGTTGAAGTGAACAGCAAGGAAATGGCAAAGGCGGCGGTTAATAAGATTGTGAATAAGATCAGAACTCAAGCCGCCAGCAGCGGCAGAGTGCTTGTGAGAGGGAATATGATTTATCGGCAGTCGGTAAGATCCATTCTTTAATTTAACGATGAACTAATAGCGCATAGAAACATGAGGTGACTCCGGTTGCTTCATGTTTTTTTGTTGACGGGAAAACCGTATCCTTTTACAATGAATCTGTAACTTAATCGATAACTTAACAAATTACTTTGAGCTGATGACGGGAGAGTTGAGAAAAGTGGAGCAGCCTGAATTCAAGAGCTGGCAGCAAGAGATTGAAAGCGAACTAAAGGATAACATTCTTTCCTTCTGGATGAAGCATACGCAAGATGAGAAGAACGGAGGGTTTGTTGGCGGAATTACGAATGAGCTGAGGGCGAATGATACGGCAGACAAATCCCTTGTCTTGAATGCCCGGATCTTGTGGACTTATGCGGCTGCTTACCGGAAATACGAGGACCCTGCTTATTTGGATATGGCTGATCGCGCTTATCGTTATTTGCTCTCGTTTTTCTGCGACCGGGAGAATGGGGGATATTATTGGCTGCTGAACTATGCTGGCGAGCCGGTCCAGACGAAGAAACAGATTTACGGACAGGCTTTTATGATTTATGCGCTCTCCGAATATGCACGGGCTCGTCCGGATGAGGCGGTACTGCGGCAGGCCGAGCAATTATTTGGGCTGATTGAGCAGTACAGCTATGATGAGCAGAACAAAGGTTATATTGAAGCGCTTAGCTGTAATTGGGAAGCTACAGATGAACTGAGCCTCAGCAATACGGATCTGAATGAGAAAAAGTCGATGAATACCCATTTGCATGTGCTCGAAGCGTATACGAATCTGTACCGCGTGTTGCCGTCGGAACGTCTGAAGGACAAGCTGAAGGAATTGATTGGGACGATGCTCGACTATATCGTTGATGAAGAGACTTATCATTTCAAGCTGTTCTTCGATGAAGAATGGCATTCCAAATCACATGAAATCTCGTATGGCCATGACATAGAAGGCAGCTGGCTGCTGATGGAGGCCGCAGAGGTGCTTGGCGATCAGGAGCTGATCCGCCGTACTGTTCCAATCGCGCTTGCGATGGCGCAAGCGGTCTATGAGGAAGGCGTGGATACGGATGGTGCAGTTATCAATGAAGCCGATTCGCAGGGATGGACGGATACGGATAAGGATTGGTGGCCGCAGGCGGAGGCAGTGGTCGGGTTCCTGAATGCCTATCAAATGTCAGGCAAGGAGCATTTTTTGCAGGCCGCTTACCGGACATGGCGATTTATAAATCGTTACATTGTAGACCAGACAAACGGGGAATGGTTCTGGAAGGTGAATCAGGCCGGAGAGCCAGATAGAAAACAGATGAAGGTCGATCCGTGGAAATGCCCGTATCATAACGGACGCATGGGTCTCGAAGTGTTGGAGAGAATCGCAAGACTGGATGAACAATCTAATAAGGGAAAGGGAAATACACATTATGAATAAGCAGTCATTTATAGACAAATTACAAAGCATTCATGCCGGACATCAGGAGCTTCTGGCTAGAGCGAATACGATAGCGGCAGGCGGCAATGGGATTTATGACCGGTATGAGAACCCGGTTATTACTGCTGCACATACACCAATATACTGGCGCTATGATCTTAATCCGGAGACGAATCCGCATTTGATGGAACGGATCGGGGTAAATGCGGCTTTAAATCCCGGCGCTATTGAACTGGAAGGGAAGTTTTATCTGATCGTTCGTGTGGAAGGGAATGACCGCAAATCTTTCTTCGCGGTTGCGGAAAGCGATAACGGAATAGACGGCTTTACATTTTGGGATTATCCCATCGTTATGCCGGAGACAGACAAGCCGGATGTTAACGTCTACGATATGCGGCTGACGAAGCATGAGGACGGCTGGATCTATGGCGTATTCTGTACGGAACGGAAGGACCCGGAAGCAAAGCGGGGCGATACGTCAAGTGCCGTAGCCAGCGCAGGTATTGCAAGAACAAAAGATCTGAAAACGTGGGAGCGGCTGGAAGATCTTCGCACTCCATCTCCACAGCAGCGTAATGTGGTTCTTCATCCTGAGTTTGTGGACGGCAAGTATGCGTTCTATACAAGGCCGCAGGACGGATTTATTGACGCAGGCTCAGGCGGGGGAATCGGTTGGGGCTTGTCAACGAGCATCGAGCATGCGACTATTGAGTTGGAAACGATTGTGGATGAGAAAATATACCATACCATCAAGGAAGTAAAAAATGGACAAGGTGCGGCGCCAATCAAGACAGATAAAGGGTGGCTGCATATTGCCCATGGCGTCCGGAATACTGCAGCAGGACTGCGTTATGTGATCTATGCGTTTATGACGGATTTGAATGAGCCAAGCAAGGTGATTTATGCGCCTGGAGGCCATTTGATTGCGCCGGAAGGCGAAGAGCGTGTTGGTGATGTCTCGAATGTCGTGTTTACCAATGGTCTGATCGCCAGAGATAATGGCGAAGTATTCATTTATTATGCTTCCTCGGATACACGCTGTCATGTTGCGGTCACAACCATTGATAAACTGATCGACTATGTCGTGCACACACCTTCTGATCCGCTTCGCAGCTATGCCTGCGTGCAGCAGCGTAACGAATTGATCACGAGCAATCTGAAGCTGATGGAGCGTCCGGAATTTAACTTCCTAAGACAATAAGCCCTGATCAGGCAGGGCTAACAGAAAGGGATATGATCTATGCCGCTAATTGATATGCCGCTGGAACAACTGTACAGCTACAGAGGACGTAACCCGCGTCCGGAAGATTTGGATGCCTATTGGGAGCGCGCGCTTGAAGAGATGCGTGCTGTTGACCCGCAAATTGAACTTATTCCCAGCAGCTTTCAGGTGCCGTTTGCAGATTGCTTTGACCTGTATTTCACGGGTGTGCGCGGGGCACGTATTCATGCCAAATACGTCCGTCCCAAAAATGCAGCGGAGCCGCATCCTGCTATCGTACAGTTTCATGGGTACTCCGGTCATGCGGGCGATTGGTCGGATAAGCTGACTTATGCAGCGCTTGGTTATTCGATCTTCTCCATGGATTGCCGCGGACAAGGCGGATCATCGGAGGATACAGGCGGCGTGAAGGGCACTACGCTTAACGGCCATATTATCCGGGGGCTGAATGATCATCCGGATAATATGCTTATGCGTCATATTTTCCTGGATACCGCTCAGCTTGCGGGAATCGCCATGAATATGCAGGAGGTTGATCCGGATCGGGTTGGAGCAATTGGCGGATCGCAGGGCGGGGCGCTAACATTGGCCTGTGCATCCCTTGAGCCCCGTATTCGCAGGCTGGCGCCTGTCTATCCGTTCCTGAGCGATTACAAGCGGGTATGGGAGATGGATTTGGCGAAGGACGCCTATGCGGAGCTGAGAACCTATTTCCGTCATTTCGATCCTCGTCATGAGCAGGAAGAGCAAATTTTCGAGCAGCTTGGTTATATCGATCTGCAGCATTTGACCAATCGGATTAAAGGGGAAGTTCTGATGACGGTTGGTCTGGCAGACACGATCTGTCCGCCGTCTACGCAATTTGCGGCATACAATAACATTACGGCACCGAAGTCCGCCGATATTTATCCGGATTACGGCCATGAGCATATTCCGGAAGTGTCTGACCGGACCATTCAGTTCATGCTGGGGCTGTAAAACAAACCAAGAGGAGGTTGTCCATGATGGACGGCCTCCTCTTTAGCTTCGCGACCGGATGCGCTGCTCGGCCGTTTCATTAAATTTTAACATCAGATTTCCAAAGGTCCGTATTTCTTCCTCGTTCCAATCCGCAAGAAGCTCCTGAAAGAAAGCCTCTCTTGCTGCGCGTACCTCAGCAAGCAAAGCCGGTGCTTCCTCTGTTAACTGCAGCAGGCTTATCCGTGCATCGTTTGGATCAGTCAGCCGCGAGATAAGCCCCTTTGCCTCCAACGCCGCAATTTGTCTGCTGACCGTTGAGATATCCAATTGAAACGTGGTGGAGATCGTCTTGATCCCGGCTGCCCCTGCTTTCTCAAGATACTGCAGAATCAGATACGAGGATCGGTCCATTTCCTTGCCCATAATATGGGAGAGCCTGACTGCTTCGGCACGGCGTACAAAAAGCGATAGCTGGCTTTCCAGCGTACTGAAGGGGGAATTCTCCATTCGGTTCTTTTCGCTGTTGATGTTCATATAGCTGATCCCATTCCTGTTATAAAGTTATTACCGATAGCTTACCGTTCATACTTGCATAATGCAAGCAAGCCTAGTAATTATTGCTGCATCAGAGAATAGCTATTTGCATTCTGTTCATAAACTTGTATAATACAATGGTTATTACTTGTATCATACAATTAATTATTTGGGAGTGCATCTTGGATGAAAGGGAATTTGTTCTGGTATAACCTGAAATTGATGGCTAACCATAAAACGCTGCGGATCGGTTCGATTGTGCTGCTGTTTATCCCGCTGCTGTACACAGGCATGTTTCTGGCCGGTTATTGGGATCCGTACGGTCATATGGACAAGCTTCCGGTAGCGATCGTTAATGAAGATAAAGGAGCGGCAGCTGCCGGCAAGGAGCTTCATCTAGGGCAAGATATGGTGGACAATATGAAGAGCACCCATGCGCTTGATTATCATTTTGTAGAACGGGATCAGGCGGAGAAGGGATTATATAACGGTGATTATTATCTAACCATTGTGATCCCTGATAATTTCTCGCAAAGCGTGACTACGCTGACAGAGGATAATCCTCAGCCAGCCGATCTGATCTATATGACCAATCCCGGCAATAATTATGTTTCAGGCCAGATCGGAAGTAATGTGTTGAAGGAATTAACGAACAAAGTGAGTCAGAATATCGTAAAAAGCTACACCCAGACCGTTTACGGGAAAATGCAGCAAATGGCCGACGGCTTTACAACTGCCAGCAGCGGTGCGGCGCAGCTGACGGCAGGGACGGAGTCGGCTCAGGACGGTGCGAGTAAGCTGAATGATGCGATTGCATCGCTTGCCAGCGATGCAGGGAAGCTTGGTGCCAGCACCGCTCAGCTTCAGCAAGGAATGAAGCAGCTTGGCAGCGGAGCCGACGGGTTGGCAGCAGGAGCCGCAGCGCTAACAGAGAGCCTTGAGAAATTAAATGGGGCAGGAGCACAGCTGGCTAATGATTCTGGTGCCATACAGCAGGAGGCGGCGAATTGGAAGGCAGCTGCAGATACTGCTTCTAAGGCTGCTTCGGATGTGAACGGGTCAGCGGACAATTTGTCCTCGTTGATTAATGAGTATATCGAGAAGCATCCAGAGCTGAAGGATGATCCGGGTTTTGCCGCGATCGAAAGCGGCAGCAAGGAGCTTGCTGACAATACGGCGAAAGCAAGCAAGTCGATGGCGGATCTGCAGCAGCCTGCTGCTGCCTTGCAGCAGGAAGGGGAGAGGCTGGCAGCCGGGCAATCGGCTCTATCCGGCAGCCTCGTGGAAGCTTATAACGGAAGCAGCAAGCTGACAGCAGGCAGCAGCAAGCTGCAAGACGGGCTGCGCAGCTATGGTGAAGGTATCGGTAAGCTGCAGGAAGGCATATCCCGGCTTGCCGGGGGAGCAGAGCAGTTGAATAACGGCTCGGCAGAGCTGCTTGGCGGGGTCATCCGCCTGGTTGACGGCTCCCAGCAGCTGACCAACAAGCTGTCCGATGCGGCGCAATCAACAGCCGGCATTAAGGCTAGCGATGCAGAGCTTAATATGTATGCGCAGCCGGTTCAACTGGAGCAGCAGGAATTAAATACGGTGAAGACGTATGCAACCGGATCTGCGCCTTATTTTCTGGCGTTGGGGCTGCTGGTTGGTTCCTTGATGGCCTCCAACATTATTCACTTCCAGGAAGGACAGGTTCGGTCCGCATGGCAAAAATTCTGGGGCAGAATTGGCGTGTTTTATGTTGTTGCCCTGCTGCAGACCATTGTGCTTGACCTTATTGTCCTCTATGCGATTGGGCTTGAAGTACAAAGCGTACCGAAGTTTTTCCTGTTTACCTTAATCACAGCCTGCATGTTCACGACGCTTATCCTTATGCTTGTCTCGATTTTTGGGACGCTTGGCAAGCTTGCGGGGATCGCCCTCGTGGTCACTCAACTGGCAAGCAGCGGCGGCACCTTCCCGATGGAGCTGGCACCGCAATGGATTCAGGCGGTTGGTCAATGTCTGCCGATGACCTATGTGCTGCGCGGAATGAAGAGTGTTATCTCGACAAGCAATTGGGATATGTACTGGAGCAATACAGGTATTTTGCTGGCGTATCTTGTTTCATTCGCGGTTATTATGCTGGCGGCTTATCTGCTTCGTTCGAGAGGCGAAGCCCCGGCTTCCGCAATTGCAGCGCATTAGTGGAGCTTGCGAATTGTCCTATTTCCGGGTAGTCTCAATATAAAAGAGAAGTAAGAACATGGGCAGGAGGCTGACGGGAAAGATGAAAGCATTACAGGACAAGATTAGAAATGAAGGTATTGTACTGAGCGAAACGGTACTCAAGGTGGATTCCTTCCTCAACCATCAGGTGGATCCGCAATTGATGCTGGATATCGGACATTGCTTTGCGGCTGCTTATGAAGGGGAGGGCGTGACCAAAGTATTAACGCTGGAATCCTCGGGGATTGCGCCGGCAGTCATGACAGCTCTTGCGCTTCAGGTGCCGCTTGTATTTGCCCGCAAGCAGAAGTCGCTTACGCTTCGCGATGACTTATATATCGAAGAGGTCTACTCCTTCACCAAACAGGTGAAAAGCGAGGTTGCGATTTCACGCAAATTTTTATCGCCGGGAGAGCGGGTGCTCATTATAGATGATTTTTTGGCTTACGGTGAAGCTGCTTTTGGAATGGCGAGAATTGTTGAAGCGGCAGGAGCAAGCGTGGCCGGAATCGGCATAGTGATCGAGAAGTCATTCCAGAATGGCGCGGACAAACTGAAGGAAGCGGGGTACCGGGTGGATTCGCTGGCTCGTATTGCAGTCTTATCTCCGGACGGCATCCAGTTTGTGGAGGGATAAAGATAGAATGAAAACTTGCAAAAGCTGCCTGGTTCAAGCAGCCTCTGCAAGTTTTTTTGTATATTACATAGCCTGCAATCCGGCCTGATTAAGCAAATTCCAAGGTTTATTGTAATGCGGCTGGAAGAAGAAGTCGACAAAGGTCAGTTCATTCATGGTCATCCCGTTCTGGATGCAGACCGACATCGTATTAATGGCTTGCGTCAAATCATCCTTCGACATCACCTGCGCGCCAACAATCCGGCCGGTGTCTGCTTCGTAAACAACCTTGAGGAGAACTTTCTCATAAGTCGGCATAAATTCAGGACGATCATTGTCTTCAATGGTGACGGTTTTTACATCCATTCCGGCATCAAGGGCTGCCAGCTCGGTTAATCCGGTCGAAGCGATATTATGATCGTAAATTTTGATGCCCGAGGTGCCTTGCGTACCCATATAACGGACAGTTGGCTCCATCAGGTTGCGGGCGACCAGCGTTCCCATCCGGACGGCATTTGTAGCGAGCGGGATATAGGCATGCTTATGGGTTGGATTATAAAAGACAGCGCAGCTGTCGCCAGCGGCGAATACATCAGGGTTGCTGGTGCGCATATACTCATCCACAATGATGGCACCATTAGGGAGCATGTCGATCTGACCTCTTAACAGATCCGTATTCGGGCGGAAGCCAATGCATAATACGACCAGATCCGTTTCGTATTCACCTGCCGTTGTGACAACTGTGGCAACCTTGCCTTCTTCGCCGCGGAAGCCGGTTACGGTCTGGGCCAGCTGAAGCTCGATACCACGGTTTTGCAGCTCTTGCTCGGTTGCATCCGTAAATTCACGGTCCAAATATTTGAACAAGATACGGTCCATATTATCAATAAGCGTAACTTGCTTGCCAAGCTGTTCGAAGGCTTCGACAAGCTCGATGCCGATATAGCCGGCACCGATAACGGTAATCCGTTTGGCGAGCTTCGCTTTTTCAATAATCGCCTGAGCATGATTGTAGTTTTTGCATAATACGATATTCTCCAGCTCCATTCCTTTGAGCTTCGGAATAATCGGCCACGAGCCGGTTGTTACGACAAGCTTGTCGTATTGGTCGAGTTGCTCTTCATTCGTATCGAGATTACGAGCCAGAATGGTTTTCGCTTCCGTATGCACTTCCAGTACATCATGGCGCATCTTCATCTGAACACCCATGTCCGTAAGCTGCTGCGGCGATGCGTAGAACAGCTTCTTCACATCCTGCACCACTCCGCCGACATGAAGGGCAATGCCGCACGAGAGGAACGATACATTGTCATTGCGCTCATACACTGTAATTTGCGCCTCGGGATAAAGCTTAGCCATCTGAGTAACAGCGGCAGTACCTGCATGTGTGCATCCAATAACAGCGATTTTCATATAAAATTCCTCCTTAAATTTCCTGTGAAATAATTCACATACCACTTTGCGAAAAAAGAAAGCGACCTTGATGATAGGGAGTGATCGTCGTCTTTCTTTGCCTTTACAGACTCAACGGGGAATGGATTCGAGCTTGTAATTTATAATGTGATTTAATTCACAATCTCTTGTTGCTCCTATCATATGCCAGATTTCTCAAATTGACAAGGGGTTGTGATTAATTTCACATATTGATCACAAATGCTCGGCCCTTCAAATTAGAAGTGCATTGGAGTATACTCGATGTTATATTTCTAACGTATATTAGCTGCTTGCAAGGGGATGACCAGATGTCCGGCTATTTGCCGATTGCTTTTACAACAAAGATGAAATCCCTGCTGGGGGAAGAATTTGACCGGTTTATGTCCTCCTATGAGGACCCGCGTGTTTACGGCATCCGGATTAACCGTCTAAAGCTTGATGCCAAGGAATGGCGAAGCCTATCGCCGATGGGAGAGTTGGTACGTCCGATTCCATGGGCGCCTGACGGCTATTATTATGAAGAAGGTATACGTCCGGGCAAGCATCCGCATTATCATGCCGGTCTATATTATATTCAGGAACCAAGTGCGATGGCTCCGGTTGAGCTGCTTGATGTTCGTTCGGGACATCGTGTGCTTGATCTATGTGCGGCACCGGGCGGCAAGTCGACCCAGATTGCGGCCAAGCTGCAGGGCAGCGGCGTGCTGGTGAGCAATGACAATGCCAGAGAACGGACAAAGGCGCTTGCCAAAAACATTGAATTGGCCGGTGTCCGCAACGCCGTTGTTCTGAATGAAGAACCATCGGCGCTTGCACCGGTGTTCCGGGGATGGTTCGACCGAATTCTGGTGGATGCGCCATGCTCCGGCGAGGGCATGTTCCGCAAGGATGAATCCATGATTGCGGAATGGGAGAAGCATTCCATCGAGCGCTGCTCGGCGATGCAGCGGCCTATTTTGCGTGATGCGGCAGCAATGCTTGCTCCGGGCGGTGTACTGGTATATTCCACATGTACGTTCTCGCCGGAAGAGAATGAAGTACAGATCGCGGAGCTGCTTGCCGAATATCCAGACTTCGAAATATTGCCGGTTGATCATCAATACGGCTGGAAGCCGGGACATCCTGACTGGGCAGGCGATGCAGGGCAAGAGCTTTCAGCAGAACAATCAGCATCCCTTGGCGGCACGGTAAGATTGTGGCCGCATCATATTGAGGGGGAAGGGCATTATGCGGCCGTATTGACGCGGAAAGGCACTGCTACCGTTGAAAATGCAGAGGCTGCGATAGCGGAAGCGGCAGTTGCAATTGATGTGGTGAGCGGAAGGAGAAAGAAAGTGAAGGGCAATGCCGGCGCAACGCTGCGGGCGGCGGAGAAGAAGGGTGCCCGTGGAGGAAAAGAGAGCGGGAAGCTGAATAGGGCAACCGATACAGGCAGGCATTCCGGAAGAGGGCAAGCCGGGCCCGATGACGCGGCAGCGCTGTGGAATGCTTTTGCAGAGCGCGAGCTGTCGCAAGCATTCGTTGCTGCGGGTCAGGTTCGATGCTTTGGTTCACGTGTATATTTGCAGCCGGATTCCTTGCCATCCTTAGACGGTTTGCGTGTGGTGCGCGCGGGCTGGTATGTAGGTGAAGCAGGACGGAACAAATTTGAACCTTCACAGGCGCTTGCAATGGGACTGAGACAAACGGAGGCTGTTCGCTCGTTGAACTTTGGGTCGGAGGATCCGAATGTGATCCGTTATTTGAAGGGCGAGACGTTGTTCGTGGAAGACGATCAGATTACGATGGGTTCTGAAGAAGATGCGACTAAGCCATTAAAAGGATACGTTCTGGTATGTACAGACGGTTATCCAATCGGGTGGGGCAAATATTCGGGGGACGGCATGCTGAAGAATGAGCTGCCTGCCGGCTGGAGGTGGATGTAAGATGGGCAAAAAAATGCGGCTGGATAAGCTGCTCTCTCATACCGGGTATGGAACCCGCAGCGAGATCAAGAAATTGGTGAAGCAGGGAAAAGTAACGGTAGCCGGTAAAATAGCCAAGGACAGCGGACTGCTGGTTGATCCGGAGCTGGATGAGGTGGCTTTTGACGGAGAACGGGTCTTGTACCGGGAAGTCATTTATTTGATGATGAACAAGCCCCAGGGGGTTATCTCCGCAACAGAAGACCGGCGTGAACGGACGGTTATTGATTTGCTTGAGCCAGAGGATAAGTTAATGGAACCTTTTCCTGTCGGAAGACTGGATAAAGATACGGTTGGTCTCTTGCTGCTGACCAATGACGGACAACTCGCGCATGAGCTGCTGTCGCCGCGCAAGCATGTGCCCAAGACCTATGAAGCGGTCGTGCAAGGCGATGTCGGCGAGGAGGATCAGAAGCTGTTCGAGGCTGGTGTTACCTTGGATGACGGTTATGTCACGATGCCTGCTGATTTAAAGATATTGAAAAGGGACAGCAGCGAGGCTGGCGTAATTTCGGTTATATCGCTTACGATAATGGAAGGGAAGTTCCATCAGGTGAAGCGGATGTTCGAAGCGGCAGGCAAAAAGGTTGTATACCTGAAGAGGGTATCGATGGGACCGCTGGAGCTGGATGCCGATCTGGAGGAAGGAACCTACCGGGAATTAACGGATGAGGAAGTTGCGCTTCTGCGCGCTCACCGGACTACAGAATAAAAATAAAAACAGAAAACGGGATGGGGAGAATCGTATGGCGTTGCAGTATGATTTGATCGCGCTTGATGTAGACGGTACATTATTGACGGATGATCATCAATTGACAAGCAAGACTCGTGAAGCCGTGCGGGAGGCGGCCGACCGGGGAGCGGGCATTGTATTATGCACGGGACGTGCGCCTTTCAGCGTCTATCCAGTGCTGGAGGAGCTAGGATTAACCGGTACGATTATTACGCATAACGGCGGAGCGACGATTAACTCGGATACGAGAAAAATCATCCACCAATATGAGATCGCGCCGAAGCAGCTGGAGCCGTTCGTTGATTATTGCCGGAAAAATCAGGTTCATTATGACGTAAATACAGCTTTTGAAATGATGGTAGAATCGTTAACGCCCGAGGTATCCGATATGTACAGCAAGTTCCATGCGTCGCCTTCCGTTCTGGGGCAAGGGGCCGGGCTGCCGGAGGGACTTGTCAAGTTTACGGCATTCGGCACCAAAGAAGTGATGGACCAGGTGCAGGAGGAGTGGGAGAGCTGGCCTCCGTCCCTTCTCACAATCCGCAGCGGAGATTTCTTTATCGACGTGCATCATCCGGAAGCTAGCAAAGGCAGAGCGCTGCAGCAATATGCGCGCAGTCAGGGTATTGACCGGAGCCGGATATTGGCCATTGGCAATTACTTTAACGATATCTCCATGCTGGAGTTTGCCGGCTGCGGGATTGCGATGGGTAATTCTCCGGACGGGGTAAAAGAAGCAGCCGACGTCGTAGGACGTTCCAATGCCGAAGACGGCGTAGCTTATGCCTTGCGCGAATTCGCCTGGAGCTGATTGGTTAACTAACGTTAAGAAGGGGCGGCCGCCCATGGTCATTATAACCATGGGGGCCGCCCCTTCTTCATTTGGGTTTAGTGCCAAGTCCTTAGTACCAAACTCCTCTAATGATGATTACCAGAAGAATGAAAAGGACAAGGATGAAACCTACCGTATTGACGCCGCCTCCATATACGCCAGACATGCTAATTCCTCCTTGTGATTGTATTCCGCTGGAAGGCTGCTGTCACTCGAGTACATTCGCCCTCTGTTCGGTATACAGTATTGTATTGTGGGAGGCCCTGTTTGGAATGGACTCCTGTCACGATACAGCCGGATTTGGGTAGTTACCCAGAAGGAAAAAGCTTGCTGGCAGCGGGTTCCGGAAGCATCTCCGGCATTCGCCGCGACATTAATTGAAACGTCGAAGTCCTTTCGGCAGATGGTTCTTCAGCTGGCCGCTGCTTGCTTTAGCCCAGCCAAGCGGAAGACCGTCAACGGCAACAAGGCCCCAGCCGCTCGCTTTATCTTCCGCGGGCAGCGTCTCGCCGCGAAGGTAAGCGGCGAGCTCGGGCGCATCCGGCGGGTAGCTTTGCATCCACGATGCATCTTCCGCTTGAACGGAGAGAGCAAGCGCATGCGCCGGCTCCAGCCGGTTCTTGCGGATATCGCCGAGATGCAGACCGGGCCGGGCTACCTTGAGGCCGTCTAGGGCAGCGGCGCCAAAGCTGCCGTTTGTTTGATGAGGCAGCCAGTAAAGGGCGTCGCCGAAGCGGAGCGGTTCGCCCGGGCCTAGCGCAAAGCTGGGCAATGCTTGCTCGGCAAAGCTGTGGAACAGGTCCATCTCGGCTGTCAGCGGCTTGGACTTTGCGGCTGCGCGTTTGTCGCGCCGCTTGTCTTTGCTCTTCGGCTGTTCATCTGCTGCTTCTAGCTGCTCAACTTCGGAAGCTTTGCGCAGCCGGGCGACAAAATGTCCTTCGCCGCGAACCTGATGCGGCCATAAGCGCTCGATTTGTTCAACCTGGAAGGAAGGATGCTTGGCAACAAACCGCTCGATTGTATCCTCGTTCTCGTCCCGGTTAAATGTACAAGTCGAATAGACAAGCACGCCTCCCGGCTTCAGCATGATCGCGGCATGCTCCAGAATCTCGGAGGAGCGCTCGGCACAATAGGTGACATGGGCTTCCGACCATTCAGCAACCGCATCTTCATCCTTGCGGAACATGCCCTCTCCCGAGCAAGGAGAATCGAGCATGATACGGTCGAAAAAGGCGGGGAAGCGTCTCGACAGCTCATGCGGCGCGGCATTTGTAACGACGGCGTTGCGGATGCCAAGACGTTCAACGTTCTCGCTTAATATTTTCGCTCTGGCAGGATGGATCTCGTTAGCGATCAGAAGACCTTCACCATTCATGCTGCCGGCAATTTGGGTTGTCTTGCCGCCCGGAGCGGCTGCGAAATCAAGAACCGTCTCGCCGGGCTGGGCGTCCAGCAGCTCGGCCGCAGACATAGCGGAAGGCTCCTGGATATAATAAAGGCCAGCTGTATGGTAAGGATGCTTGCCTGGTCTTGTTGCTTCATCGTAGTAGTAACCTGTCTTGCACCAAGGTACGGGCTCCAAATGAAACGGCTGCTTGAGTGCAGCAGCCGCATTGTCCTCGATTGGTTGTCGACATTTCAAAGGATTAAATCTCAGCCCGTAGACACGGGCATCATTGTAGCTGTCAAGAAACCGCTCGGCTTCTTCCCTTCCGAGAAGAGCCTGCATTTGCCGGATATAAGCCTCCGGCAGCTGCACGTTCTTCAATGTACTGCAACTCCTTTATGCTTATCTGTTACGACCGCCAGAGCCTGGACCGCGGGATGAACCGCCGCGCGAGCCGCCTCTGTTTCCGCTATTGCTGCCGCCACGGGAATCTCTGCCGCCGCGGGGAGCGCTGCTTGGACGGCCTTCCCATCTGCCGCCAGACGATGCGCCGCGCGTATTGCCGCGTGCTGCACCGTCTTGGGCCCGTTCGCCTCTGCCTCCGCCGGTTGATGCGCTGCGCGTATTGCCGCGTGCTGAGCCGCCTTGAGCCCGTTCGCCTCTGCCGCCACGGTTAGCGCCGCGCGCGTCTCTGCCTCCGCGTCCGGATTCACGCTCGCCGCCTCTGCTTCCGCGTTCAGCAGCAGCTTCCCATGGATTGCCCTCGGTGCTGCTGCTGACAGCAGCCCGTTCCGGCTTGCCGCGTCCGCCTGCTTGTGAACGGCCTGCGCCTGCGCCGCGCTCATTGCGCTCGCCTCTGCCGCCGCGTCCGCCTTGCGCCGGTTTTGAATCGCGATTGCTGCGTCCGCGTCCTCCGCGATCCGGCTTTTTGTCATAGCTCTTGCCTTCGCTGCTGGAACGAGGAGTATTGCTCTTCACAATCGTTCCGTCTGCTTCCACCGTACGGCGCTCAAGTATAGCATTGATGCTGCGCTCGATATGGGCAATCGATCCCCGGTCATAAGGCGATGCAATGGTAATAGCGACGCCGCGTTGTCCGGCACGGCCTGTCCGGCCGATTCGGTGGATATAAATCTCGGAATCGGTTGGCACATCATAGTTAAAGACATGGGTAACGCCTTCAACGTCAAGGCCGCGTGCGGCCACGTCCGTAGCTACTAGTATTTGAAGCTTCGCATCACGGAAACGTTTCATGACCTGCTCGCGTTTGGCTTGCGTCAGATCGCCATGCAGCTCGTCTGATTCGAAGCCGTGATCTTGAAGATCCTTGTTTAGTTTTTTTGCGCGAACCTTCGTCCGGCAGAAAATAACAGCCAGGTAAGGGCGTTGTGTTTCGATCATGGAGATTAACGCTTTTTGGCGTCCGCGGTCAGTCGTCTCTATAACTAATTGTTTGATATTGTCCAAAGTGACATTTGCGCTTTGGATTTTAATATCAACAGGTACCTTCATGTAATTCTCGGCAAGGCGTTTAATCTGATCGGGCATGGTAGCCGAGAAGAGCATCGTCTGGCGGGCGCGGGGCGTCTGCTCAACGATATTTTGCACTTCGGGCAGGAAGCCCATATGCAGCATTTGATCCGCTTCGTCGAGTACAAGCATCTTCAGCTTGCCGAGGTTGATCGTTTCGCGTCTCATATGATCGATCAAGCGGCCAGGCGTAGCTACAACAATATGAGGCGAGTTGTTGAGCTTGCGGATTTGCGCGTCTACGTCTTGTCCGCCGTATGCGGCCAGCACTTTGGCGCCAACGGCTGCAGCCAGCTTTTTCAGCTCGCTTGTAATCTGGATAGCCAGTTCGCGTGTCGGGGTCAGGATGAGCGCTTGAACCTGCTCCTTATTAACATCAATGCGCTGCAGAATCGGCAGAGTGAAGGCGATTGTTTTACCCGTACCCGTTTGGGCCTGAGCGATCACATCTTGTCCGGACAGCAGGACGGGGATGGCTTTCTTTTGCACGGGAGTAGGGCTCGTAATCCCGTTTGATTGCAGGACATCGGTCAGCTCCGGGATAATACCCATGGAAATAAATTCAGTTGACATTTTGTATATTTTCCTCATTTCATCGAACTCGTTTATCGTTTAGTATAACAGTTGTGCCTTAGAAGTGCATCTTTCATCTACATATGCTATGCTGGGCGTCATAAGCTATTAAGCATACATGCAAACAAAGGAATGATCAACAATGAATAGCGGTACAGAGCGTGCTTCGGTAAAGCCGGGGCTTGAGGTAGATATTGTGCTGAAGCAGGATCAGCGGACGGGGAAGCTGACGCGCGGCGTCGTGAAGGATCTGCTTACGAATTCACCTACTCACCCGCATGGCATCAAGGTGCGTCTGACAGACGGCCAGGTCGGAAGGGTAAAACATATTTATTCGTAAATAAAGGAGCTTAGAGCGCGATGGCATTCGGAATTTCCAGGTCTGAAATGACGGCATGGAAGGAAGCGGTCGCCCGCGGGGAGATTGCCTACCTGACTCATTATTGGGTGGATCCGCGTTTTCCGGGCATGAAGACCGTAACCAAGGTAGGCTGCTCCGATCTGGACAAGCTTGCGTTGTGGTGCAGGGATAACGGTCTTAATCCGAGATATATTCATAGACGGGATAAATACCCGCATTTTGACCTGCTGGGGCATAAGCAAAGAGAGATTCTCCTGCGGGAAAATCAGCATGCGCAGCTGGAACGATTTCATCTTCTATGAATGAAGGGGGATGCGGGATATGCAGATTAATTCGCTGCATCAGACGATAGAGGAATTAAGTCTTAACGCATGGCCGTCTCTTCGGACGGTCATTTATGACGGCTGGCTGCTCCGGTTTGCGGACGGTTATACGAAACGCTCGAATTGCGTGATGCCTCTGTATGAGAGTTATGGCCAAGCGATGGATAAAATCCTTCACTGCGAGAAGCTGTATGCGGAGCGCGGTTTGGACACGATTTTTAAAATCACGCCTTTTGCCAGGCCAAGCCAGTTGGATTCGCTGCTGGAAGAGCGGGGCTATCGGATAGTGGAGCCTGTTTATGTGAAGACGGCGGCACTGGGGGATCTTCCGGAGCCTGCGGATTACGCATGCCGGATTGACGAGCAGCTGAGTGAACATTGGTTGGATGAATTTACGCAGATGATGCCGCTTTCGGACAAGCAGCGGGAAACGGCCGTAAAGCTGCTGTCCGGCTCGCCTCTCCGCCAATGCTTTGTAACACTGTATGCGGACGGGGTTCCGGCGGCATGCGGAATAGGCGTAATCGAGCATGGTTATATCGGCTTGTATGATATTGTCACATCCGAGAGGTTCCGTAATAGAGGGCTAGGCTATCAACTGCTGCTTCATATTTTCCATTGGGGAAAACGAAACGGGGCTGACAACGCTTATTTACTGGTCGTTCAAGAGAATGGACCGGCTAACCGGCTCTATGACAAATTTGGTTTTGAGACGCAATACGAATATTGGTACAGGGTTAAATCTTTGAAGCAGGATGAGTGAACNTTNAGATGGTCTTAGGGTTAGCATTTGTACAAGGCTTTTTATTTTCTTTATCTNTATGTNTGGATTTGGGNATGGTGAACGTTGCCATCATTAAAACCGGGGTCGAGCGGGGCTTTAAGCCGTCCTTTATGATCGGTTTTGGATCATGTTTCGGAGACTTGACCTATCTTGCGCTTGCGCTGATCGGGTTCAGCTTTATATTGGAGATTACCGTCGTCCGCTGGATATTATGGATTGCAGGAACTGTGGTGCTCCTTCTGCTCGCTTATAAAATGGCGAAAGAATCGCTTCATCCAAGGATGATCGATTGGAAGGAGGGAGAAGAGGACGGCGTCCGACAGTCCAAGCGGAGACTCGCGGATTTTCTGTTTGGGCTGGGAGCGGCCTTGTCATCGCCTACGGTTATGCTGTGGTTTGTTGCTTCGGCGGGGCCGATTGTAGCAGAGGTTCATGGCGACAGCCGTTATACGATTGCCGTATTTATTGCGGGCTTTTTCATTGCCGGCTTATTATGGTCGCTTGGCATGGCTTACCTCAGCGGGCGGGCAGGCAAAGCGCTTGGCGCGAAATTCGTGAGGATTATTTCGCTTTTCTCGGCTTTGCTTTTTGTTTATTTTGCGATTCGCGTATTCTGGTCAGGGCTGCAGTTTGTATTAGGCGAGTAGGTTATCTAATGTGCAAAAGAGGGATATCATGTCCGTTGTGAATTTGTTGGCTTCCCAGCTGGGCCGCAGTGATGAGGAGCCTAATATTGAACTTGCGCAAAGGCTGGCAAGCGAAGAAAACCTTGCAGACATACAAGAAATCATCCAGAATCTGTCCAGCAAGGATAAAAAGATCCGGCATGATTGCATCAAGGTTGCTTATGAGATTGGCGAGCTTAGGCCGGAGCTGATCAGCCAATACGCTAATCGGTTCATCGAGCTGCTGACTAGCCGGGATAATCGGCTGGTCTGGGGCGCGATGACGGCATTGTCCGCCATTGCTGACACTGCATCGGAACCGCTTATGGAGCATGTTGATCAAATCGTAAGCGCGCTGACAACCGGTTCGGTCATAACGGTGGACAAGGCTGTTCTTACGCTCTCTAAATTAGCGGCAGTCAGCGAGGCGAATAATAAGGCTATCTTTCCTTTCCTGCTCCGCCATCTCGAGAGCTGCAGGTCCAAAGAAGTTCCCCAGCATTCGGAAAGCTCGCTTCTTGCCGTGACGGCTCTTAATAAAGAGGAGTTCCTGAAGGTTCTGCAGGCAAGAGAGCAGCATCTCACGGACGCTCAGTTAAAGAGAGTCAAAAAGATTTATAGAACGTTAGACAAATAGCCCCAATAAATAGTTTCTAAAATAATAGCGTGATGAAGCCGCTGGCTTCCAATCTAACTCGGGGCCGGTAGCTTCATCACCGTACGTTGGATTTCCTTCAGTGAAATCAAGTTAAACGGGTAGCTTCCGGAAGCTGTGTTGGATTCACTCCAGCATAATGGTCCAGAATAAGCCGCTATTGTCCAAATGAGATGATTACACTGTAGCTACTCCAACGTAGATCGAGTTTCTGGTCAACATGCCCCCGTTATCCTGTACGGAATCCAATGTAACTCTACTTTGTTGGACATAGAGGGAAGAGGTACTATATCGTTCCGATATAAAAGCTGCCCCAAAGTCAGGTAATGACTCTTGAGACAGCTTTTATTGGTTTAATGCCGTTTACAGCATGAGCGACAGCAGCTGTTCCTTCGTAATGGGACCAAAATAGAAGTTCACGTCGATCTCATCCAGCAGCTTGCCGAGCGATTCCGCGTCGTAACGGGTGCCGATCAGCTTGGAAGTCACTTCGCTAGTCTCGCCTCTGCCGAAGAAGTCGCCAAATACGGCGGCATCTGCGATTTTGCCTTCTTCCACCTGCAGGCGTATGTCGTAAGTGCCCGCGCTTTCGATGCGTTTTGTCTGACGGACGTTAAAGGCAGGGGAGCGGCCGTAATTCCAGTCCCAGCTGCGGTAACGCTCATCAGCCAGCTTCCGGACATTCGCCCAATCCTCTTCGGTCAGCTCGTAGACCGGAATTCCCGGCTCGCCTTCGAAAATGGACTCCAGCAAATACTGTCGCAATTCTTGAATAGTCATTGGTTCCTTCAAAAATTCCGAGATGTTGGCAACTCGGCTCCGAATGGATTTGGTTGCTTTCGAGACATATTTCTCCGCATTAACCTTAAGCGCGGAGACGACATTCTCAATTTCCGAATCAAATAAGAGAGTGCCGTGGCTGAACATTTTCCCTTTGGTAGCAAATTGGGCGTTGCCGGAAATTTTGCGTTCGCCAACTTGAAGGTCGTTGCGTCCCGACAGCTCCGCGTCCACGCCAAGCTTGCGCAATGCGCGAACAACGGGCTCCGTGAACTTCTTGAAATTGTGGAACGACTTGCCGTCATCCTTCATGATAAAGCTGAAGCTGAGGTTCCCGAGATCATGATAGACCGCGCCGCCTCCCGACAGCCTGCGAACCACATGGATGCCGTTCTCATTGACGTATTCGGCGTTAATTTCTTCAACCGTATTTTGGTTTTTGCCGATAATGATAGACGGCTCGTTAATATAGAACAGCAAATATTCGTCTTCCGGCAGCGAACGTAAAATATATTCCTCGAGCGCCAGATTCAGCGTCGGGTCCGTGATGTTGTGATTGTCGATAAACCGCATGCGTAGTTCTCCTCTTCCTATTCCGTCCTGCTCCCATTATAACCCTCACGGAAAGATTTTTCATGCGGGATTGGACAAAATATTCGGTCACCATATCTCACACGCTGCGTGCTTTGCCGCCTTCTCCGATCCAGGTTTTCTTCCAGTCCAGCTGGGCAATCGCCAGCATAATGACGCTTAGCAGCGCGATGCCGCCCAGAATGAGGAAGCCTGGCGTGTAAGAGCCCGTAGATTGATACAGGTTGCCCAGAATAAGCGGAAGTGCATATCCGCCAAGTCCGCCGGCTGCGCCAACGATTCCGGTCACAAGGCCAATCTCGTCGCCGAACCGCTGCGGTACGAGCTGGAATACGGAGCCGTTGCCGGCGCCTAGACACATCATGCCTACGAATAATAGACCAATTACGAGATAAAGCGGCGGAAGACTCGAAATCGTTGTGAGCATAACAGCCGCACCCGTATACAAAATCATTAGAACCTTAATGCCGCCAAGCTTATCGGACAAGTATCCGCCAAACGGACGGAAGAAGCTGCCCGCGATAACGCATAGCGTAGTGAAATCGGCTGCTTTGACGGCAGACAAGCCGTATTGGGTATTGAAGAAGATTGTCAGGTAGTTGGAGAGGCCGACAAAGCCGCCAAACGTAACGCTGTACATAATGCAGAAGAGCCAGGTGTCGCGCTGCTTTAATACTTTTGCGTATTGGGAAAGCTTTTTTGGAGCCGGTTGATTCGGACTGTCTTTTGCAAAGATGGTAAACACGATGAAAGCAATTGAGATTGGAATAAGCGCCAGGCCAAATACGACTTCCCAACTGCCGAAATGCTGGGCGATCCGGTTGGCGAACAAGGTGGAGAAGACCGTTCCGCTGTTGCCTGCGCCGGCGATTCCCATGGCGAGACCTTGATATTGCGGTGGATACCAGCGGCTTGCAAGCGGAAGCGCTGCGGCAAAGGAGGCGCCTGCGACACCAAGCATCAGGGCAACGATATGCAGATCCGACAGGGAGCCAACAAATTTCCAGCCCCATACGAGAGGGATCATCGTCAGCAGCATCCCGAGCTGTCCGGTTCTCTTTGGTCCGATATAGTCCGTAAGGAAGCCAAACACCAGGCGGAGAATAGAGCCGCCAAGCACCGGCAGGGCAACTAGGTTAGCTTTTTGAACCGGTGTCATATCATAATCTCCAATAATAACGACGCTAAGCGGTCCAATCAGTACCCAGATCATAAAGCTGATATCGAAATACATAAATGCACTAAATAATGAAGGCTTATGACCGCTTTTCCAGAACGACGTAGGGTTACTCATAACCAATCCCTCCAATGGATATATTTCTGTTTTTCTGTTGCAGACGCGCGTTCCCGGGGCGAGAGTCTGGTTCCATTTCATTTCAAAATTAAAAAAAGGCCGCAAACTGCCCTTACGGACAGAAGCGGCCTCTTTGCCGAAGGCGGTACAGCATTGTACCCACCGGATCGTACGGTCACATCATTGTGAACCCAATTCGAATTATAGGTGAATTGTTAAATACATGTCAATAAACTTAACACCAAATTTTGAAATCTTCATAAAATAAAGCGGAAGTCGATATTTTTACGTCACTTATATTGACATGTAACAAAACTTCCATTATGCTCAAAACAAATGATCAGCACAACGATGTGCTGTCGACTTTGGCAACGGAGCCCGCTTCCTTATTTATATAGGGAACGGGCTTTTTATGTTCATTTTGTATGGTGGGGAGGGAAAGCCTGAATGACTACCTTGCAGAAGCAGCAGCTTGTTGTATCCGTAGAAGAAGCGATTCGTCATTTGTGTGAAGGAGTGTCCCCTGTTCGAACGGAAAAGCTGCCCTTGGAGGATTGTGTAGGCAGAGTGCTGGCGGAAGATTTCTTGACACCGTTTCCGATGCCTCCGTTCCGTCGGGCTGCGATGGACGGCTATGCCGTGCGCTCGCAGACCTTGCTTGGCGCCGGTCCGGGCAGTGAAGTCATGCTTAATGTGATCGCGGAGGTAAAGGCTGGTGCATCCAAGGAATGGGCCCAGGAGTGTACAGGAAGCCTTTCTATTAATGATAGGGATGCGGTTCGGATCTTTACGGGCGCACCTGTGCCGCATCGTTACGATACGGTTGTTATGCAGGAGGTGGTTACCTCTATTAACGGGGAAGACGGCAAGCCCCCGCGGATTGGAATTGATCGTCCGCATCCGGTTGGCCGGCATATCGCGGAAGCCGGGGAGGATCTTGCGCCAGGCAAGCTGATTCTTGTAAAAGGAACGATAATCGGGGCAAAAGAAATGGCGGTGCTGGCCTCATACGGGCAGGCTGAAGCGGTTGTGCATGCGAAGCCCCGGATCGTTGTTCTGCCGGTTGGCGATGAGCTTCAGGAGCCGGGTACGGCGCTTTCCGCGAACCGGATTTATGATGCTAACGGTCTTGTTGTTTATGCTCTTCTGAAGCAGCTTGGCGCTCATGTCATTCGCCGGAAGCCTGTGCCGGATCATCCCGCTATTCTGGCAAAAGAGATCAGGCTTGCGTCGGAGCAGGCGGATGTGGTTATTACAACAGGCGGGATATCGGTCGGTGATCATGATTATGTTGAGCGGTCCGCTGCCAGCGCCGGCTTTGAGCCGTTATTTACGAAGGTGCTGATGAGACCTGGTACGCCAACCTCTGCTTTTAAGAAAGGGGATTGTCTGCTGTTTGGGCTGTCGGGAAATCCTTCCGCTTGTTATTCCGGTCTTGAGCTGCTGGTGAAGCCGGCCGTTCAATGGCTAAAGGGGATGAAAAATTACCGTAATCAATGGCTCAAAGGCAAGCTGGAGGATTCGGTCGGCAAGCCTTGCCCCTATCCGAGATATATTCGCTCTATAGCGACAATGGAGCTTGGAATATGGCGGATCACTCCGCTGCCCAACGATAAATCGGGCAATATTGCGGCATTCGCGGAAGCAAACGCCATGGCCGTAATCCCGGCGGGCGGAAGAGGTGCGGCGAAAGGGGAGATCGTTTCTTTTCTATTACTAACGCATATGGCAAACGGAGGATTAACGTTGTGACGACAAGGAAACTAGCGGTAATCGGCAATGGGATGGCAGGCGTAAGATGCGTAGAGGAAATATACCGGTTATCGCCCGGAGCCTTCGAAATCACGATTATCGGGGATGAGCCGCATCCGAACTACAATCGGATCATGCTGTCGAAAGTGCTGCAGGGGGATACCTCCATTTCGGATATTACTATCAATGACTTTGCTTGGTACAAGGAACGGGGGATCCGGCTGCTGCTGGGCGAGAAGGCTGTACGAATTGATGGAATCGGCAAAAGTATTTATCTCGAATCGGGCAAGACAGTCCCTTATGATGAACTTATATTGGCAACGGGATCTTCGGCTTTTGTCCCGTCGATCTCGGGTATTCATAAATCTGGCGTAACGGCCTTTCGTAACATAAAAGATTGCGAGACGATGATCGAAGCATCGGAATCCTACCGGAGAGCGGCGGTTATCGGGGGAGGTCTGCTAGGGCTGGAAGCTGCGCGTGGTCTGCTTAACCTGGGTATGGAGGTGCATGTCGTTCATAATGCTTCCTATTTGATGAACAGGCAGCTGGACATGATGTCGGCCGATATGCTGAAGCGGGAGCTTGCGCAGCAGGGCATGCGGTTCTGGATGGAGAAACGGACGGAGAAAATTATCGGCCGCAAACGTGCGGAAGGGCTGTTGTTCAGCGACGGCACCAAGCTTGTGGCGGATCTTATTGTTCTGGCCGTCGGGATTAGCCCCAACATCGCGATAGCCGTTAACAGCGGAATTGCTTGCAACCGGGCTATTCTTGTTGACGATTACATGCGGACCAACATCCCTCATATCTATGCGGTTGGAGAATGTGCGGAGCATAACGGGACGGTATACGGATTGGTCGCACCGCTGTACGAGCAGGGAAAAGTGCTGGCCAAGCTACTGACAGATACGGATACCGGCCCTTACAAAGGCTCCATTCCTTATTCCATGCTGAAGGTGTCCGGGGTGGATGTGTTCTCGGCAGGAGATATTCAAGGCGATGTTGAGGTGGCGCTGCAGCAGTATAACGGTCTTCAGGGCACCTACAAGAAAGTAACCGTCAGAAACGGCAAGATAGCAGGTGCCGTATTGTACGGAGACAGCTCCGAGGGAATGAAGCTGCTAGATTATTTGAAAAAGAAAACGGATGCGGAGGTACTCCTTGAGCAGGCGGAAGGGGCGCCCGGCGGAGCTGATAAGGCTGTTATTGAGATGGCCGATCACCAGACCGTATGCTCATGCAACGGCGTAAGCAAGGGAGCTATCGTATGCGCCATCCAGGAAGATAAATTGCAGACGGTTGAGCAGATCCGGGATAAGACAAAGGCGTCCGGCTCATGCGGCGGCTGCAAGCAGCTGGTTGGTGCGGTGCTGGCAAGCGTGCTGGCGGGAGCGGGAGGCGAAGCCAAAAAGGCGGTGCCCATCTGCGGCTGTACCGAGCTGGGGCATGAAGAAGTAAAGGCCGAAATTGCGAAGCAGGAATATGCAACCGCAGCGCAGGTAAGAGAAATGCTCGGATGGAGCAAGGCTGACGGCTGTGTCGTTTGCCGCGGCGCCATTCCTTATTATATGGGATTAGCCCAGGAATCCAGACAGACAGCAGGCCCGTCGTTAGACATCGAGCTCAGGGAGCTTTTATGGAATACGCAGGAGCTTCAACTGCCGTACCCGGTTCAAACCGAGCGGTCTGCTCATTATTTGAAGCCTTCGGACGTTCTGGTCCGGGATTTTGGGCTTGCTGCCGTACCTGCCGGTTGGGAGGTTTATGTTGGAGGCCATGCGGAACATCCGGTCAAGCAAGCGCAGCTGCTTGCGGTAGAGGCAGAGGAGGGGCTAGCCTTGCAGCTGGCAGCGGCATGCGTTCAGTGGTACCGGGAATCCGCTTATTACGGGGAACGTCCTTGGAAATGGCTGGAGCGAATCGGCCTCCAGCCGCTTAGGGAGAAGCTGCTGGATCGCGGAGAGCAAGAAGATTTACTCAGCCGTTGGCAGGCGGCAGAAAGGGCGGAGATGGTATGGAGCGGAACATAGAGGTAATGACATTCTCGGCGGAGCAGGCCAAACAAGTGATGGCGACGCAATGTCCCTTCTGCAGCGTGCAATGCAAAATGGAGGTTGTGGAAGACCGTTCGGGACGGCGGCCAACCTACCAGGTAACCGCGATCCCGAATAAAGCCTCGGAAGGCCGGTTATGCGTGAAGGGAATGAATGCGTATCAGCATGCAGTCAGCAGAGAAAGGCTGCTTCATCCGATGATGCGCAAAAACGGCAAGCTGACGCAGGTGACATGGGAAGAAGCTATCGAGGCAGTCAGCAGCCGATTCACCGGACTGCAGGCGGAGCATGGCGCGCATACGATTGGTCTATACGGCGGCGGTTCGCTTACGAACGAATCGGCCTATTTGCTGGGCAAGTTCGCGCGGGTTGCCCTGAAGACCAAATATATCGACTATAACGGCAGGTTTTGTATGTCGGCTGCGGCATCGGCGGGCGTCAAGACCTTTGGCATCGACCGCGGCCTGACGAACAAGCTGTCAGACATTCCGCTGGCTGAATGTATTATTTTGGCGGGGACCAATATTGCGGAATGCCAGCCGACGCTGATGCCGTATTTTACGAGAGCGAAGGATAACGGGGCCGTCATCATTGTCATTGACCCCAGAGTATCGGCCACTGCTTCAATTGCCGATCTCCATCTGCAGGTGAAGCCCGGCATGGATGCGGCGCTGGTGAATGGCATGCTGAAAGTTATTTTTGACGAGAAACTGATTGATGAGGGCTTTATCAAGAGCAGAACAAAAGGTTTTGCCGAGGTGAAGGAGCATGTGGATTCGCTTGATCTCGAAGGAATAGCGGACATTACCGGAGTAAGCATGGAACTGATTCGCAAAGCGGCAATCAGCTTTGGCAAGGCGGGCACGGGAATGGTCTTTACAGCCCGCGGCGTTGAACAGCATGCGGATGGCCATATGGCCGTAAGGAATTTTCTCAATATTCTTCTGGCTACGGGCAAAATCGGCAAGGAAGGCTGCGGCTATGGCGCGGTGACCGGGCAAGGGAACGGACAGGGCGGACGCGAGCATGGGCAGAAGGCAGATCAGCTGCCTGGATACCGGCTCATTGAAAATCCGGAGGACCGAGCTTATATAGCCGGTGTATGGGGAATTGAACCGGAGGAGCTTCCCGGCAAAGGAGTATCCGCGTACGAGATGATGGAGCTTGTTCATAGCCGTGATATTAAAGGGCTGTTCGTAATGGGCTCTAATCCGATTGTATCGAACCCGAATGCAACTCTGGTGGAAGAAGCGCTGGGGCGGTTGGAATTCCTTGTTGTTGCGGATATGTTTCTTTCGGAGACCGCAAAGCTTGCCGATATCGTGCTGCCGATTACCGCTTATCTGGAGAATGAAGGGACAATGACGAATCTGGAGGGCCGGGTGCTTCTGCGTCCGGCAGGCCGTCCAGCCCCCGGAGAAGCGCGTCATGACTGGCAGATTCTATGCGACTTGGCTTCTTGGCTTGGCAAAGAGAAGTATTTCGCTTTCCGGCAGTCGGAGGATATCTTTAATGAGCTGCGAATTGCAAGCCGCGGCGGCATTGCGGATTATTACGGCATTACGTATGAGAGGCTCCGGAAGGAAGAAGGGATCTATTGGCCTTGCCCTTCCCTCGATCATCCGGGTACGCCGCGATTGTTTGGCGAACGCTTTGCCCATCAGGATGGACTCGCTGTATTCCAGACGGTAGACAGCCAATCGCCGGCAGAGCAGCCAAACGAAGAATATCCGCTGTACATGACCAATGGCCGCATGCTCTCCCATTACTTGACGGGGGTGCAGACGCGAAGAAGTCCTGTTCTGGCTGCCCGCGAGGTGGAAAATATACTGGAGATTCATCCGCTGGCAGCGCGGAAGTACCGGCTTGAGGATGGCGTGCTGGCCAGCGTGCAATCCAGCAGGGGAGCTGTTATCGTCCGCACGAAGGTGACCTCGGACATTCGCGAGGATACGTTGTTTATCCCGATGCACTGGGGGGATGTGCAGAACGTAAACCGGGCAACGAATGCCTTGCTTGATCCGAATTGCCGGATGCCGGATTTCAAGACAAGCGCCGTAAAGGTTCGGCCGCTTGCCGAGTATTTGCGGGAGGAGCAGGAGAAGGAGCTGATGAGGGAATGATAGGCGGTATCATATTGGCCGGAGGACAAGGCAGACGGATGGGCGGATTAATGAAGGCGCTTCTGCCGATTGGCGGGCAGTTTATGATTGAGCATGTCCGTGACAACATGCTGTCGTTATGCGGCAGCGTGACGGCCGTGGTTGCGACGGAAGATCAGGCCAAGCTTCTATCCGGCTTGAAGCTGCCGTGCCTGATTGATACGGCGCCCGGCCAAGGTCCGCTTGCCGCTCTTCATACCGCTTTTGAATACAATTGTTATTCCGCGCTTTGGGTATCCGCTTGCGATATGCCTTTTGTATCGGATCGGGCCGCCTCTTTTTTGCAGCAACAGATGGAAGAGAGCGGCAGTCTGGCTGCTGTGCCCGAGATTAATGGGCAGCTACATCCGCTGCATGCTATTTATCGCGCGGAATGTCTGGAACAGGCCGAGAGGTGTCTGCAGGAAGGTGACTATAGCATGAAGGGATTTCTGAAACGAATTAACTATGCCCGGGTTCCGGAGGAGAAGTTTGATGCGGCCGGCATTGCGCTTAGCTTTGTTGATAATATCAATACTCCGGAGCAGTATGAGGAAGTAAAAATACGAAAGGGGGTGTAGCCTTGGCAGCAGCCGTATATCAGATTACAGGCTTCAAAAATACGGGCAAAACAACGCTCATGTGCCGGCTGATCGATTATTTGGTGTCCCGTAGCGTTATGGTCGCAACGGTCAAGCATGACGGCCATCAATTTGAGGCAGAGCCGGTGCATACCGATACCGCCCGGCACCGTTCCTCCGGAGCGGTCTGGTCGGCTATTACTTCAGCGGATCGGACAGCTATAGTGAAAGAGAAGCCCTCCAAGCTGCAGGAACTGATAGGAGAAGCGCCGGCGGAGGCTTTTATCCTTGTTGAAGGGTTTAAGACGGAGCGGTTTCCGAAGCTTGTAATCTTGAGAAGGTCGGAAGATGAACGGCTGCTGGGGGAACTGGAGGGTATTACGGCAGTAGCGGTCTGGCCGGGATATAAACTACAAAAAGACGCGATTCCGGCAGGGGCCGAGTTATTCGAGATAGACGATGTGCAAGGGATAGGAGATCATATACAGATAGAAGGTTTGAGAAGACAGTCCTGAGCGGAGCTGTCTTTTTTACTACATAAGAATTTATAAATTTCCGAGCAAGTTGGAAGAACAAATTCTTATTGGCGATTAAACCTACCTCTAAACGCGGTCGACCTTCTTCGAAAGGCCACGATAGAGGTTTTCTCATAGCCTAAGAAAAACTATTTCGACAATGGACCGTATACAATACTGAAACGAAGACAACAGCAAGCAGGAGGTGCGTCTATGTTTCAGTTTTTCCTTTATATCGGCTGTGGATTTATTCTGATATCCGGGATTGCTTTGGGAGCCTGGACAACGCCTGAGCAGCAGAGAAGGAATTTTAATTCGGAGCAGCCATCGGATAGAAGAGTGAGAAACAAAGTTGCTGCCTGGTCCTTTGTGCTGGCTTTGATCTTCTTAGCTATTGCCGGTATGATCTACTGGCTGGATTAAATCAAAATTGCCCCGTTTCTCAATAAACGGGGCAATTTTTGCTTCTAGCTCTCCGGGACGGGATTTTCCGTTGAATTCTTCGAAACAGCTGGAAGATGGACGACGGCTTCTGTTCCAATGCCTTTGGTGCTGCTGAACCGGATCGTGCCTTCCATCGCCTCGATGATCCGGAAGGTGACCATAAGTCCAAGGCCAGTTCCTTTGGATTTATTGGAGAAATAAGGCTCGCCAAGCTTGTCCAGCTTCTCGGGATCAATCCCTTCGCCATTATCGATAACCCGGATAATAACCTCATTCTCTTCTCTGCTTGCTTGAATGGATACAGTGCCGTCAAAGCTGGATATCGCTTCCAGACTATTTTTGATCATATTAATAATGGCCTGCTTGAATTTCTCGGCGCTGCCAAGCACATACAGGTCCGGCTCTGCGATCACTTCAAGCTTGGTGCTTTGCATCGCGGCAAGCGGTGAGATGATATCCTGAATCTGATTCAGCTCTTCTGAAATATGCAAGGTCTTGATGTCTTCCAAATGAGGCTTGGCGAATGTCAGGAACTCGGTAATGATGCTGGAAGCGCGATCAAGCTCCTGTACAGCCAACTGCAGGAACTGCTTATCCTTGTTAACGGCTTTTTCGCCTACCAGTTGGATGAATCCGCGCGTTACCTGCAGCGGATTACGCACCTCATGCGCGATAGAGGCTGCCAAGTGACTGATCAGCTCCATTTTCTCCGCGCGCTGAATTTCCCGGTTGAACATCTCCAGCTCCTTGGAATATTTGAGCAGCTGGTCATGGTTGCGAGAGAATTGCCTGCCCATCACGGCAATAAGTGACAGCAGGAAGACGAGCAGTCCCCACTTCCAATAAATAAGATGATAAGTCTCATCTCTGAAATAAATAATAATCTCCGATATAAATACGCTGCAGAAGATAGAGTACCCGACGGAAATCATAATCGCGTCACGGTTCCCCCTCCAAGCATAACCAATCGCATGTACGATCAGGATGAGGAACTGAATAGACGCAATAACGGTAAGCGGCACAACCTGAAGAAGGCTAAGACTTATGCCGGGGACAATGGTTTTGCCAAGCGCCCATAACACAATCACAAAGACGGTTACCGGTAGAAGGATGATTCTAAATTTCTTTATGATGCCATAAATACCCGGTCCCAGAGTCTGCTCGAAAAAGATCTCCAAGGCAGGAGTAAGCAGGAACAAGGCTAAATCAAACAATTCCAGAAAAGGCCGCCCATAGGCATAATAATGATGGTAAAGGGCCGGAGAGTAAGCTAGGGTGATCTCGCCAAGACAAAGGATGATCAGGCATAAAGACATCCATAATACAATTTGTTCGCGTTTGAGGAAGAACAGACATGTCATCATGATCAAGGCAATAAACATAAACGAGCCGCCATAGACCAATTCAATCAACCCATACCGCTCATATTCGGGCAGCATCTGATTGTAATCGCCGACAACAATTTCCGGCTCCAGCGACTGTCTTTCGTCAGACAAATAAAGCAGCACCAGCAATTTGCTGTCTTTGGCTGCATCAGACAATGGGAGGAGCATATAGTTCACATCATATGGGTAAGATCTTTCCATGCTGTAGAGCAGGCGGTCCTGATGCTCTAGCGCTACGCTGACGGCAGTCCCGTAGACGCGCTTCATCCATACTCCAGGTGTGTTCCAATCCAGTGAAGGGAGAGGAATACGGAGGAGCAGGGCATCAGCATTGGCTGCGCGCTTTGGCATAGGATTGCTGGTGTCGGCATGCTGCCATTTGTTTGGCTCCGCGTCTTCGATCCATGCCGGATCATAAGGCTTGTCAGGCTTGAACAGCCATTGATAATCCCATTCGTCAATCACGGAAGTGTTTTGTTTGGGCTCTTTTATGGAAGAGACATGTTGAATCTGATAGATTGAGCAAATAACCAGCACAATTATGCCTGCAATCAGAAGAATGGTTGATCTCATTACCGTCACCTACAGTTGATATTTCTGTCATCTTTTACCATACTTGCTAATTCGACAAAAATCAATATCATCCAACAAAGTATATACTAACTTCAGTGCCAGAGTGATATAATGAAGCCATTTCTATTCAGACAGGGGCGGTGTGAAAATGGTTCTAAGCGAACGTTTTGCACGGAATGGCGAGGTAAGCATTCATTATTACGACTCTAATAATGAAGCGGACGATAGACTTGTTCCGATTGTGGTCTGCCCGGGATTATCGGAAACGGCGGAAGAGTATTTGGACTTTATTGCTGCGGCGGCACCAAGAAGATGTATTCTTTTATCGTTTCGCGGAAGAGGGAAAAGCGATACCCCGGAGGCCGGTTACGATTTGAAAGATCATCTGTCAGATTTGGAAGCGGTTGTGCGCGATTCTAATGTAAAGAGCTTTCATCTATTTGCTTACTCGCGAGGCGTATCCTATGCGTTAGAATATGCTCATACCTATCCGGCAAATGTGCGCTCGATTATTGTTGGCGATTATCCGCTAGAACATCGAATGATGCCTGATGGCTGGGCGGAGGACTATATACATCATTATCTGATTCCTTATAACCGGACTTCCAACATACGGCCAGCTACTGTATGGGGGATACAGCGGGAATCAACTCAAATCCTCTTGGACCGTCCATTACGGTTGCCGATTATGGTGGCAAGAGGGCGGCTGGAGGGCTCTTTGATTACAGATGAGGATGTTGTCCGGTATAAACGGATGCATGAATCTGTCACTGTCAAAGAGTATGCCCGATCCGGCCATGCACTGAAAGGTGAAGACAGAATGTTGTTTTATTCGGATATTGCCTGGTTTGCTGATGAACAGGATGGACGTAAAGAGTAAAGCATTTTTGGAATATTTGCTGATATCATCCTTATGAAAAACCTGATATAGTACAGAATAGTATGCTTATCGATGAGATATAAAGCGGGGAACTACAAGTGGCATTTTTAGCAGTTATTCTTTTTCTGATTACATTAACGTTTGTTATATGGCAGCCGAAAGGGCTTGGTATTGGCTGGTCAGCTGCAGGCGGCGCTGTTATGGCGCTGCTTTTTGGTGTTGTAAGCTTTGCGGATGTAGGGACGGTAACAGGCATTGTATGGAATGCAACTATTGCCTTTATTGCGATTATATTGAACTCGCTCATTCTTGACGCGATTGGTTTCTTTGAGTGGGCGGCTTTGCATATGGCTCGTCTTGCCGGAGGAAACGGCAGGAGGATGTTTGTGTACGTCATTATGCTTGGCGCTGCGGTGTCGGCCTTTTTCGCCAATGACGGAGCAGCGCTTATCCTTACGCCAATTGTTCTCGCCATGGTTAGAGCGTTAAAGTTCGACAGTAAAATGATCCTGCCGTTTATTATGGCCGGCGGCTTTATATCGGACACGACGTCATTGCCTCTCATTATAAGCAATCTGGTTAATATCGTATCGGCCGATTATTTTGGAGCGGGTTTTGTGGAATATGCCAGCCGGATGATCATCCCGAACTTCTTCTCGCTTGGCGCAAGCCTTCTCGTGCTGTATCTATTCTACCGGAAAAGCATTCCTGCGGACTACGATGTCCGCGAGGTGAAAGAACCAAGGGAAGCGATTAAAGATCATAAGCTGTTCCGTTTGTCCTGGATTCTGTTGGCGATTCTGCTTGTTGCCTACCTGGCAAGCGAATTCATTCATGTGCCCGTATCGGTTATTACAGGGGCTGTGTCTTTGGTCTTCTTGCTATTTGCCCGCCGCAGTCTTGCGATTCAGACCAAAAAGGTGATGAAAGAAGCTCCGTGGACCGTGGTTGTTTTTTCAATCGGAATGTATGTCGTGGTTTATGGACTGCGAAATGCGGGGCTTACGGATGCGCTTGGGGATGTCATTCAAGCTATCGCTGACCATGGATTGTTTGCCGCTACTATGGGGATGGGCTTCCTGTCAGCGATCTTATCCTCCGTAATGAACAACATGCCGACGGTTATGATTGACGCGTTGGCGATTAAAGGGACTGCTACCGCAGGCGCGATCCGCGAAGCGCTGGTCTACGCGAATGTGATTGGATGCAATCTTGGTCCAAAGCTGACGCCTATCGGTTCGCTGGCCACCCTGTTATGGCTTCATGTTCTTGCGAAAAAGGATGTGAAGATTTCATGGGGCTCTTATATGAAAGCGGGCTTCGTGTTAACGGTGCCGACCTTGTTTATTACGCTGGCCGGGCTGTACGGTTGGCTGCAGCTTATCCACTCGTTTAGTATGTACACCGCTGCTGGTATTGCGGCGCTGGTGCTTTTGACAGCTGTCTTGTTAGTTATGCTGTATAAGTTGAAATTCGGTAAAAAACGGGAAGTGGAAGTTGCTTCCTACGAATAACGAAAAAGCTGCCGATCGGCAGCTTTTTTTAGTTATCTGTGCGTTAAAAACCGCTCTACTCCGGCTCATTCAAACCGCGGACATACACCACGTAACAGCCCCGGTCTTCGTCAATTTCCGTTGATGTCGTAAACATAGGACCATATCCCGGAATGTCTACGATATCCTTCAGCAAGTAACGGATAACCTCATAATGGTTGGCACTGCTGATCTCGGTCAGCTTGCGTCCCCGTTCGTTAGGCTTCCTGAACTCGATATAAATGCCGCGTCCCCGGTAATTTGATTCATCTCCGTAATTCTCGTTTGGCCCGATTCGTTTGACGATCAGCATTTCTTCATTTTCCTGCATTTCGTTTGAGGTTAATTCATATTGAACTCCGTTTGCAATCAAGTAGGTGCATAATTGCCGGGCATACATCTCATCGATCCCAACAGAAGCGGCAGGATACTCCATCAACGGCTCATATTGATTAAAGCCTTTGTCAACAAAATACGTTAATTTATTCATTTCCCTCACTCCGTATCAAAATGATTTCATTATCATACCATCATTTTATGGAAACTTTAACTTTTCTTGCTGCACCTCTATCAAAATATGATATAACTTTATAGGAACTATGAAGCTTGGAGGATACTATTCTATGAATTTAACTCAAAAAGCAATGCTTGGCGTATCTGCCGTTGCGATGGTTACCGCCTTGGCAGGCTGCGGTCAATCGACAACTTATCCGCGGACGGCTCAGCCAACGGACAGCCAATGCAGAGATTGGGAGTGGGACAGCAAAAACGGCGTATACCGCTGCGATGATTCCAGCTCCTCTTACTACCGGAATTATTACTATGGCAACAGCTATTATTCATCCCGATCCGCCCTGCAAAAAAGCAGCTCTTATTCTGCTTATAAATCCAGCATTACAAGCAAAACGAGCTCCGGCTTTGGCAAAGGCAGCTCCATTAGCGGAGGCTGAACGTGGACCATTTCGCCAAGGCGAGAGATGCCTTTTATTCCGGAATCGATGGTTATTGGGCAGATTTGTACGGTGAAGAGTATTCTCTCTATGACCTATACGAGATGACGAAGGAAGAGGTTCATAAGCTTCGTGAATCGACGAACCGGATCGGCCATATTTTTTATAAGACCGCCCAATTGCTCCGGACCGTGGATGACAAGACCCTGCTAATGCTTGGTTTTCCGCGCGAAACCTTGTCTTACATAAGGATCAGAAGCTTATCGGTCGAGAGCGTTATCGCCAGGCTGGATTTAGTGGGAACGGGGGAGACGTACAAATGTATGGAAATTAATTCGGATACCCCGACCTTCATCAAGGAGCTCCATCATGTGAATGGCCTGGTCTGCGAAGCCTTTGACCGCCATAATCCGAATAAGGGCTATGAAAAGCAGCTTGCGCTTGCGGTCGAGAAAGCGGTTATCGAGAGTCTGGAATATCTCGGCGACGATCTGACGGCGCCTCATATTGTATTTACAGCCCATGGGGATAACGTGGAAGACGCCAACACGGCTGTTTACTTAAGAAGCTTCCTGCCGTTCCCGTCAAGCTTTGTGCCGCTTGATCAGCTTCAAATTATCCGGCATGTCGGGCTGTTTGACGGAGAGGGCAATCCCATTCATGTTTTGTACCGCCAAACCTTCCCGGTAGAGAATCTTATTGAGGATGAAGATGAGGAAGGGAATCCGATTGGATTATGGCTGCTGGAGCTCATCGAGCAGAAGAAGGTTGCGGTCATTAATCCGCCGTCTGCCTTCCTTCTCCAGTCCAAGGCTGTTCAGGCTATTATTTGGGGATTGCATGAAGAAGCGAGCCCGTTCTTTAACGAAGAAGAGCATCAATGGATCGGAGAGCATTTTCTCCCGACCTACCTGGAGCCGGACCGCTTTCTTGAAAGCCGGACGAAATATGTGATGAAGCCTGCGTTTGGGCGCGAAGGGGATACGGTGAAAATTTTCGATGGCGACGGAAGGGTAGCGGCAGAGGACAGTCATAACTCCTACGTCCATTACCTGCCGGTCTATCAGGAATACGTAGAGCTGCCTACAGCCGGATTCCGGACGAAAAAGGGAGGAAAAGAAGGCTCCTATATGTTCGGGAGCTTCCTAATCGGAGGAAATGCGGGCGCCATAGGCATTCGCATCGGCAGCCCGATTACGGATAATTTATCTTATTTCTTGCCGGTTGGCATTACTAAATCAGAGTAAGGGGCTAATTTGGAATGGACACTAATTTATATGTGGATTTTCTGCTTTATTCATTAACGGGTTTTGCAATTATGATTGTTGGGCTGCTTTTGTTTGAACTGACAACCAAAAACAAGGAGTTTGCTCTTATCTTTAAAGGGAATGCTTCGGCGGCCTTGTCGCTTGGGGGCAGGCTGGCCGGTCTCGCCATCGTAATCCGCGCGGCTGCGGAAAACGCGGTATCGCTCTCCGACATGTTGCTGTGGGGCGTGATCGGGATCGTTGCGCTCGTTATCCTCTACTACTTGACGGAGCTGATTACTTATCTGTTCGGTAAAGGGCTTAAGGTGAATGTAACGATCTTCAAAGCTATTGAGCAAAACAACATCGCGGTAGGTATTCTTATTCTGCTTATTTCATGCAGCGTTGGCATGATTATCGCCGGATGCCTTACTTATAATCCGGATTTGCTCGGGTAATTGCAATATTCAAAGTTCATTCAAGGAGGCTGTCGGAGAAATTTCCGGCAGTCTCTTTTTACATCAAATCTATTAAATATTTGGTATAATTAGGATAGTATGCAAAGTGAATAAAGAAGGAGCTGACAACTTTTTGGTCACGAGAATAATTTCCAATTGGTATTCTAAATTATTGATTTTAGCGATGTTTGTGACATGTGCCTGTCCATTGACAATTGCAGAAGCCCAAACAACCTCAAATAAGGGTTGGAAGGCCATTGCAGCAGGGAGTATTCACAGTTTGGCAGTGAAAAATGACGGAACGGTATGGCAATGGGGCAATATTACGACCTATAGAGGAGCGGAAGGTTCAGAAACGAATTTATATGCTCTGGTTCCGGAGCAAGTGGCAGGATTAGAGGATGTTATTTCAGTTGCAGCGGGTCAGGTGCATTCACTGGCACTCAAAAATGACGGTACGGTGTGGACGTGGGGCGGCAATCATGACGGTCAGTTAGGAGACGGGAATAATCAAAGCACTGCCATTGCTCAAAAGGTGGAGGGGTTATCCAATGTTATTGCCGTTGAGGCGGATTGGACCCGAAGTTTTGCGGTCAAATCAGATGGTACCGTGTGGGGATGGGGCGGATTTTATACGGAAGATTCCGAAGGCAATATCCGTTCTGCGGACCAGCCGGTAAAGCTGCCCGGATTAAGCGATATTATAGCTATATCCTCGGGGTACGGCAGTTTTGTAGCACTCAAGAAGGACGGTACGGTGTGGCAACACCAGACGCAGTTACAAGGAATCCAGGATATTGTCCAAGTAGCGGTAGGGGCTGAATATACATACGGATTAAAAAAGGACGGTTCGGTCTGGTATTGGGGATCCGACGGTGAAGGGCTATTTAACGGCGTCTCCGTTTCAGAAGACTCAGCTCCCAGGCGGCTTGAAGGCGTGAAAGACATTGCTGCCATTCAAGCTAGTGCAGGTGGTCCGCTTATGCTTCAAAGAAACGGTACGGTTTGGGCTAGCGGAACTAATTCCGGCGGGCAATTGGGCAATGGAACTTGGGAATCCAGCGATGTACCTGTGCAAGTAAAAGGGCTGAAGAAAATAACAAATATTGCAGCTCACGGGATAGGGGTCCGTTCCATGGCGATTCGGGCAGACGGGACATTATGGGCATGGGGCGGCGGTTTTGTCGGAGATGGCAAAAAAGGCAGCCGAACGATCCCGGTTGGAATTGCGAGTTTCCCGAATCAAACTTTAGATCAGGATCCTATCTTTGTGGAAATTGACGGGAATATTTTGCAATCCGATCAGCCGCCAGTAAGTATTAACAATCGTACAATGGTGCCGCTGCGGGCAATTATGGAAGCATTAGATGCGGAATTGACCTGGAATCCCTCTACCTCTTCTATTACGGTAAAGAAAGGCGAAATTACGGTTAAACTAACAGTAGGCCAAATAACTGCATTCGTAAATGATAAGAAGGTCACTCTTGATTCCCCGCCTGCTTTGGTTAACAATAATACAGTTGTCCCTGCCAGATTTGTAAGCGAATCTTTGGGAGCGAAAGTCGGATGGGATGAAATAGAGAAGACGGTAGTCATTACAACTGCTGAATAATTTAAGGTTTAGCCTAGACTTCTTGACATGCGTCAAACTAAATATTATAATCGGGTCTAACCATGTTTTTCTATACTTAATGGCGTTGAAGAGGAGCAGTAATGTCGCGGGGCAAGGCTTAGAGAGCCGGCGGATGGTGCAAGCCGGACCTGCAGCGATATGAATCTCGCCTTGGAGCTTTGCGTTACCAACGCAACGATTAGCCTGCGTTAAAGGCAATGAGTGAACGGAAGGCAAAGCATGCCGGACGTTAACTAGGGTGGTACCACGGGAATAATCTCTCGTCCCTAGCGATAATACGCTAGGGGCGGGAGTTTTTTTATGTTGGTGATGCGCTCGCGCACACTTTTTAGGAGGAAATGATGATGAGTCAGGAATTTCAAGGCTACAACCCGCTCACGGTAGAGCCGAAATGGCAGAAGTATTGGGATGAGAATAAAACGTTCGCAACAACGGAAGATCCGGGCAAGAAAAAATTCTACGCCCTTGATATGTTCCCTTATCCGTCAGGCGCAGGCCTGCATGTAGGTCATCCGGAAGGCTACACGGCTACGGACATCGTATCCCGTTACAAACGGATGCGCGGCTACAACGTCCTTCATCCAATGGGCTGGGACGCGTTTGGTCTGCCGGCGGAGCAATACGCTTTGCAAACGGGACGCCATCCGCGCGAGATCACGGTGGAGAACATCAACAACTTCCGCCGCCAGATCAAATCGCTTGGCTTCTCGTATGACTGGGACCGCGAGTTCAGCACAACAGATCCGGATTATTACAAATGGACGCAGTGGATCTTTATCCAGCTGTATAATAAAGGCCTCGCTTATGTAGCCGAAGTACCGGTTAACTGGTGTCCTGCGCTGGGTACCGTACTGGCGAACGAAGAAGTGATCGACGGCCTCAGCGAACGCGGCGGCCATCCGGTTATCCGCAAGCCAATGCGCCAATGGATGCTGAAAATTACGGAATACGCGGAGCGCTTGCTCGAGGATCTGGAAGAACTCGACTGGTCGGAAAGCATTAAAGACATGCAGCGCAACTGGATCGGCAAATCGACTGGCGCGGAAGTAACTTTCGCCATTGATGGTCATGATGCTTCGCTTGTTGTATTTACAACACGGCCGGATACGCTGTTTGGCGCAACTTATTGCGTTCTGGCTCCCGAGCATGAACTGGTTGCAACAATCACGACGGCTGAACAAGCCGAAGCGGTTGAAGCGTACAAAGAAGCAGCCGCTCGCAAGAGCGACCTGGAGCGTACCGACCTTGCGAAGGACAAAACAGGCGTGTTTACAGGCGCTTACGCGATCAACCCGGTTAATGGCGCGAAGACGCCAATCTGGATTGCCGACTACGTGCTTGCGGGTTACGGAACAGGCGCAATTATGGCGGTACCAGGCCATGATACCCGCGACTGGGAGTTTGCGAAGCAGTTCGATCTGCCGATCCTTGAAGTTGTTCAAGGCGGCGATGTAACGAAAGAAGCTTATGCAGGCGACGGTCCTCACGTCAATTCCGATTTCCTGAACGGTCTGAACAACGAAGATGCGATCAAAACGATGATCGAGCATCTGGAAGGCTCGGGCAAAGGCCATGGCAAAGTCACTTACCGTCTCCGCGACTGGCTGTTCAGCCGCCAGCGCTACTGGGGTGAGCCGATTCCGATTCTGCATTTGGAAGACGGCACAATGAAGCCGGTGCCTGTGGATCAATTGCCGCTTGTATTGCCGGATGTAGATGCAATCAAGCCATCCGGTACGGGCGAGTCCCCGCTTGCGAATGTAACAGAGTGGGTGAATACGGTTGATCCCGAAACAGGCATGAAGGCTCGCCGCGAGACAAACACGATGCCGCAATGGGCGGGAAGCTGCTGGTACTACCTGCGCTTTATCGATCCGAAGAACGAGAACGAAATTTGCTCGCCGGAGAAGCAACAGGAATGGCTGCCGGTTGACCTGTACATCGGCGGCGCGGAGCATGCGGTGCTTCACTTGCTCTACGCACGCTTCTGGCATAAAGTGTTGTACGATCTTGGCGTTGTGAATACGAAAGAGCCGTTCCACAAGCTGGTTAATCAGGGCATGATTCTTGGCACGAACAACGAGAAAATGTCCAAATCGCGCGGCAACGTCATTAACCCGGATGATATCGTGAACGAATTCGGTGCGGATACGCTCCGCATGTACGAAATGTTCATGGGACCTCTGGAAGCGACGAAGCCATGGAATACCAACGGCGTAGAAGGCACATACCGCTTCTTGAGCCGTGTATGGCGCTTGTTCGTCAGCGAAGACGGCAGCGTAAACGCGAAAATTACAAACGACGGCGAAACAACAAAAGCGTTCAAGCAAACCTGGCACCGTTCCATCAAGAAGGTGACCGATGATTTCGAGAACCTGCGCTTTAACACGGCGATCAGCCAGTTGATGATTTTCGTTAACGAAGCCTACAAAACGGATGTACTGCCGGTTGAGGCCATGAAGAACTTCTTGCAAATGCTGTCCCCGCTGGCTCCGCACATTACGGAAGAGCTGTGGGAGAAGTTGGGCGGAACAGGCTCCATCACTTACGAGCAATGGCCTTCGTACGAAGAAACATTGACAGTGGATGATGAAGTTGAAATCGTCGTGCAGGTGAACGGTAAAATTATCGAGCGCGTGTCCATTGCCGCTGATACAGCAGAAGCAGAAATGGAAAGCCTCGCCAAAGACATGGATAAAGTGAAAGAACTGATAGAAGGCAAAACGATCCGCAAAGTGGTCGTTGTTAAGGGCAAGCTCGTTAACATCGTGGCGAACTAAATAGCAGATAAAAGAAGAGGTGAGCGGTCCAGCAGCACAAATTGTGCTACTGTCCGTTCACCTCTTCGCCGTAGAAATCGGCTGTTATCTTGGCGACGTCCTCGTCGAACTTTTTATGTGTGGTCTGGATCAGACGATTAAAAGTGCCGTCAAGCTCCCGGTTCAGCAGCTGCAGAGCCTGTGCGGTAATACCGCCGGGGACAGCTACCCTTCGCTGGACATCTTCCGGGGACAATCCGCCTTCGGTCAAGAGCAGTCCCGTACCGAGCAGCATCGCGCTTGCTACTCTAACGGCATCCTCGCGTGCGATACCTGTCTCGCATACAGCGGCATCAACAAACTGCTCGATCAGATAAGCGAAAAAGGCAGGTCCGCAGCTGGACAGATCGGATACGATCCGGGTATACGGCTCCTCGATCGGAAGCGGTTCACTAATGTAGGCAAGCAGGTCTTCGATGATGCCTTGGTCTTCTTCGGTAATCCGAGAGCCGTAAATACATAAGGTGGCTCCGCTCCAGACAAGGTTTGTAACACTTGGAATCACCTTTGCGATTTTGCAGGGCAAAAGCTCTTCCAGATGTCCGATCAGAACCGGGCTTGTTATGGATATAAGAAGCTGCTCTGGCCGAAGGACCGGTATCAGCTCATCGATAACTTTCTTATATTCATGCGGTTTGACGCATAAGAACAATATATCGCTGAAGCTAGCGGTGCTTGCATTCGAACGCTCGGCTCTCATTCCGGGATATCGATCGGCAAGCGCCTGTGCTTTGGCATAGGTGCGGTTGCTGATAACGATCTGACACGGGTCGAGTGCTCCCGATGCGACGAATGCTTCGATCAGCAGGCTTCCCATTGCGCCCGTCCCAATGAATCCGACATTCATGCTCAGCCCTCCCAACAGTTTTGCTCTTTTAACCTATTCCGTAAGACTTGCCACATATGACATGAAAATGCTAAAAATCCCCTTTTTTTGGATGGAAGGAGTGTTGGGTTTGGCTCGTCTCCTATATGGACGTCAAACAAATACGAATGGAAGCAGGCGGCTCGTTCCCCTATTCCTTATTGCCGCAGCGGCAGTCTTATTAGCTGTCGCCTTTGCGCAGCCCAAGGAAAAAGCGCCGGATGACTGGGTACAGCTGAGCCGGGAGGTAGGCAATGCCTTGCAACAACAGGAAGCGACTAAAGCAGAGGAGCAGGAGGCGGTGCAGCCGGAGGAAGCAAAGGATGAAGTTCCTGCATCAAGCAAGCAATCGGAATTGCCGTCACAAGCGTCCGGCGAAGGGGAGAAGGGGCAAATTCCGGCAGGGAAGCTGGATGTTAACCAGGCAACTGCTGAACAGCTGGATACGCTGAAGGGAATCGGGCCGGCCAAAGCGCAGGCGATTATTGCAGACCGTGAGCAGAACGGTCCTTTTCAATCGGTGGAAGACCTTTTAAGAGTGAAGGGGATCGGCAATAAGCTGCTGGCCGGCATAAAAGATAGCATTGTCGCATCGCCTTGATTATGAGAAAATAGGACAAGGTGCAGGGAGGTATTCCCAGCCTATAAGACCATATTCAGGCAATAAGCCCGATTGAATTGGACAACCAAACCGAGCGCTTGCGTTGAAGTGGTTGAAGCATGTCCATCCCATATTCCAAGGAGTTGTAGCACATGACGAAACAAGATCAAAACAGGCATTCGCTCGATACGTTGGCCGTACACGCAGGCCAGGAGATTGACCCGACTACTTTTTCAAGAGCTGTTCCGATTTATCAGACGACCTCTTACGGATTTCGGGATACCGAACATGCGGCGAATCTGTTCTCACTGCAGGAGTTTGGCAATATTTATACCCGCTTGATGAACCCGACTACGGATGTGTTGGAGAAGCGTATAGCTGAGCTTGAAGGAGCTCCTGCCGCCCTTGCCGTTGCGTCCGGACAAGCTGCCATTACATATTCTATTATGAATATTGCCGGCGCAGGAGATGAGATTGTATCGGCGACAAGTCTTTACGGCGGTACCTATAACCTGTTCTCGACAACCTTGCCGAAGCTTGGCATTCAAGTTAAATTTGTAGATCCGTCGAATCCCGACAACTTCCGTGCAGCTATTACAGAACGTACAAAAGCTTTGTATGCGGAAACCTTGGGTAATCCCAAGGGCGATGTACTTGATATTGAAGCCGTTGCTGCCATTGCCCATGAGCATGGCATTCCGCTGATCGTAGATAATACATTCCCAAGTCCATATCTGCTCCGCCCGATTGAGCATGGAGCGGATATCGTCGTTCATTCCGCAACGAAATTTATTGGCGGTCACGGCACATCCATTGGCGGCGTTATTGTAGACGGCGGTCGTTTCGACTGGAAAGCCAGCGGCAAGTTCCCGGGTCTTACAACACCGGATCCAAGCTATCATGGCGTAGTCTATACGGATGCTGTTGGTCCAATTGCTTATATTATTAAAGCAAGAGTTCAGTTATTGCGTGATATGGGCGCTGCCTTGTCGCCGTTCAACTCATTCCTGCTGCTGCAAGGGGTTGAAACCTTGCATTTGCGTATGGAGCGTCATAGCTCGAACGCCCTGAAGGTAGCGCAATTCCTCGAGACGCATGAAGCGGTGGAATGGGTCAGCTATCCGGGTCTTGAGAGCCATCCTTCGTATGAACTGGCTCAGAAATATTTGCCTGATGGCCAAGGCGCGATTCTGACCTTTGGCATTAAAGGTGGTGTGGATGCCGGCAAGAAGGTGATCAATTCTGTGAAGCTGTTCTCCCATCTGGCAAATGTTGGTGATTCGAAATCGCTGATTATCCACCCGGCAAGCACGACACATCAGCAGCTGTCGCCAGAAGAACAGGATGCGGCTGGCGTTACATCCGGCTTGATCAGGCTGTCGATCGGCACGGAAGGCATTAAAGATATTTTGGCTGATCTGGATCAAGCGCTTCGCAGCAGTCAATCGAACTAATCAATTATTTCATAATCCATCAAGAAAGAGGCAGACCCGGCGAATGTCCTAGAGGCATTCGCCGGGAGCTGTCCGGGCAAAAGGACAAGGAGCTGGAAGTTATGTCAGAAGCACATGATGCCTCGCGCAAGGACTGGGATACGTATTTTATGGATATTGCCTATATGGTGTCGACGCGTTCGCGTTGTCCCCGCCGTCATGTCGGCTCGGTGCTTGTTCAGGGCAAGAAGCTGCTTGGCACCGCCTATAATGGGGCTCCAATGGGCGTGCAGGACTGCTCGGAGGCAGGCTGTATGATTACGGAGGAATGGGAAACGAAATTAGGCGAAGACGGTCAGGAGCAGATGGTCAAGAAGCAGCGCTGCATCCGCACCATTCACGCCGAGCAGAATCTGCTGCTGTTTACGGACCGTGCTGACAGGGAAGGTTCTACCGTATATGTTACCGATCAGCCATGCTGGACCTGTGCCAATATGCTGGCAAACAGCGGTGTGAAGGAAATTGTGTTTCACCGCAGCTATCTGAAGGATAGCGATAAAGTAAGCCTGCTCATGAGCCAGAAAGGCATTGTGTTCCGTTCGCTCACCGATTATGAGCCGCCGCCGCAGGCGAGCATGAAGGTTACATCCTAACTGAATAAGCGAATGGGGAAGAACCTCTGTATGCATCTTTTTTGATGCGTTCGGAGGTTCTTTTTTGTTTGGATAAATAAAGGGGGGGAGTGCCATGAATAGACGGCCATTAGTTTGGTTTGCCGTGTTCTGGATAGCGGGAAGCAGCGTGGCGGCAGAGCTCAGCTATGGGGGGATTGCTATAGCAGTATGTGCGGCGGCTGTTATGCTGCTTGCGCTTGTGCTGCTCGGGCAGTCGACATGGCGGCTTGCTGCCATCTGCTTGATCGGCTGCATATTGGCCGCAGGCGAGCGGATGTGGGCGGATGCCCGCAATGTGACGGCGCTCGCCGGATTGGATCTGCCGGGAGCTTCCTATGAAGCGGAAGTTACCGGCACGATTGTGTCCGCGGTAGAGGTCGACGGCGACCGCGCGACGTTCCGCGTGACGGCTGATGCCGTCCGCGTCGGTAGTGAAGCGGCGCCGCGCAAGGTCCGCGAGCGCCTGCTTGTGCAGGTGCGGCTTGCTGAGCAGCCGCATCAACAGGTCGCCGCCGCATGGCATCGCGGCGACAAAGTGCGTCTCGCCGGCGAGCTGACGCTGCCGGCGGGTGCATCCAATAGCGGCGGCTTTGATTACCGCCGCTATCTTGAGAGCAGCCAGCATATCCACTGGCTGCTCAAGATCAAGGGCATCGGCGCGGTCCATGCGGCGCCGGGCCCGGGCTGGAACGCGGCCGCTATGCTCGGCCGCGTTGATGCCGCGCGCGACTGGCTTGGCGCGCGGGTAGATCAATTGTACCCGGCCGATCAGTCCGGGTACATGAAGGGGCTGGTCCTCGGTATACGCGAGGACCTGGACCCTGAGCAGTTCCAGCAGTTTTCACGGCTGGGACTGACTCATATTTTAGCCATATCCGGCCTTCATGTGGCTGTATTTATCTATGCGCTTGGCGCCGTCTTGCGGCTGCTGCGAATGACCCGCGAGCGGATGCTCGTTACACTGATGTTTGCCGTTCCCTTCTATGTGCTTCTTTCCGGATCATCCCCTTCGGTTGTCCGGGCGGGTCTGATGACGATGCTGGCGCTGCTTGCAGCCCGAATGGATAAGCTGAAGGAAGGTCTTCATTTGCTGGCTGCCGCTGCAGTTGCGATGCTTGTCTGGAATCCGTCCTTCATTCAAGATGTAGGCTTCCAGTTATCCTTCGCGGTTACGGCTGGCCTCATTTTGTTTGTTCAGCCGGTCAGGCGGGCAATGCCCAATTGGCCGAAAGGAAAAGCGCTGCTTGATTTGCTTGTCGTGACTGTTGTTGCGCAGGCGGTTTCTTTCCCGCTGACCATCTATTACTTTAATCAGTTTCACCTGCTGTCCATTCCAGCGAATCTGATTCTTGTACCTTTCATCAGCTTTATTGTCATGCCCATAGGAGCGGTTGCCCTTCTCATTGGCCTATTATGGCCGCTTGGCGGCCAGTTGCTTGCGGTTGTCAGTGTTTATGCTAATGATTGGACTTTTCTCCTGGTCAAGAGTCTTGGCGATGTCGAGGCGGTCCGGACGATCTGGGCGACCCCGCCAATATGGTGGATAGCCGTCTGGTATTTGTCGCTGGCTGTCATGTGCCGTATGCTTCCGGCAGCTCCTGCCGCTGTTGTTCCCGTAGATATGAACGAAACTCAGCCTCTGCAAGACGGTGGTGAGCCGGATACGTCACCTATATGGGAGCTGCAGGAGGCGAGAAAGCTGCCGATATGGAGGAGTCGGTCAGCCGGACTCGTGCTGGCTAGTCTGGCAGGAGCAGGATTATTAGTGTATGCCTATTTTCCGGATGTATGGAGCCGTACGGCTGAGGTTGATGTGCTTGATGTGGGTCAAGGCGATTCCATCTATATCCGGACACCGCAAGGCAAGCGAATCCTCGTGGACGGGGGAGGAACGCTCAGCTTCCGGAAAGCCGGGGAAGAGTGGAAGGAGCGGAGTGATCCGTTTGAGGTGGGCGGCAAGGTTGTTGTTCCTTTATTAATGAAGCGGGGCGTTCATGCCCTCGATCTGTTAGTCATCTCGCATTTGGACAGCGATCATATTCGGGGATTGCAGGCGGTGCTGGATTCAATTCCGGTGAAAGCAATCGTGTGGAATGGAAGCGTGAAGCCGGCGGAAGATGCTGAGGCCATTCTTCGTACAGCTGTGCAGAAGAAGATTCCTCTTTACCGCGCAGAGTTCGGAAAGCAGTGGAAAGTGGACAAGGATACAGAGCTTACTGTATTATGGCCGCAGCCTGCAGCCGGCAGGGAAATTCCCAGGGTAGACGAGCAGAATGACGACAGTGTAGTCTTATATATGAAGGTATATCAGTCTGCTTTCCTGTTATCCGGAGATATCAGCAGTGTGGCGGAATCTTCCATTCTGTCACGATTGCAGGAGAGCGATGCTGCTCCTTTTCTCGTACCATTAGATGTGCTGAAGGTAGCACATCATGGAAGCAAGTATTCAACCTCGGAGGAATGGTTGCGCTTCTGGAGACCGCTGCAGGCGGCGATTTCAGTAGGAGCAACCAATACTTACGGGCATCCCCACCCGGATGTGCTGAAGCGGCTTGAGGCGGCATCCGCAGCTGCATTCCGGACCGATCAGAACGGCGAGATCCGTTACAAAGTGAATAAGACTGGAATATATGAACAAACGATCAGGAAGAATTAGGAACTTACGAACGTAAGTGTCAAACCTCCTATTCTTTTATTCTGCCAAAATGCATCTTTAAACCTAACTCACTAGGAACTACCTATATACGGGGTTCCATTTTTTTGTTATCCTTTAGGTTGGAGTTTTCTACTTTTTCAATCAAAAAATTAGAGTATTTTCATTTAGGTATGCAACATTTTATGCAACGGACTCGTCAGAGAGGTTGCAAGAGAGGGGGATCCTTCGTGGTAGAGCCTGGCCTTATTAGAGCCGCTCAGTCAGGAGATCGGGATGCTTTAATTACTCTGTTGCGAACGATTGAAACCCATGTTTACCGGACAGCCTATTATATATTGAATAATGAACAGGATGCGATGGATGCGGCGCAGGAAGCGTTGATCCGCATTTATACCAAAATCGGCTCCTACGAAGAGAAGGCCCAGTTCAAAACGTGGATTCAACGGATTGTAACAAATATTTGTATAGATAAGTTTAGAAGAAGCAAGCCAACCGTATCCATAGACGAGCATGAGATGGTATTCAGGGAGAAGCAGAACGTAGAAGACGAGGTTATGTCGGCCTACGCGGTTCAAGACATTCGCAATGCCATAGACAAGTTGCCGGAGCATCACCGGGCAGTAGTGGTACTAAGGTATTTGCAGGATTTCTCTTATAACGAAATCGCTGATTCTCTTGATCTTCCATTAAATACGGTTAAATCTTACTTATTCCGAGCCAGGCAGCAGCTTCAAACTTTACTACATGATTATCAGAAAGGTGGTGTCCGGGGATGACTTGTCAAGAGGTGATCGAATACATGCAGAGACAGCTAGACGATGATCTGGGTGAACATGAATATGAGATCTTGATGGAGCATACGAGACATTGTCCGGACTGTGCAGCAATGTTTGAGCGGCTGAAAAAGCTGTCAGAGGAGCTTGGGAATTTACCTCATGTCATGCCAAAGTACAGTCTGGTAGACGCTATTTTACCTCAGCTTGAACAGATTGTTCCCTTCCGGCAGCCGGAGGCAGCAGCGGTAGAAATACCGCCGGTGACGCCGCAAGCGACTCGTCGGACGAAAGAACGGCATCAACTGCGCTTCCGGGCGATTACCGGTATTATTGCAGCCAGCGTAGCTGCCGGTTTATTCATTGTGTCTTATAATGCCGGGTTATTTCCTTCTTCGAATAACTTTGCAAATGACAGTAAGGCAGAGACAGCAGCAGCTTCCGATATCGCAGCAGATCAGATGGCACCGCAGCAGAAGATGGCGGATGCACAGCTTTTTGCTAATGACGGAGGGAAAGCACAAGTCAATACGGAATCGGTAGATCCGAATAGTTCTGAAGCGTCGAACCGGTCGACTAATGATGATTCCCATGTTACTACGGAAGAGGATTTGAATATTTCTCAATCAGATTTTGGAGAATCCACAACTAATTCAGGCAATACTGCAGGAGGAAGCGAGGGGCCTGCTTCCGGAGAAAAGTCTGGAGAAAAGGGGAACAGTTCCGTAACGGGAACAGCTCCGTCCATAGCCGCAGGCGGAGGGGATAGCAACGGCCCGGTTCAGGGATTTACCGAGGCACCTACGCCTCTTCAAACAACATCCCCGGATGGCAGTTATGTCGCCAAAGCTTCAAGCTTTGTCATTCATGTTTATAATACCGATGACAACGCGTCTGTATACGACTCTGAACGCAGAAACGGGAAAATTACTACTCTTGTATGGTCGGAAGACAGCAAGCAGCTGACTTACGAAATTCAGCTGGAGTCTGGCGGCATGGAGCGTTACGTCATTGATATGGAATCATTGACCGAATCGAAGGCGGTTCATTAATTCAAGACATTTTTACCGCTGATATTCGCACACTTTTCTGTTCATGCGCGTAAGATATAGAAATGAAAAGCAAGAGTGAGCCTTGATCAAAAGTATGACCATCTGCAGGGCGGTACCATGGACCTGCCTGCAGATGTTTATATAGATGTTCAGGGACAAAGGGATGAGGCCTAAGAAGCCCATCCCTTTGTTGCTGTTTTAGCGGAAGCCGAATCCTAAGCGGTTCATACGGTGATAGACGGTGAGGGGTGCAGCATGGAGGCAAAAGAGGCGCTAAAGGAAATTAAAGCGGGAAAATTTCGTCCCGCGTATGTGGTGTATGGCAAGGATCGTTACCGGATCGGACAGTTTACGGATACCTTGACCGAGGCGATGTTTGCGCCGGACGAGCGGGAGCTTGGTGTTGTCAAATTTGATACCTCGGAAACGCTGATTGAGGAAGCGGCACTGGAAGCAGAGACATTGCCGTTTTTTGTGGAGCGCAAGCTTGTTATTGTCCGCGATTCGGTTGTCTTTGCTGCAGGCGGGAAGGAAGGAGGCAAGCTGGACCATAAAACGGATCGGCTGCAGCATTATTTGGATATTCCTTCCGAGACGACAGTAATGTTGTTTATTGTGAATGCGGAAAAGCTGGATGAACGCCGCAAGCTGGTGAAGCTGTTGAAGGACCGTGACGCGCTAATCGCTTTTCAGGAGCTTGATACTGCCGAGCTGAGACGCTGGGTGGTTAAACGGGCGGAGGAGCAGAAGCGGACGATGACCGCTGATGCGGCTGATCTGCTGCTTGCGCGGACTGGGGCGAATATGCAGCAGTTAGCTATAGAGGTGGACAAGCTATGTCTGCATGCCGGAGAAGGCGGCGTCATTGGTGTTGAAGAGACGGAGCTGTTGACGGTCTCGACCGTGGAAGAAGATGTATTTGCATTGGTGGATGCGATAGCAAGCCTGCAAGTGGAGCGTTCGCTTAAGCTGTATCGAGCCTTGCTTGTAAGGCGCGAAGAGCCAATCAAGATTGCTGCGTTAATTGCCCGCCAACTACGGATTATGCTGCAGATCAAGGAGCTTGAGCAGCACAGGTATTCGCCGCAGCAAATGGCAGGACAGATTGGCCTGCATCCGTATGCAGTGAAGCTTGCTGCGGAGAAGAGCCAGAAGTTTAAGGTTGCCCGTCTTGGGGTGCTTCTTAACGAGATCGCGGATTTGGACTATAAAATGAAAACGGGCGCTATTGATAAGACGCTTGGCCTAGAGCTATTCCTTCTGTCGCTTGGTGTACAGCGGGGCCGAAGCGCCAACTGAGAGGTCTCTATCGAGACCTCCAGGTGATGGGCGACCGCGTTTTGCGTTTAGAGATAGGCTTTATCGCCAAATAATCACTTGTGGTAAATCAAAAACGGCTTCGCATATGCGAAGCCGTTAATTGTTTGCGGTTATTAAGCTTGAGCCGAAAGGGCGTTCAGCTTTTTAGCAAGACGAGATTTTTTGCGGGAAGCCGCATTTTTATGAATCAGGCCTTTAGTAACCGCTTTGTCCAATTTTTTCGTTGCAGCGATCAGAGCAGCTTTAGCCGCATCTACATCAGTGCCAGCGATAGCTTGGTCAGCAGATTTAACAGCCGTACGAAGCGCGGATTTTTGGGAAGCGTTCAAAGCGCGACGTTTTTCGCTCGTTTTAACGCGTTTGATTGCGGATTTAATGTTTGGCATCGAATTTCACCTCCTACAAAGTTAACGTAAGCAAACAAAGAAGCATACGCTATAAGTCTAGGTAACACAACTTAAAATATATTACCATGTGCTGTCCTGAAAAGCAATAGCGAGCCGGTCCTGCCATTTTTGCTCATCCTCCCCAAAGTATGAAATCGTCTCCTTTGCGAACAATAAGCTGGAGATGAGGGTATGGTTGTGAAGGGAGAATGGATATAAATGACAGAACTTGATATGCAGCAGTACAATGTCCGCACTGATCTGGCGCTTGAAGCGAAAGAAATGGCGGAGCAGCTTGGCGGGGGCGGCCCGATTCCGGGCATTCATTCCGAGACATCCGAGGACAACGGCATTACGATCACCCATCTTCATGTGCAAAACGAGCAGGGCTCGCGTGCAATAGGAAAGGTCCCCGGACGTTACGTTACGATAGAAGTGCCTGCCCTCCGCAAACAGGATACGGAGCTGCAAGACCGTGTAGCTACACAATTTGCAAAGCATTTCGAATCGTTCCTCGAACGGATCGGGGTTGGCAAGACGGCTAAAGTACTTATTGTTGGCCTCGGCAACTGGAATGTGACGCCGGATGCATTGGGGCCGCTTGTTGTTGAGAATGTGATGGTGACTCGTCATTTCTTCGAGCTGATGCCGGATCAGGTAGCTCCGGGTTATCGTGCGGTAAGTGCCGTTGCCCCGGGAGTTCTCGGAATAACCGGGATCGAGTCAAGTGAGATCGTACAAGGTATCGCGGAGAAAACAAAGCCGGATGTCATTATAGCGATAGATGCTCTGGCATCCAAATCGCTTGACCGGGTGAATACAACGATTCAAATTGCAGATATCGGCATCCATCCGGGTTCAGGCATCGGCAATAAGCGCAAAGGGCTGACGAAGGAGATATTGGGTATCCCGGTTATTGCCATCGGCGTGCCGACTGTTGTTTATGCTTCCACAATTGTCAACCATACGATTGAACTGATGAGAAGCCATATGGAGGCTAACAACGGCAACAATGATCAGATCTTTGGTCTGATGAACCAGATGGGCGAAGCAGAACGGCTTCAGCTTGTGAAGGAGGCGCTTAATCCGGTTGGCCATGATCTGCTTGTCACTCCCAAGGAGATTGACGAGTTTATTGAAGACATTGCCAATATTATCGCAAGCGGCCTGAATGCATCTCTCCATGAAGCTGTCAATACCGACAACGTTGCGGCTTATACGCATTAGATGAACAATCTCCCGCCGGTGGATAACCGCGGGAGATTGTTTTTTCAAGTCAGCTTCACAAGCATCCAAGAGCCGCTGCTCCTGCTCTACTCTCTTAATCTATTAAATTCCCTCTGAAACTATTAACTCGAATCGGGTTCTATTAAAGCTTCTTGTCTCATAGATTAATAGCAGATGAGCAACGAAGAAGCGGGAGGTAGAACTCGAAATGAAAAGAACCATCATGCTGTTTGATTTGACACGCGGGAGCAAACGTCTGCGTCAGCTGCTTGTCACGGGGAAAACATTCGCGATGCTGTCGATTAGCTCTATGTTATTTTTTGTAGCAATAGGTATTGCCGGTATGGCGCATCAGCATTCGTTGTCTGCACCGGTGTCTTCCATGACAGGTTTTGCGGCTTCCGTTTCAAGCGGGTTCTTTGGGGATATGCTGGAAATGGAGATGCCTCAATTTCATAGCAGCAAATCAGGAGAGGAATTGTCCGGTACACAGATCAGCAGCTTTCTCTTCCGGTTAATGACGAATGTGAATCCGGGAGATCCAAGAAGTCTGATTGCCGGAGAAATTCCGGGCATGGACGCGGATTCTCCATTCTTGATCGCAGGGGGAGTTGGGACGGATCCGAATGTATGGCCGGAAGATAATATCCCGATTCCGGGTGATACGGGCTCAAGTAATGGCGATGACCATGATCCGGATACAGGGGGCGGCACTGAACCGGCAGATACTCCTGAACCGCCAGCATCAACACCAACTCCTACTGAGAATCCAACTTCAACGCCAACGCCAGACAATGCGGGAACACACACAACCGGCAAAGACAAAGTCGTATTTATCTATCATTCTCACAGCCGGGAATCCTGGTATCCGGAAATTGCGGATAAAGATGGGGATGCAAACTCGGCGACAAAAAACATTACGCTAGTGGGAGAAAGGCTTGCAGAGAAGCTTGAGGATCTTGGCGTAGGAACGACACATTCCAGCGAGGACTATCCGTCTACGGTGCCCAATTATAACTGGAACTTCTCTTATAAATATTCGAAAAAGACCGTACAGGAAGCGATGGCAAGCAACAAGAAGCTGAAATTTTTCTTCGATATTCACCGTGATTCAGGAAGACGTAAAGCAACAACCGTTGATATTAACGGTAAAAGCTACGCTCAAGTGTATTTTATTATCGGGCATAAAAATCCGGATTGGAAAAAGAACGCAGAATTCGCTACCCAAATTCATGATGAACTGGAGAAGCAATACCCTGGTCTTTCAAGAGGAATTTTAGGGAAGACTACGGCAACTGGCAACGGAGAATACAACCAGTCGCTTGCCGAGGACAGCGTATTGATTGAGATTGGCGGTATCGATAATACGTTGACCGAGAGCTATCGGACAGCAGATGTACTGGCCAAAGTTATCGCGGATATTTACTGGGATGCAGAGAAAGTGTCTGCTGCAAAATAACATGGTTTGGGCAGAGGCTGCATCAGCAGCCTTGCCTGAAGAAAGGGGCGTAAGAGAGATGAAAGGTGCATTTAAGTGGGTAGTGCTTGGCGGAGTGCTTGTCTTTATTGTTTTGTACGGAGTGGAGATGTCCTCGGCAGGTATTGAGCGGATTTATGGACCCCTTGACAGCAACGGCAATTCATCTGCGATTATGTCCGATGACGATAGATATAATCTGGCGGCGTCAGATAATGAATCGGCTGGGATGGAAGGGACCGGGTTGTCAAGTGCGGCAGAACGGAAGATTGCTGACCTGGAGAAGGAATTGAAGGAAGTACGCAAAATCGCGGAGCAAAACGCCCGCCATGAGAGACTTCCCGGCATTTCGTCAGATTCAGGGGAACCAACGGTAAATAAGGTAGCGGACGGTACGGCAGGCCTTCTGCAGTCTGTTTCCAACAGCGGAATCCGCTTTATTGCATCTTTATTCGGTTCTGTAACCGGCTAGGCGACTCAACATCATTGTTGTAAACCGCATTGCTGGTATATCATATAGCTGATATAATGGAAAGAATGATTAGCTATATTGGATTGTGTGGGGGTTAGGCATGACAGACGTTCGTGACCGGCAAAAGAAAATTAGGAATTTCTCGATTATTGCACATATTGACCACGGGAAGTCGACGCTCGCTGACCGTATTCTTGAATTTACAGGAGCGTTATCGTCGCGTGAAATGCAGGATCAGGTGCTCGACCAGATGGATCTGGAGCGGGAGCGCGGCATTACCATCAAGCTGCAGGCTGTACGGCTTACTTACAAAGCCGATGACGGTGAAGAATATTTGCTTAACCTGATTGATACACCTGGACATGTCGATTTCACGTATGAAGTATCGCGCAGTATGGCGGCATGCGAAGGTGCGCTGTTGGTCGTAGATGCTGCGCAGGGGATTGAAGCGCAGACGCTTGCGAACGTTTACCTGGCACTCGACAACAACCTGGAGATTCTTCCGGTTATTAATAAAATCGACCTGCCAAGCGCAGAGCCGGAACGCGTGAAGCAAGAGATCGAGGATGTTATCGGTCTTGATGCGAGCGATGCTGTTCTGGCTTCGGCCAAAGCAGGTATCGGCATTAAAGAGATTTTGGAGCAAGTGGTGCAGAAGGTGCCTGCTCCGACAGGCGATCCGGATGAGCCGCTTAAAGCACTTATTTTCGACTCGCATTATGACCCGTATAAAGGCGTTATCGTTTATGTGCGTGTTATCGACGGCAGCATTCAGGCCGGCAAGAAAATCCGTTTCATGGCAACGGGCGCTGAGTTTGAGGTTATCGAAGTTGGCGCGTTCAAACCGCGCATGGGTATCGTGGACGAGCTTGCTGTTGGTGATGTAGGGTTTGTTGTTGCAGGTATCAAGAACGTAAAAGATACTCGTGTCGGTGACACCGTTACGGAAGCGAAACGTCCGGCACCGGAGGCTTTGCCTGGTTATCGGAAAATCAATCCAATGGTATTCTGCGGTTTGTATCCGATTGAAACACAGGATTACAATGATTTGCGTGAAGCATTGGAGAAGCTGGAGCTTAACGATGCGTCCTTGCGTTACGAGCCTGAGACATCCACAGCGCTGGGCTTTGGCTTCCGATGCGGATTCCTTGGTCTCCTGCATATGGAGATCATTCAAGAACGGATTGAGCGCGAGTTCAATATTCCGCTGATTACAACAGCGCCAAGCGTAATTTATCGCGTAACGCTGACCAATGGCGATGTGATTGATATTGATAACCCTTCCAATTATCCGGAAGCGGGCAAGCTTGATTACGTAGAAGAGCCTTATGTTAAGGCATCCATTATCGTTCCGAATGATTTCGTAGGCGCGATCATGGAGCTTTGCCAAGGCAAACGCGGTGAATTCGTAAACATGGAGTATCTGGATACGAACCGCGTTACGCTGACATATGAAATTCCGCTGTCGGAGATCGTATACGATTTCTTCGACCAGTTGAAATCAAGCACCAAAGGGTATGCATCGTTTGATTATGAGCTATCCGGCTACCGCAGATCGAACCTTGTGAAGATGGATATCATGTTGAACAGCGAGCAGGTTGATGCCTTGTCTGTAATCGTTCACCGCGACCGTGCTTACCATCGCGGCCGGATTATTTGTCAGAAGATGAAAGAGCTTATTCCGCGTCAAATGTTCGAGGTGCCGGTACAGGCTTCGATCGGTACAAAAGTAATCGCCCGTGAAACGGTAAAAGCGATGCGTAAAAACGTCCTTGCCAAATGTTACGGCGGTGACATCAGCCGTAAACGGAAACTCCTCGACAAACAGAAGGAAGGCAAGAAGCGGATGAAGCAGGTCGGCAGCGTAGAGGTTCCTCAAGAGGCCTTCATGGCGGTGCTGAAAATCGACGAGGACTAAGAGCGGGGCTGCTCCATAGTCTGTCGTAGAAATATTGCACAAAGTGAACTAAGCGCATAGGGGACAGGGTATCTCGTTACAGCCGCTGTTGCTGATTTTTTTCCTGAATTATGTTTAGTCGGAAGAAAAAAATGCAGCAAAGGCGGGCGCTTCGCTCTTCCACGAGATACCCTTTACCCCTTGCAGCCCACTTGACAATAATCTAGACAGGACTAAGGAGCTTGCTCTCCTTGGTCCTGTCGATTTTTTTAATGGGGAGTAAAAAAGAAGGAAGTGTTGAAATGATTAATTACGCGCCCAAGGCGCTTTATATTCATATCCCGTTTTGCACGAACAAATGTCATTATTGCGATTTTACTTCGTATGTATTAAAGGGACAGCCTGTTGATGAATATCTCGATGCGCTCGAGAGAGAGATGGCATTAACGGTTGCTCAAAGACCGCCGGAGAGAATTGATACGGTATTTGTAGGAGGGGGGACCCCAACGGTATTGACACCGCCTCAGATGACGCGTTTTCTCGCTTCGGTGAAGAAATATTTTCCGCTTGCCGATGATGTGGAATTTACGATGGAAGCAAACCCCGGCACAACTGATCCGGAGAAGCTTGCTGCCATGTTCGCCGGAGGTGTGAACCGGATCAGCTTTGGCGTCCAGTCATTTGACAACGGCTTGCTGGAACGTATCGGACGTATTCATAATGTGGACGATGTATACCGGAGTCTTGAGAATGCCCGTGCGGCAGGTTTTACAAATTTGTCGATTGATCTGATGTTCGGGTTGCCGAAGCAGACCGTAGCGATGCTGGAGGACAGTGTTAACAAGGCGCTTGCTCTTGATCTGCCGCACTATTCGCTATACAGCCTTAAGGTCGAGGAGAATACTTTGTTCCACAAGCTGTATCAGCGTGATGAGCTGCCGCTTCCTCCGGAGGATGAAGAGTTTAATATGTATACATTGCTTATGGACCGGCTGAAGCAAGCGGGTTATGCTCATTATGAGATCAGCAACTTTGCCCGGCCGGGCTTTGAAAGCAGACATAACTCGACTTATTGGCGCAATGAGCCCTATTATGGACTTGGGGCAGGGGCACACGGGTATGCGCGCGGGGTTCGTCATGTGAATGTTAAAGGCGTTCAGCCTTTTATCGATTATACAAAGACGAAGCTGCCGCGGCTGGAGGAGAACATTGTTCCTGAATACGAGGCAATGGAAGACTTTATGATGGTTGGACTTCGGCTGCTTAAGGGCGTCCGCGCCTCCGACTATACAGCTCAATTCGAGGGTCGCAATCTGGAGGACAAGTTTGGTCCGATTATTGAGAAGCTTAGGAAAGACGGTCTGCTTGAAAAGATCGAGGAGAATGGGGATGTTATCTACAAATTGACCGATAAAGGCGTTCTGTTTGGCAATGATGTATTCGGCTCCTTTATAGGGTTAGAGGAAGAAGCGGCTGGCTAAAATTCGGAAAAATAGTTCTTGAGAAAACATGCGACATGCTGTATATTTATTCAATAGAATTCATATGCACCGGGTGGAGGCGAAGCAGCATGGAGGCAACGGAACAGTTAACGGTAGTTTGCAGAAAAGCGGTACCGGAAGATGTAGAGACTTTGTACGAACTCATTAAAAGCTATGCGGAACAGGGAATTATGCTGCCCCGCACCCGGGAAACGTTATTACGTCAGATCGATACGTTTGTCGTAGCTGAGATCGGAGATAAGGTTGTTGGCTGCGGCTCTTTGCTGAAGCTTGGACAGGATCTTGTGGAGATTCGTTCCCTTGGCATGTCTCAAGAATATAGAGGTCTGAAGATTGGCAATAAATTGGTTGATTTTCTGGTCGAGCAGGCTAGAGAACAGCAAATTCCAAAGATTATGGCGCTCACTTATGCGGTAAATTTCTTTTTACGTAACGGTTTTACCGTGGTGGAGAAAGAGATCTTCCCCGAAAAAGTATGGAAAGATTGCGTGAACTGTCCGAAGCAGCATGCATGCGACGAGATTGCCGTACTTAAAATGTTAAGCTGATATTAAAAGGTCAGGCGCTGCCTGGCTTTTTTTCTTTATAAAGCGGCGGACATAGGCCTGAAAATGCTGAACCGACTTGACAATGAATAAGGTGGTTTGGTATTTTTGTATTAATGATTAGCACTCGGGACTAATGAGTGCTAACGAGAAGATCAGATAAACTTTTGGAGGGATGCGAATGTTGACTGAACGGCAGAGAATGATACTGAATGCAATTGTTGACGACTATATCCGTTCGGCTGAGCCGGTAGGTTCCAGAAGCATTTCGAAGCGCGGCGACGTTGGCTTCAGCCCTGCAACGATTCGTAATGAAATGGCGGATCTGGAGGAGCTTGGATTCCTCGAGCAGCCGCATACTTCGGCAGGACGCATTCCATCTACTAAAGGTTATCGGTATTATGTTGATCATCTCGTGAAGCTGAATGAAATTAATGAAACAGATCTGAAGCAGGCGCATTCCTTCTTCTCGGAGAAGATGATTCAGATGGAGCAGGTTATCCAGCATGCCGCAATGATTTTGTCCAATCTGACGAATTATACATCGATTCTGCTGGGGCCGGAAATGTTCAGCAACTCGCTTAAGCACTTCAATCTGGTGCCGCTGGATGAGACGACGGCTGTCGCTATTATTGTGACGAATACCGGACATGTGGAGAACCGTACAATTACGATTCCTCCTGGCATCCGCATGGATGAGATGGAGAAAATCGTGAACATCCTGAATGCGAAGCTGATCGGTATTCCGCTGGTTCGTCTGAAGTCGAAGCTGTACGCGGAGGTTGGGCAGGAGCTGGAGCGTTACGTCGATCATTGTGAAGAAGTGCTTGGCATTCTGGACAGTGCGCTGGCCGGCGATTCGGAGCAGCGGATCTTCTTGAGCGGAACAACCAATATGCTTACGCAGCCGGAATTCAAAGACGTGGATAAAGTGAAGACGATTCTTGATCTGCTGGATGAAACACCAACCGTGATGAAAATGATTTCCGCGGCACCAATGGGTATACAAGTACGGATTGGAACAGAAAATGACCATGAGGCAATTGCAAATTGCAGCTTGATTACGGCAACGTACCAATTGGATGGACAGTCACTTGGCACGATCGGGATTCTTGGCCCAACCCGAATGGAATACGGGAAAGTCATTACTTTGCTTGATGTCATATCGAAAGATTTGGCTTTAATAATGGGACGCTTCTATAAATAAGGTTTTGTTGTTGCTCGAGTGATGCTGTTGCGGCTTGGCGCGTACGAGCGTGGTGTTGCCTTCCGTCGCTGTTGAAAACGGGAATGTGGATTAGGTATTCCTTGCGGAATATTCCCGTTTTCAAAGGCGAGCGCTCGCGCTCTTCAGGCAACACCACGCTCTCCCGCGCACGGCGCGCAGCATCGCAGTCAAGAGCAAAGGCAAAACAATTTATACGCGCTTGGGACGCGTCTTCAAACTGGCTGCCGAAACCGCCAGTTGTATAGAACGATGCAAGAATTGCTTTGCAATTCTTTAGGATTATGCTTACGATGCAAGAATTGCTTTGCAATTCTTTTAAGGAGGTGAATATGGTGAGTAATGACCAACATAACGAAACAATCGATGAAGTTATGGAAGATCAACAAACAGAGCAGCAGGAAGAATCTGAGGTGCAGGAAGATCCGCGTATCGAAGAACTGACGAAGCTGGCTGAAGAGAATCAACAACGATACTTACGCGCACAAGCGGATTTCGATAACTTCCGCCGTCGTACGCAAAAGGAAAAGGAAGACCTCGCGCAATACGCATCGATGAAGCTTATCGGACAACTGCTTCCGGTTGTCGATAACTTCGAACGTGCCGTTGCTGCAGCTTCCGCTAATCAAGACTTTGATGCTCTTGCCAAAGGCGTAGATATGATCTTCCGTCAGCTGGAACAGACATTGCAGCAAGAAGGTCTGAAAGCAATGGAAGCTGTTGGCGAGCCGTTTAACCCTGAGTTCCACCAAGCGATTATGACTGTGGAGTCGGATGAGCATGACGAAGGCATCATCGTAGAAGAAGTACAGAAGGGCTACATCCTGAAGGAACGCGTTCTGCGTCCTGCTATGGTTAAAGTTAGCGGCTAATTAGGATTCCGGCTTCGGAATTTAAAATAAGATTGACTTAATTAAGGAGGAACTTACGATGAGTAAAGTTATCGGTATTGACCTTGGTACTACAAACTCTTGTGTTGCTGTAATGGAAGGCGGCGAAGCTGTCGTTATCCCGAATCCGGAAGGCAACCGTACAACGCCATCCGTTGTAGGCTTCAAAAAAGACGGTGAGCGTATCGTTGGTGAAACAGCGAAACGTCAAGCTATCACAAATCCTGACCGTACGGTTATGTCGATCAAACGTCATATGGGTACAAACCATAAAGAAGTGATTGACGGCAAAGAATATACAGCTCAAGAAATTTCGGCTATTATTTTGCAAAAATTGAAATCCGACGCGGAAGCGTATCTGGGCCAATCTGTAACGCAGGCCGTTATCACAGTGCCCGCTTACTTCAATGACAGCCAGCGCCAAGCAACGAAAGATGCCGGTAAAATCGCGGGTCTGGAAGTTCTTCGTATCGTGAACGAGCCAACGGCGGCAGCATTGGCGTATGGTCTTGAGAAAACAGAAGACCAAACGATCCTGGTATATGACCTTGGCGGCGGTACGTTCGACGTCTCGATCCTTGAACTGGGCGACGGCTTCTTCGAAGTTAAAGCAACCAGCGGTGATAACAAGCTGGGCGGCGATGACTTTGACCAAGTCATCATCGACTACCTTGTAGCTGAATTCAAGAAAGAGCAAGGCGTTGACCTATCTAAAGATAAAGCTGCTGTTCAACGTTTGAAGGATGCGGCTGAGAAAGCGAAAAAAGATCTGTCCGGCGTCATGTCGACAACGATTTCCTTGCCGTTTATCACAATGGCTGACGGCGTTCCGCAGCACTTGGAGCTTAACCTGACTCGCGCGAAATTCGAAGAATTGTCCGCACATCTGGTAGAGCGCTCCCTGGCTCCTACACGTCAAGCACTGAGCGACTCCGGTCTGTCCGTAAGTGAAATCGATAAAGTCGTTCTTGTCGGCGGTTCAACTCGTATCCCTGCTGTACAAGAAGCGGTTAAAAAATTGATCGGTAAAGAGCCGCACAAAGGCGTTAACCCGGACGAAGTGGTTGCTCTTGGCGCAGCGGTTCAAGCCGGCGTATTGACAGGCGATGTAAAAGACGTGGTATTGCTCGACGTAACACCATTGTCTCTTGGTATCGAGACTGCAGGCGGCGTCTTCACGAAGATGATTGACCGCAATACAACGATCCCTACAAGCAAATCCCAAGTGTTCTCCACTTATGCGGATAACCAACCGGGCGTTGAAATCCACGTTCTGCAAGGCGAGCGTCAAATGGCTGCCGGCAACAAAACGCTGGGTCGTTTCACTCTGAACGATATTCCTCTTGCTCCGCGCGGCGTACCGCAAATCGAAGTTACTTTCGACATCGATGCGAACGGTATCGTTAACGTATCGGCGCTTGATAAAGGCACAGGCAAGAGCCAAAAGATTACGATCACTTCCTCGGGCGGTCTGAGCGAGGCTGAGATCGAGCAAATGATGAAGGATGCTGAACTGAACGCTGAAGAGGATCGCAAACGCCGCGAGCTTGTTGAAGCGAAGAACAGTGCAGACCAGCTCGTGTACTCGGTTGACAAAACCTTGAAAGATCTGGGCGATAAAGTTGATGCTTCCGAGATCGAGAAAGCTAACGCGGCAAAAGAGAAAGTAACAAGCGCGGTAGCAACAGATGATCTGGAGCAAATTACGAAAGCTACAGAAGAGCTGACAGAGATTGTACAACAGCTTTCCGTGAAGCTGTATGAGCAGGCTCAAGCGGCTCAGGGCGGTGCTCCAGAAGGTGCTGAAGCAGCGGATGCCGGAGCTCGCGGCAAAGATAATGTTGTTGATGCTGACTACGAAGTGGTTGACGAGAACAAGAAATAAGACTTAACTTGTTAATGGGAGAGGTCAAAGACGGGGTCTTCCTGTCTTTGACCTTCCTGTGCGAATAGGATGTATTTGCAGCAGACATGGGTGGAGGTGAGATGAGTTGGCAGATAAACGCGATTATTATGAGGTGCTTGGCGTAGGCAAGAGCGCTTCCGGTGACGAGATTAAGAAGGCGTACCGGCAGCTCGCGCGCAAGTACCATCCTGACGTCAATAAGGAAGCAGACGCGGAAACAAAGTTCAAAGAAGTGAAGGAAGCTTATGATGTCCTGAGCGATGACGGACAACGTGCGAGATACGACCAGTTTGGTCATGTTGATCCCAATCAAGGTATGGGCGGAGCTGGCGGATTCTCCGGTAATGGTGACTTTGGCGGCTTTGGAGATATCTTCGATATGTTCTTTGGCGGTGGCGGCGGACGCCGTGATCCAAATGCGCCGCAACGCGGCAATGACCTGCAATATTCGATGACCATTGAATTCAAGGAAGCTGTGTTTGGCAAAGAGACGGAAATTACGATTCCTCGTACGGAATCTTGCGATACTTGTGCAGGCTCCGGCGCTAAGCCGGGAACCAAGCCGGAAACCTGTTCGGTTTGCCGCGGTTCCGGTCAGCAGGAGGTTGTTCAGAATACGCCGTTTGGCCGTATGGTCAATCGCCGGGCCTGTTCGCATTGCGGCGGCACAGGCAAAGTGATCAAGGAGAAATGCGGAACTTGTCATGGCGCTGGCAAGGTGAAGAAGCAGCGTAAAATTAATGTTCGCATTCCTGCGGGCGTGGATGACGGCGCGCAAATTCGTCTCTCCGGCGAAGGGGAAGGCGGCCTCCGCGGGGGTCCGGCAGGCGATCTGTATATCGTAATTCGCGTGAAGGAGCATGATTTCTTCGAACGCGAGAACGATGATATTTACTGTGAAGTGCCATTAACCTTCGTACAGGCGGCGCTGGGCGATGAGATTGAGATCCCTACGCTGACCGAGAAGGTTAAGCTGAAGATTCCTGCAGGCACGCAGACAGGCACATATTTCCGACTCAAAGGAAAAGGTGTTCCAAAGCTGCGTGGTTACGGCCAAGGCGACCAGCATGTTAAAGTGACGATCGTAACGCCAACCAAGCTGTCGGATGAACAGAAGGAGCTGCTTCGTCAGTTTGGCGGCATCGGCGGCGAATCCCCGGCAGAGAACAATGAGCATCACGAATCGATTTTTGAGAAAATGAAAAAAGCGTTCCGCGGCGAGTAGCCCGGAACGTTTTTTTGTACAGCTGCGAATAGTTCTGCTCCTGATGCAACAAGCTACTTAAGTAATTGACCTATTTTCACTTAAGGAGCTGGATAAGTTATGACAAGCGAGAAAAAAGGATATATGGAGAAAGTTAACTTTGGAGATTTGCCAGTGGGGAAGAACGAGGATGTTGAATTCTCCGAGGAGCTTGCTGATGAGGCGGATAAGCAGGCTGAACGCCGTGCCGCTGCCGCAGATGCACGCGCCCAGAACGAGCAGGGAATCTAATGACTCAGCAAGTTGAGATAAGGGCAAATTTCGGGGAACCAGGAGCAGCTCAGGAGGCGCTGCGGAAGCTTCAGGCGCTCCGTGCTTTAGAAGTCAACGGGTTGTTCGAGAGCGGTTTACTTACAGCTACGGTTGACGAGGATGTTGTGGAGCGGGTGGTCCATATGATCGAGCAGATTGGTGGAAGCTCGGAGACGGGGCAATCGGCCGATTAGAATAAAAGTAAGCGGCAAACTTTTGTTTGCCGCTTTTTTGTGCATAAATGATGAATAGTGTACAATAGATGGTAGTTTTCTCAATGGAGGGTTATAGTACATATGAAATGGCATGAAATTACGATTTCGACAACAGAGCAAGCGATCGAGATGATCTCGAACTTTTTGCATGAAATGGACGCTGGCGGCGTATCCATTGAAGAATCAGGCACGTTGAATAAAGAACGCGACACTTCGCTGGGACAATGGTATGAAACGCCGCTGAACGATATTCCGGAAGGCCAAGCGGTTATTAAAGGTTATTTCACGGAAAGTGTAAACATGGATGAGCTTAAGCTGCAGCTTGTGCCGCGGATCGAGCAGCTTAAGGAGTTTGGCATTGACCCTGGAAGCTATGAGATTTCGTTCAGACTTGTGGACGAAGAGGACTGGGCGACAGCCTGGAAGCAATACTTTAAGCCTATAAAAGTGTCGGAGAAGCTAACCATCAAGCCGACATGGGAAGAATACGAGCCGGCACAGGGCGAAAGCATTATTGAGCTTGATCCCGGCATGGCCTTTGGCACGGGGACACATCCAACAACCGCGCTTTGTCTGCAAACGCTGGAGTTGGTCATCAAAGGCGACGAGGAAGTCATTGATGTCGGTACGGGTTCCGGGATTCTGGCAATTGGCGCAATGAAGCTGGGCGCACGCCGCGTACTTGCGCTGGATCTTGATCCGGTGGCTGTATCAAGCGCAACGGAGAATGTGAGACTAAACGGTCTGCAGGACGATGTTGAGGTGCTGGAGAGCGATTTGCTGGGCGTGCTTGGAGGTAAAGTGGTTCATGCCGTAAATGAGCGGGATGCGCTTAAAACATCGGTATCTTTGCCGGTTGATCTGGTCGTAGCGAATATTTTGGCGGAAATTATTTTGCTCTTTATTGATGATGTGTTTGCGGCGCTTAAACCAAATGGGGTTTATATTGCTTCCGGCATTTACAAGAATAAAGAAACCGATGTGGAGGAAGGACTGATCCGGTCGGGCTTTGTAATCGTTGAAAAACGCCGCGACGAGGACTGGATTGCATTCGTGGCGAGAAAGCCGCAGGTGAATGAATGAACTGGGACAGTTTCTTAGCGTACCCTATTGAGGACTTGCCGTTTGTGGCGCTGGTGCTTATCATCTCGTTTACGGTACATGAGTTTGCGCATGCTTACAGCGCCTACAAGTTTGGCGACAACACGCCCAAAGATATGGGCAGGGTTACCCTGAATCCGCGCGTACATATTGATGTGCTTGGCGCTATTCTTATTCTGATTGCAGGCTTCGGTTGGGCGAAGCCTGTTCTCGTGAATTCCAGCCGTTTCAAGAACCCGCGTCTGATGGGGGTTATCGTATCGGCTGTGGGGCCATTAAGCAATTTGCTGCTTGGGGTCTTAGGTATTGTTATTTTGTTAACACTGGATTCTACGGGCTGGATGTACGCGGGATCAAATGGCCTAAACCTTGCGATTGAACGGTTTTTAAGCTATTTTATCTATCTTAACTTCCTTTTGTTTATCTTTAACCTGATTCCGCTGCCGCCCCTGGACGGTTACCGGATTATTCAGGATCTCCTGCCGCTTAATGCTCGAATTAAGATGGATCAGAATGTGCAGTGGGGCGTATATATTTTTCTTCTGCTGGTGTTTATACCGCCGCTTCGCCGGGTTACCCTTGATCCGATTCTCGGCTGGTGGGTACCGCTGAGCCACTTTTTTGCGAAATTATTCCAGCCGCTGTTTTAAGCCGCTTTCATAGATTTTTGAAGCGGAATCATGCTATGATGAAGGATGGTTAGACTGACGCAATGCAGCGATATTTTATAGCAGCGGAGCAGTTTGACGGCTCCAGCGTGCGTTTAATAGGAGAAGATGCCTTCCATGCTGTCCGCGTTATGCGGATGAAGCCGGAAGAGAAGTTTATCGCCAGCGACGGTTTATCTCGTGTCGTGCTTGCTTCAGTGCGAGAAGCAGCCTCATCAGAGGTTGTGGCGGACATTGTGGAGGAGCTGCCAATGGACAGCGAGTCCAGTTGGTCGGTCACCATTGCGCAAAGCCTGCCTAAGGGCGATAAGATGGAACTGGTTATTCAGAAAGGGACAGAGATTGGCGCGTATGCATTTGCACCGTTTCAGTCGGAGCGGATGATCGTTCAATATGACGGCAAGAAGGAAGCAAAGCGTCTGGAGCGCTGGGGCAAGATTGCCAAGGAAGCAGCGGAGCAGTCGCATCGTTGCCGTATTCCGGCAGTTGAACCTGTGCGAAGCTGGCGTGAACTGAAGGAATCTATACCAACGTTTGATTTGGCGTTATTTTGTTATGAACGGGAAGGCGATGCAGCAGCAGGCAAAGGCATCAGAGATGCCTTGCAGGACTGGAAGCAGCAGGCTGGTGATAAGGCTGCTGCCCCCAAGATGCTGCTCATTGTTGGTCCTGAAGGCGGCTTTACAGAACGGGAAGCGGATGAGGCAGAAGCAGCAGGAGCTGTTATCGTAGGCCTGGGCAGACGAATCCTGCGGACAGAGACCGCAGGATTCGTTGGACTGACCTGCTTGCTGTATGAGGCCGGAGAAATGGGAGGAGCGTAAGGAATTTATGCCATCGGTTGCATTTTACACCTTGGGATGCAAAGTTAACTTTTACGATACAGAGGCGATTTGGCAGCTGTTCAAAAACGAAGGATACGAGCAGGTAGACTTTGAGGCGACGGCTGACGTGTATCTGATTAATACATGCACGGTTACGAATACCGGCGACAAGAAGAGCCGTCAAATTATCCGCCGTGCGGTTCGCCGCAATCCGGATGCTGTTATAGCGGTAACGGGCTGTTATGCCCAAACCTCTCCGGCAGAGATTATGGCTATTCCGGGCGTTGACCTTGTCATTGGTACACAGGACCGTGAGAAAATCATGACGTTTGTCAATCAAATTCATGATGACCGCCAGCCAGTTAACGCAGTCCGCAACATTATGAAGACGCGTGACTTTGAAGAGCTTGATGTGCCTGATTTCAATGAGCGTACTCGTGCGTTTCTGAAGATTCAGGAGGGCTGCAATAACTTCTGTACGTTCTGTATCATTCCATGGTCACGCGGTCTGTCGCGGAGTCGGGATCCGAAGAGCGTTCTGGAGCAAGCCAAGCAGCTGGTTGCCTCCGGCTACAAAGAAATTGTCCTGACAGGTATTCATACGGGCGGCTACGGCGACGATATGGAAAATTACCGATTGACCGATTTGTTGTGGGATCTGGACAAAATCGACGGGCTTGAGCGTATTCGGATCAGCTCGATTGAAGCCAGCCAAATTGACGACGCGATGATCAATGTTCTTAAGCATTCATCCAAAATGTGCCGTCATCTTCATATTCCGCTTCAAGCAGGCGATACTTCGGTATTAAAACGTATGCGCCGTAAATATACAACGGAAGAGTTCGCTGCCAAGCTGAAGCGGATCCGTGAAGCAATGCCTGGCGTAGCGATTACGACAGACGTAATTGTTGGCTTCCCTGGCGAGACGGAAGAGATGTTCGAGAACGGCTACAGGTTTATGGAAGAGGTTGGCTTCTCTGAAATGCATGTCTTCCCTTATTCGAAGCGCACCGGTACGCCTGCCGCACGGATGGAAGAGCAAGTGGATGAAGAAGTGAAAAACGAACGTGTCCATAAGCTGATCGACCTGTCCGAGAAAATGCAGCTTGCTTATGCTGAGCAACATGTAGGTGCCGTACTGGATGTTATTCCGGAGCGTGATTATAAAGGTGCTCCTGGTACAGGGCTTGTAATGGGTTACTCGGATAACTATATTCAGATTGTGTTTGAAGGAACTGAAGCGCTTGTCGGCAAGCTTTGCCGCGTGAAGATTACAGAAGCAGGCGTTAATGAGTGCCGGGCTCAGCTGGTGCGCGTACTTGATGATGTACCGGCGGAAGCATTGAGAGCTTAGGAATAGCAATGATGCGCGAGGATTTCCCGTTCAATTCTGCAGTATTGGAATAGGTGGGAAATCCTCGTTGTTGCATGCAAATGTCAAGCAGGCAAGGGGGAAACGGAAATGGTTGAAATTTCGGCAGGAGGCGTAGTCTATCGCCGGAACGAGGCCGGGATTTTGCAAATCCAGCTGATTCAGGACCGTTATGGCAAAGTGTCGCTCCCGAAAGGCAAGATGGAGCCCGGGGAAACGGTCGAACAGACGGCGCTTAGAGAAATCGCCGAGGAAACCGGCATGATCGGGGTTATTGTCAAACCGATTGATCAAATCAAGTATCAATACCATGATGCGAATAAGGGAACCGTCAATAAGGAGGTTCATTATTATTTGGTCGAAGCGGTTGGCGGCTCGCTGCAGGCTCAGGTGGAAGAAATTCGAGGTGTCGAATGGTTTGATCCGCTCGAAGCCTGGAAACGCCAGAAGCAGTCTGGCTACGAGAATAATAACCGGATTGTAGCAGGAGCTCTCAGCTTGCTTGGCGTGAAGCACGATTAGACCGGCAGCTTCCTGAAGGCCGGCAAATAACAGAATGGCAGCGCGATTAGCGAGCTTAATATATTAAAGATCGTTTGTGCATGAGCAATTTGACTAGCAGGGGAATGGGCCAGCCAGCCCGAGGCGGTAGCAAGCTCGCCAAGGAACGGCATAAAGAGCAAGGCTCCCCCGGCATTCAGAATGGTATGGGACCAGGCTACATACTGGCCGGATCTCGATCCGCTGAAGGATGCGAGAAGTGCTGTGGCACAGGTGCCGACATTGGCGCCAAGAACGACAGCAACGCCGAGTTCCAGCGGCATGGCTCCAATAGAAGCGAAGCCCATAATAATGCCAATAACAGCAGCGCTGCTGTGGACGATAGCTGTCAGAGCTGCACCTGCCGCTAGCCCCCACCAGAGGCTGCTTGTTGATTTATCCAGGAACCAGTGAAATAAGGAGCTTTCCTGTACAGCAGGTCCAATCGCCTGCATCATAGCCATTCCGGCAAGCAGCAGGCTGAAGCCGCCTAATGCGACTGCCGAGGAGCGGAGCGTCTCAAGCAGCCGGAATGAGCCCATTTTTGGCCATAATCCCAATTCATTCAGCAGTACGGTTATCAGCCATCCGGCTAAGGACAGGAGAAGAAGGGGAGCAGCCAGCTTATTCAAGCTTAGGCCGATTAGCTCTGTAGTCAGGCAAGTTCCAATATTGCTTCCGAGGATGATGCCAAGCGTTCGGGGAAATGTAAGCAGGCCGGCGTTAACAAGCCCGATTGCAATTACCGTGACTGCCGTGCTGCTCTGCAGAAAGGCAGTTGTGGCTGTTCCTACTGCGAGGCCATGGATAGGCGTAGCAGTCGAGCGATACAGTATTTGCTGCAGATACGGACCAGCCAGCCGGTGCAGGGCCAGCTCCATCAGCTTCATCCCGCTTATAAATATGGTGAAGCCGATAGCCATCGGCAGAAAAATGGCATGTAGCATATCAGGGGTTCTCCTTTATCTTCGTTATCGTTGATACATATGCGTACGTTCAGACAAGCATGACAAGCCAGGATCAGAGAGGAAGAATAACGAAGTGAGCAAAGCGACAATATGGCTGCAGAAGGGCCGCAGGAAGCGTCTTGAAGCAGGCCACCCATGGATTTATTCGAATGAAATTGAGAAGCTGGAAGGGGAGGCTCAGCCGGGGGATTTGGTTGATGTCGTAGGCCATAACGGCAAATATTTGGCAACCGGATATTATAATCCGAAATCACAAATTACGGTTCGTGTTGTTTCCTATCAACCGCTGGATGAGATGGATGCCGACTTTTTCCGGGAGCGGTTCCGTTCGTGTGCAGCTCACCGCAGCCGGTTCGTACCGGACCAGGATTGCAGATTAGTGTACGGAGAGGCTGATTTTCTTCCGGGGCTTGTCGTAGACCGTTTCGCTGACGTGCTGGTGATTCAGATTGTGACACTCGGGATGGATATCCGCCGTGATGTGCTTATTGAGGCCTTGGTGGATGTATTCCAGCCAAAGGGGATCTACGAACGCAGCGATGCAGGGGTTAGGCAGCTCGAGGGACTGGAGCTTCGTACAGGAGCATTGTACGGAGAATGTCCGCGAATTCTCGAAATTGAAGAGAACGGCCTGAAGCTGGAGGTTGATATCGTAGAGGGCCAGAAAACGGGTTACTTCTATGATCAGCGCGAGAACCGCGCATCCATTGAACCGTTGATGAAAGGCTGGGGGGGGCGAAGCGGCATTCGGCTCGAAAGCCGGCCGACAGATTCGGACACCGAACTCACAAAGCTTGTTCCGGTGAATTCGAACGGAAAAGAAGTGACATTCCCTTATTGGGACGGGGCGACCGTTCTTGAATGCTTTGCCCATACAGGCAGCTTTACCCTTCATGCTTGCAAATACGGAGCGAAAAAAGTGACCTGTCTTGACGTATCCGAACATGCCATTGGTACGGCGCGCCGGAACGTTGAGCGCAACGGCTTTACAGATCGTGTCGAGTTTGTGGTAGCGGATGCCTTTGATTATTTGCGTACGCAAGTGAAAGGTGTCGAGGAAAGAGCGGAGCGCAGCCTTGCGGGAGCGGATACATCAAAGCCGATCAGCGGCAATGGACGTACCTGGGATGTGGTTATCCTTGATCCTCCTGCTTTCGCTAAGACTAAGAGTGCAGTGGCTGGAGCATGCCGCGGTTATAAAGATATTAATCTGCATGGTCTAAAGCTGGTAAATGAAGGCGGATATTTGGTAACCGCAAGCTGCTCTTATCATATGCGGCCTGATTTGTTCCTTGAGACGATTCAGGATGCAGCTGCAGATGCAGGCAAGTTGCTTCGTCTTGTGGAGTGGCGGGCAGCAGGCAAGGATCATCCGCAGCTGCTTGGCGTGCCGGAGGGCCATTATTTGAAATTTGCCGTATTTGAAGTACGAAGCAAATAAGAATTGTTCATCAATAAAGAAGCCGTATGGATTCAGTGGATCCACACGGCTTCTTGCCATTCTGTTCAAAAAATAGACATACCTATCCGGGCAATGGAAGTGTATAATAAAGCAGTATCGCTGAGAGCAGTCGACTGTACCCAGCGGGTCCATAACGGGCAGAGCAGTTCACTGCATGTCTGACCACACATAATCCGGCAGAGCGGAAATCCGCATGCGGGATTTTTTATTGTTCTATTACATGGATTCCTTGAATTGCCTGCTTAGCTCAATACGTTCAAGCTTTAGCAGCCACACTTCTTCTCTTAACATTTTCAGCTCCGCAGAATCATCCGAGCTCCTCAACTGTTGATAAAGATTAAGCATCTTTTGGTTAATGTTGTAAAACCGTTCCCAAAGCTCAGCAGCTTTCATGGACATGTCCGGCTGGGTTGCATGTTCCTTCCATTCGGCGAGTGTACGGATAATCTCTTCCTGCCATTTATGGTCGCCGATTTGCTTGGCATAATTATATAAGTCGAGATAATCATTTATCCATTGCGGTGTAAGGGGTTGATACAAGATCATTGCCGTTCCTCCAATCCAATTGGATCTATATCCTAGTATTATACTTGGTATTTAGGGGGATGCAATGTTTTTTTCATAAAAAGGCAGTATATCTTCCAGAACATACGTTTGTTCTTCGGATGAAAAAGGACCTGCGATATGATAGTATAGTAGATTATAAGATGGAATCGGAAAGGAAGAATTTTGGATGGGGCTTCGATTTGTGCTTGGCCGTTCGGGAACGGGGAAAACAACCCATTGTCTTGATGAAATCCGTGCCAAACTGCAGGATGAGCCGGATGGAGCGCCGCTTGTTATGCTTGTTCCGGAGCAGGCTACTTTTCAGACGGAGTATGCTCTCTTGAAAGGTACGGCTCTTAGCGGGACGATTCGGGCTCAAGCGTTGAGCTTCCGCCGTCTGGCTTTTCGCGTGATGCAGGAAACGGGCGGTACTGCCCTTATTCCGATCAGCGATAATGGCAAGCATATGATGCTATTCAAGATTATACACCGTCTTGGCAAGCAGCTGGAGCTGTTTCAGAGCGGAGCGGAGCAGCAAGGGTTTATTGAGCGGCTGGGCGAGCTGTTGACGGAGTGGAAACGATACGGAATTGATGCCAATCTCCTGAAGGAAAAAACTGCTTCAGTAGAGGATGCCTCGCTTCTGAACCGGAAGCTGCATGATCTGCGTCTGGTTTACGACAAACTGGAGCAGGAATTAAGCGGACTTTATATAGATTCCGAAGATTATTTGACACAATTAATTGCAGGGTATGCTTCGGCCCCTGCGATGCATGGAGCGCAGCTGTGGATTGACGGCTTCCACGGCTTTACGCCAAAGGAATACGAAGCGCTTGGAGCGTTGATTGCTTCTTCCGCTGAAGTAACTGTGGCGCTTACGCTGGACCGACCGTATGATAACGGCGAAATGCCGCATGAGCTCGAGCTGTTCCATCCGACCGCTGAAACCTATGGCAAGCTGTCAGCTTTGGCTGCCCAGGCAGGCGTATCGGTATATGAGACGGTTGTTCTGGGTGAAGAGGGCATCTCGCGCTTTAAGGGCAGTCCGATGCTGGCCCATCTGGAGAAGCATTACGGCGAGCGGACGCCCATGCTGCTTCCCGATAAAAAGATGCTTGCTGCGGACAGTCCATTATGCGGCGTATCCTTGCATGCTTCCTCAAGCAGAAGAGCCGAGGTGGAGGCGACTGCAAGAGACATGGTGCGGCGGGCACGCGAGGAAGGCCTGCGCTGGCGCGACATGGCAGTAATGGTACGTAATGCCGCTGACTATACCGATTATATCCAGACGATATTTGATGATTATGAGATCCCTTATTTCCTTGACCAGAAGAACAATACGGTCCATCATCCGCTTGTTGAATTTATCCGTTCGGCGCTTGAGACGGTGCTTCATGGCTGGCATTATGAGGCGGTATTCCGCTGCATTAAGACGGAGCTGCTGTTCCCGATGGATGGAAGCATGTCGCGTGAGCTGTTTGACCGATTGGAAAATTATGTACTGGCCGCAGGCGTGGATGGCTGGAAGTGGCTTGACCGATCGAGATGGCGGCCGTTAATGCCGCAATCGCTGGAGGATGAGACGGATGCGGCATCGGAGCCTTCTGCGAAAGTGAAGCGGGAATTTCAGGCGGTTATGGCCGCGAGAGAGGCAATCGTGCCTCCACTTCGCCGTTTCGAGCAATCTTTGAAAAAGGCCTCTAATGTGAAAGCCATGTGTGAAGCGCTGTACAAGCTGCTTGATCATGCCGATGCTGCGGACCGGCTGGAGCGTTGGAGCCGGGAGGACAGCGCCTCCGGCCGTACGCAGCGTGCCAGATCGCATCGTCAGCTATGGGACGGCGTTATGCAGCTGCTTGATCAGCTGGTAGAGATGGTTGGGGACGAAGATATGCCGCCTGAGTTGTTCGCCGGTATGGTAGAGACTGGACTCGAAAGCTTGAAGCTTGCGGCTGTGCCGCCTGCGCTTGATCAGGCTCTGATCGGCAGTATGGACCGGACGCGTTCCGGAGATGTGAAGATATGTTATGTGCTTGGCGCAAATGACGGCGTGATGCCGATGCGTATTCAGGAGGACGGTGTTCTGACCGAGCAGGAGCGTGAGCGCCTTGCGGAGGAAGGTCTTGTTATGGCACCAGGCGTGCGGCGCAGGCTGTTGGATGAACGCTTCCTTATCTATAATGCTTTAACGACGGCCAGCCATCATTTGTGGATCAGCTGGGCACAGGCTGACGAGGAAGGGAAAAGTCTGCTGCCTTCGGAAGTCATCCGGCAGGTCAAGCAGCTATTCCCTGGCATCCCGGTTTATCAGGCGGCAGGGGAGCCAACTCCGGGGATGGAGACAAGCGAACAGCGTTCTTATATTGAACATCCTCAGCGGACATTGGCTTATTTGATTACGGAGCTTCGCGCGTGGCGTCAAGGGACGGACATCGCTCCTTTCTGGTGGGATATTTACAATTGGTATGCCATTCGTCCAGAGTGGCAGGATAAGCTGCAGCTCCTGAATGCTTCGTTAAGCTTTTCCAATCAGGAGGAAGTGCTTACTACATTAACGGCAGAACAGCTCTATGGCACCAAGCTGAGAGCTAGTGTATCGCGGATGGAGAGGTTTGTATCCTGTCCGTTCCAGCATTTTGCCATTCATGGGCTAAGGCTGCGCGAACGTCAGATGTACCGGCTTGAAGCGCCGGATGTCGGGCAGCTGTTCCATGCGGCGCTCAGCCGGCTGGCGGGAAGTGTCGGTCATCGATGGGGCTCCATGCCGGAGGGACAAATCCGTGAAGCGGCAGCCAAGGCGGTGGATGAGCTTGCTCCCAAGCTGCAATCGCAAATACTGCTCAGCAGCGGAAGGTTTCAATACATTGCCCGCAAGCTCAAGGAAATTGTTGCACAAGCAGCGGTTATCTTAAGCGAGCATTCTCGCAGGGCACAGTTTCAGCCTGTGGGGCTTGAGGTTGATTTTGGCCCCGACGGCACGCTGCCGTCACTCGTTATACCGCTGGATAATGGGGGGACGATGGAAATCATCGGCCGGATTGACCGTGTAGATGCAGCGGATACCGAGGATGGTTTGCTGCTGCGGGTATTGGACTACAAATCAAGCGCGACCCAGCTGAGGCTGGAGGAAGTGGCTTTTGGGCTGTCTTTGCAAATGCTCACTTATCTGGATGTGCTCGTGACGCATGCTTCTGAATGGCTTGGAAAGCCGGCATCACCTGCCGGCGTGCTTTATTTTCATGTGCATAATCCGATGCTTGCGGTATCAAACGGGATATCCGGTGCTGAGGTTAATGCAAGATTGCTCAAAAAGTTCAAAACACGCGGGCTTATCACCGCTGAGGCAGAGACCGCGAAGCTGATGGACGGTGAGCTGGAATCCGGTTATTCAGAAATTCTTCCTATAGCATTGAAGCGCGATGGAAGCTTTTACAGCAGTTCTTCGGTGGTGACAGATGAGCAATGGGATGTGCTGCGCGACTCCGTCAGACGGACGATCGGCCGGATAGGCACAGAGATCGGCTGCGGCAAAGTATCGATAGAGCCTTACCGCCTGGGAACGAAGTCGCCTTGCCAATATTGCGATTACAAGCCGGTATGTCAATTTGATCCGTTATTTGAAGGCAATGAATATATGAAGCTGAACAAGCTTTCGGAAGAGGAGATATGGCAGCAATTAAACGGAGAGGAGGAGACATCGCATGGAAACGACCAAAATTCCGGACAAGCCGGAGAATAGCACCTGGACAGATGACCAGTGGCGCGCCATTGTGACAGAGGGATCGGATGTTCTTGTAGCGGCAGCAGCCGGTTCGGGGAAAACAGCGGTACTGGTTGAACGGATTATTAGGAAAATCTCCTCATTCTCCGATGTAGACAGGCTGCTTGTCGCAACCTTCACGAAAGCGGCGGCAGCCGAGATGAAGGACCGGATCCGGATCGCGCTTGAGAAGGAATTGGAGCGGCAGCCGGATTCGGAGCATTTGCGCAGACAGCTGGCGTTAATGAACCGCGCTTCGATCACGACACTTCACTCCTTCTGTCTGGAAGTCATTCGCAGGTACTATCCGTTAATTGGACTTGATCCGGGTTTCCGGATTGCGAATGAAACAGAAAGTGAACTAATGCGTATCGATGTGCTTGATCAGCTGTTTGAAGAAAAATATGAAGGCGCCGGCGATAACGGGGCATTCCTGCGCTTGGCAGACCGATATGGCGGAGAACGTGGCGACGAGCCGTTGTACAGGCTGGTACAGCAGCTCTATGACTTTGCGCAAAGCCATCCATGGCCGGAGTATTGGCTTCGCCAGACAGCAGCCGGCTTTCATGTTGATAATGTAGAGGGGCTTCGCAACAGTCCTTGGGTAGCGAGCTTGAGGGCTGATGTCGAGCTGGCATTATCAGGAGCGGCTTCCTTGCTCAATCAAGCGATGCAGTTGACCAGGGAGCCGGAAGGACCTGCGCCGTACGCTGTAACGTTGGAAGAGGATCTAGCGCTTGTGAATGGTCTGGGGGAGACCGTGCGTATGCATCCTTGGGAGTTGTGGTTCGAACCGTTCCAGGCCGTGCAATTCGGCAAGCTTAAGGCGATGCGCGGCGATGATTACGATAAAACGATGCAGGAGCAGGCCAAAGAGCTTCGAGACAATGCGAAGAAGCTGATTAGCTCATTGGCCGATGAACTGTTTGGACGTTCTGCTGAAGAGTTTGCCCGGGAGCTGCAGGAGCTGGCTCCGCTTATGGCGGCTTTGTCCGAGCTTGTTATTGAATTTGGAGAGAGATATGAAGCGGCGAAGCGTGCGAAAGGACTGCTTGATTTTGGAGATCTGGAGCATTATTGCTTGCGAATATTACGGGCGCCGGAATCGACGCCGGAGCTTACGTCTCCTTCATCGGCAGCGCTCGAATACCAGCGGCAATTCGATGAAATATTGCTTGATGAATACCAGGATACCAATATGGTACAGGAAGCGATTGTATCTCTGATTGCTAATCCCCAGACTGGCAACCGGTTTATGGTAGGCGATGTGAAGCAGAGTATCTACCGGTTCCGACTGGCCGAGCCAAATTTGTTTATGAGCAAGTACAGAAATTACGGTGCACCGGGCGGCGACGGTCTTCGCATTGATCTGGCCCGTAATTTCCGCAGCCGGCTTGAAGTTGTGGACGGGGTTAATGATGTGTTCCGTGCTATCATGCGTGAATCGGTTGCGGAGATGGATTATGACAAACGTGCCGAGCTGGTATGCGGAGCGTCATATCCTGAGCCGGAACAGGAGGGACGTTACGCAGTAGAGCTTGCGGTTATTGATAAGGCAGGCTCATCGGATGCGGAGGAAGAGACAGCTCCATCAGCGGATTCCGAAGAGGAGCAGGAACAAGGGGCAGGTACTGCAGCGGCCTCAGCGGAGGAGCTTCAAACCGCACAGCTGGAAGCCCGTCTTATTGTCCGGCAGATCCGGACCTTGCTGGACGAAGGATTCCGGGTGTATGACGGGAAGAAGCGGGAAAGCCGGCCTATGGAATGGCGGGATATCGTCATTTTGCTGCGGGCAACGCAGGCGTGGGCGCCCGTTATTATCGAAGAACTGCAGGCTGCAGGCATTCCTGCCTACGCGGAGCTGAGCAGCGGATATTTTGATGCGACAGAGGTGGAGACGATTCTTTCTCTGCTTCGGGTTATTGATAATCCGTATCAGGATATCCCGCTGGCGGGCACACTCCGTTCGCCGATATTTGGCCTGAATGCCGAAGAACTGGCGCTGATCCGGATTGGCGCCATGCATGATACCTATTATGATGCGGTTCTGCAGGCGGCCGGCGATTTACTGCTGCCGGATGAGCTAAGACGCAAGCTGTCCCTTTTCCTAGACCGGCTGGACCGCTGGCGTAATGAGGCAAGGCAAGGCTCGTTAGCTGATTTGATCTGGAGTATCTACCGGGAGACGGGCTATTATGATTTTGCAGGCGGTCTTCCAGGCGGCGTTCAGCGGCAAGCCAATCTGAGAGCCCTGCATGACCGAGCCCGTCAATATGAGGCGACCTCCTTCCGGGGCTTGTTCCGTTTCCTCCGGTTTGTTGAGCGGATGCGGGACAGCGGTGGTGATCTTGGCACGGCAAGGGCACTTGGCGAGCAGGAAAATGTTGTACGGATTATGTCGATTCATAAGAGTAAGGGGCTGGAATTTCCGGTTGTATTTGTAGCCGGCTTGGGCAAGAACTTTAACCAGCAGGATTTGCGAAGCGCCTTTCTGAAGCATAAGCAGCTGGGGTTTGGTCCGAAGTTTATTGATCCGGAGAAACGTGTCAGCTATCCAACGCTGCCGTTCCTTTCGATCCGGCGGCGCATGCGGATGGAGATGCTGGCCGAAGAGATGCGTATTCTCTACGTTGCTTTAACCCGTCCGAAGGAAAAGATGTTCCTGATAGGTACAGTTGCAGATGCTGCAGCCAAGCAGCGCCGCTGGCAATCCGCAGCCGATTCCAGCGGACATATCCCGGATTTCCGGTTAAGCTCGGCATCTACATTCCTGGACTGGCTTGGTCCGCTTGCCGCAGCTGCTTTTAACCAATTGCCGGAAGAAGTGCTGCCTGGTCAGAACGAGTTGCGCCTCTTGCAGTGGAGAGCCGGAGTGGTGGATGCCGCGATGCTTGGTCTGGAGGCAGCCGTAGACTTGGAGCAGCTGACGGTCGCGGATCAGGAGCGTGAGGACCGTCTACAAGGCATCCTTTCCTTAGCTCAGCTGGATCAGGTGGACCCGGAGGAGGAGCTGCGCAGGCGGTTGGACTGGCGCTACAGCTACCCGGCGTCTACCGTCGTTGCTGCCAAAACCTCGGTTACCGAGATGAAGCGGCTTCATGCGGAAGCAGTTGAACTGCCGGAAGATAGCCAGCTCTTATTTGCCGAGGACCTGGATACGAATCAAGCGGAAAGTAAGAAGAGCGGCGGCGGCGGAAGCTATACGTTCCGTCTAAGACGCCCCCGGTTCATGGAGGAAACAGCACTCACGGCAGCCGAGAAAGGAACAGTCAGTCATTTGCTCATGCAGCATATTCCGCTGACCGGTGAAGTTAGCGTTGCCCAGCTTGAGGCAATCCTCGGCGACATGGTATCGCGCAGGCTGCTCACGGCAAGACAGGCAGAAGCGATAGATCTGCCGTCGGTTGCTTCGTTCTTCGATACCGAGATCGGCAAACGGCTGGTCAGCGCCAAGTGGGTTAGACGCGAAGTGCCGTTCAGCTGCATGTTCCCGGCTCAGCGGGTTTACCCGGGATTGGCATCTGATACAACTGGTGAGACGGTACTGATTCAGGGGGTCATCGACTGTCTGTTTGAAGACGATAACGGCGTTGTTCTTCTGGACTACAAGACCGACCGGATCTATATGAATCAGTGGGAGCAGGCGGCAGAGCGCCACAGGTTCCAATTAGAGCTGTATGCCGAGGCAATTGAATCGGTTATCGGCCGGCCAATTGCAGAAAGCCATGTCTTCTTTTTTGACGGGGGACAAGCGGTTAGGTTATAACTTTCCGCAGGAAAGTTGCTACGAAAGCATATGCTTAACTTTCCGCAGGAAAGTTGCTACGAAAGCATATGCTTAACTTTCCGTAGGAAAGTTGCTGCGGAAGCATAATTACTAAACTTTCCTGCGGAAAGCCCTAATTTCCGCGGGAAGGTTAATTCTTTTAAGGATATAGAAGGGATGAACGCAAGATGATACAGGACAAGGAGAAACAACCGAAGAAACGGTCCTTTGCACTGCCGATAACCTTATTGCTGCTTGTATTCAGCCTTACAGGCAATGTGTTCTTATACTCGCAGTCACTGCAGGGAGACCAGGATGATAAGTTTGAAAAAGGCCAGGAAATTGTAGAGGCAGCAACACAGGCTGTATCCTACTATCAGGCAGTATTGGATGATACAAACGCAATTCTGGATGGAAAAACGGCTGAGGCCGGCACCGTAATCCGCGATGCTTCAGGCGTGGCCGAATTTTTGAAGCAAGCAAGCAGCTTTAACGAGGACAGCGAATTCGATTCCGGTCAAATCTACAGCCAAATGATTGATGTTAGTAATTCCCTTGCATACATAAAACAACAGGATGGAACTTTAACAGAGCAGGAATCCGGCTATTTGAAGTCTCTGCAGGAAATCTACTCCAAGCAGCTTGATATTATGAAACAGTTTAACCTTGCTTCCAACAAAACCCGCAGCGGAGCCATTCAGCTTGGCGCGGGGATCGGCTGGCTTGATATTGCGAGGCAGCTCGAGCAGTCTATTCTTGAGCAATCCGGCATGAAATTCATAGCCCAGTAGCCAAATGCCCAGTTCTGCATACGATAGTAGCAGACGGGAGGCTGACAAGGATGGAGAAAAGCAAGAAGGAAAAAGGAAAAGCAACGGAGGTCAAACCGGCTGCATCCAAGCCGGCATCCATTGCTCCTGCAAAGGCAGAGAATCAGGCGACAGTGGTGCAAGCAGCATTGGCCGAGCCTAAGAAGAAATCGCTGAAGGATCACTGCTCTGCACATATGCACCGGTATGTGCTCGTACAAACGCATGACGGATGGTGTATTGACGGTCTCGTCGAGTATGTGGACGATCAGTATGTATGCCTTGCGGTCCCATGCGGTGGATCCATTGGCTGGGATAACAGAGCTTTTTTGCCGTACCCGGGCTTATATCCGTATCCGTACTACCCGAGGGGACGTTTTTATCGCCAGGTGCTGCCGCTTGCAGGCCTCTTGGCGCTTTCGTTGCTGCCATTATATTAAGATTTGATGAATAACCGGCTCTTGAATGCATTAGCGTTCAATCCGGTGTTCTGCGATTGGACGAGCGCCCCATTTATCGGTTATAATTATTGGCATAGTATGGATGAAGGGAGGGGCATATTTGGACTGTATTTTTTGCAAAATCATCGAAGGCTCCATTCCTTCGACGAAGGTATACGAATCCGAGAACGTCATTGCGTTTAAAGATATCCAGCCCGCGGCTCCTGTACATATATTAATTATTCCCAAAAAACATATTCCTACGATGAACGATGTAACCGAAGAAGATGGACCTGTCGTCGCGGAATTGTTTGCAGCTGCTCGAGAAATCGCGAAACAGCAAGGAATTGCCGAGTCTGGGTACCGGCTGATTAATAATGTGAACAGTGACGGCGGTCAGATTGTATACCATCTCCACATCCATTTATTAGGCGGAGAGAAGCTAGGATCTTTAGTAGGAAATAGTGTGAGTTGACACTTCATTTTGTTTTGTCTTATAATGAAGTTTGATAAACCGTGTTTAATGTTTAATGCTCTGGACGGTCTGTTTCGGAGGGAGGGAAAACTGGTGTCTGAAACTAAAGTTCGCAAAAACGAAACTATTGATGCTGCGCTTCGCCGCTTTAAACGTTCCATCGCTAAAGATGGTGTTTTGGCTGAGGTGAAAAAACGCAAGCATTATGAAAAGCCAAGTGTAAAGCGCAAGAAGAAGTCCGAGGCTGCGCGTAAGAGAAAGTTTTAGGAGGATCCTTCCATAATGAACCTGAGCGATAGATTGAACGACGATATGAAGCAAGCCATGAGGAATCAGGACAAGTTCAAGCTGACTACGATTCGTATGATTCGTGCAGCTGTTAAAAATTTGGAGATTGATTTGAAGCGTCCTCTCGAGGATGCCGAAGTGGTAGATATACTCAGTCGTGAAATCAAACAACGTAAAGATTCCCTCCAAGAATTTAGCAAAGCCGGCCGAGATGATCTGGTTACAGATCTTTCAGCAGAAATTGAAATTATTAGTCAATACCTTCCCGTACAGCTGACCGAAGAAGAGATAAAAGCGATTGTAACGCAGACCATCCAGGAACTCGGTGCTTCTTCCAAAGCCGAGATGGGAAAAGTCATGGGTGCGCTTTTGCCAAAAACAAAAGGGCGCGCTGATGGTAAACTAGTAAATCAATATGTACAACAATTTCTGCAATAACTATATGTTCGGACGAAAACACCCCTTTCGAGGGGTGTTTTTGCTTATTAAATCTAAAAAAGTATAAGTTTGTGACAATTTTGAAACATAATGTACATATATGCGTATTAACGGTTAGTGATTAAAAAGGAGGAGCGACACTTTGCAAATGAAACGATGGCGCATTGCTGCTGTCATTTGGCCTCTTCTGATGCTGATTTCAATGATGCTGGTTACAGCGGGCGGACTGTTTGCCGGCGGTAAATCCGTACAAGGAGCAGAGGCGGCTGAAATCGGTCCCGCAGTCTATGTTGTACCGGTCAAGCAAACAGTGGAGTCCGGGCTTAAATCGTTTTTGGAGCGGGCTTATAAAGAAGCGGCCGAAGCGAAAGCGGAAAGAGTTATACTTGTTATTAATACGTTTGGCGGAGAAGTAACAAGCGCCGAGGAAATTGGCGAGCTGATCCGCAAGAGCAGTATTCCAACTACAGCGTATGTAGAAGGAAAAGCCGTATCGGCAGGTACTTATATTGCGCTTAATGCGCAGAACATTGTCATGGAGCCGGGAAGCACGATTGGAGCAGCGGCTGTAGTCAATGGATCGGGAGATCTTATTGATAATCCGAAGGTCATCTCTTTCTGGGTGAAAACGATGAGGGAGGCAGCTGAATTAAATGGCCGTAATCCGGATATTGCTGCTGCCATGGTGGATCCTGGTGTGACATTGCCGCTGCCAGAGCTTAAGCAGGCCAAGCAATCCGGTCAGATTCTGACGTTAACGGCTGATGAAGCGATTACAGTAGGTTATGCAGAGTATAAGGCAGAGTCCGTGGACGACGCAATCAAGTGGCTTGGACTGGATAAGCGAGAGCAGATTAAGCTGAATCCTACCATCGCGGAGAGAATTGCAACATGGCTGGTCAATCCGGTAGTTATGACAGTGCTGTTTATTTTGGGTATCGGGGGCATAGCCATTGAGCTGTTTGTTCCGGGCTTTGGTGTTCCAGGCATTGTAGGCATCCTGTCATTTGGCCTGTACTTCTTTGGTCATTATATTGCGGGATTTGCAGGGATGGAGTCTGTAGTGCTGTTTATTGTCGGCATTGCGTTGCTGTTCGTCGAGCTGTTTGTGCCTAGCTGGGGAATTCTCGGCATTATCGGCAGCGTCTCGCTGATCGCCGGTGTGCTGACGGCAGCATCAAGTCCGCTTACGGCTTTTGTCTCGCTTGTAATCGCTTTAGCGGTTGCCACGGTTATTTTGTACTTTGTCGTGAGGAAATACAAGGACAGAGGCATCTGGAACAAATTTATTTTGCGGGAGAAGCTGACGACCGATCAGGGCTATCTGTCCGCGGATACAAAGGATGATCTTCTGGGACAGGAAGGGGTTGCGATCACACCTCTCCGTCCGGCGGGAACGATACAGATTGGCGATAATCGTATTGATGTCGTTACATCGGGTGAGTTTATCGCTTCCGGCAAGACTGTAAAAGTAATTAAAACCGAAGGAACATGGGTTGTCGTTAGAGAAGTCGTATAGGATAATGAGAAAAAATGACATGGAGGGTTATGCCAAATGGATCCGATTGTATCCGTATTAATTATTGTAGTGGTAGCGATTATTGTTCTCTCCGTATTCTTGAGCTTTTTCCCGATTATGCTGTGGATTTCCGCTCTGGCATCGGGCGTAAGAATCGGCATTATTACGCTGGTAGCGATGCGTCTCCGCCGCGTAACGCCTAGCCGGATCGTTAATCCGTTGATTAAAGCAACAAAGGCAGGACTAGGGCTTACGATTAATCAGCTGGAGAGTCACTTCCTCGCCGGCGGTAATGTGGACCGCGTCGTTAACGCCTTGATTGCAGCACAACGCGCAAATATTCCGCTCGTCTTCGAGCGTGCGGCAGCGATTGATCTTGCTGGCCGTGATGTTCTGCAAGCGGTACAAATGAGTGTTAACCCGCGTGTCATCGAGACGCCTATCGTAGCTGCGGTTGCGAAGGACGGCATTGAGGTGAAGGTTAAAGCCCGTGTAACCGTACGTGCTAATATTGAACGCCTCGTCGGCGGTGCAGGTGAAGAAACGATTATTGCCCGTGTCGGCGAAGGTATTGTTACAACGGTAGGTTCCTCCAACTCGCATAAAGACGTGCTTGAGAATCCGGATATGATCTCCCGTACCGTGCTTGGTAAAGGGCTTGATGCAGGTACGGCCTTTGAAATTCTGTCTATCGATATTGCGGACGTAGACGTAGGCAAAAACATCGGTGCACACCTGCAAACCGAGCAGGCGGAAGCCGACAAGCGGATCGCACAGGCGAAAGCCGAAGAGCGCCGCGCGATGGCGGTAGCGCAGGAGCAAGAGATGAAGGCCCGCGTCGTAGAGATGCGTGCGAAGGTCGTAGAATCCGAATCCCAGGTGCCTCTCGCGATGGCGGATGCTCTGAAATCCGGTAAAATCGGCGTAATGGATTATATGAACCTTAAGAATATCGAAGCCGATACCCAAATGAGAAATACGATTGGCAAGCCGGACACTCCTAACGATAAAGACAACTAAGGCGCTTAAGCCGTGTCAAGCAAGGAGGTGCTGGCATGAAAATTATTAGCTTTCTTCTCGAAAATATATATTGGGTAATCGTAGTTGGCGGTGTTCTCTTCTCGATGTTTGGCCGTTCGGGGGCAAAGCGCCGTACGAACCGCATGCCAAGCTTTGGGGGAGGCAATGAGCCCAATAGGCCGGCAGGCCGGCAGAATCCGGAATGGGAGGCGGAAGACGAGGAGCTCGATTATCCAGGTGCCTATCCGGCACAACGTCCGGTTAGCCAGGAGCCGGTATCCTCTATGCCTCCATATCAGCCTCAGAAGCCCCTGATTACGAGTTCTTCCCTTCAAGGGAGTACTAGCGAGGGGAATAGATCGCAGACGCTGGAGAGGGCCGTTCAGGCCGCCGCAAGCCGACCTTCAGAACCGCCCCGGGCGCGATTGGCCGCCGCTAAGCCCCAACCGGCAGCTGCAGCAGCAGATAGCAGAACTGAACTTGCAACACCCAAAGCCGATGAGCTGCGTAAAGCGATCGTGTGGGCCGAAATTTTAGGGCCTCCGCGTTCCAAGCGCCCATTCGGCAAATAGCTTTGAAATGATAACAGCCGGGTAATGATGCCTTTATGCATCGTTGCCCGGCTGTTATTTTTTTTATATTCCCTGACCATCCATATATCTCATAAATCGTATCCTCGTCGCATATTTTGGTACAGTACAATAATGTGCACTCGCGCGGCGGAGGGGGACAATGGATCAGCTATGGGCCGTATAAACCGTAAATTACGCAAATGGACTGCCGATATATTGGATTTGCCGCAGGATGTGGTCTACGATCTTCCCCGCATGACGATGATCGGCGACCGTCAGCTTTATATCGAGAATCACCGAGGCGTGCTTCATTTCTCCAGTGAGAAGCTGAGACTGGCCTTGAGCAAAGGCGAGCTGGAAGTAACGGGAACCTCGCTTGTCATAAGGACGATCTGGACGGAAGAGGTATTCATAGAGGGTCAGATTAAAAGTATCGAAGTAAGGGATCAGGAGGGATAAGCATGGCTGGTCAATGGCTGCATTGGATACGCGGTGTTGTTACGGTCCATATCAGGGGGGGACAACCTGAACGGCTCGTTAACCGGGCTCTCGAAGGGGGGCTCGAGTTGTCTTCTATCCGTTGGACAAGCGATAGGATGCTGGAATTCGAATTGTCCGTCGGCGATTTCTTCCGCCTTCGTCCGTTCTTGAAGGAGACAGGCTGCCGGGCGCATGTTATCAAGCGGGAAGGGATGCCCTTTTGGCTTGTCCGCGTAGAGAAAAGAAAGTTTTTTGCCATCGGGATTGCGATGTTTTTTATCGGGATTTATTTATTATCCTCGCTCGTCTGGTCGGTTGAGGTGAAAGGGAATGTGAAGCTGACGGAAGAACAGATCCTGGCTGCCGCTAAGCATGAAGGGATCTTTCCGATGCAGTGGTCATTCCGGTTAAAGGATAAGGATGTATTGTCCAAAGAACTGGTGTCGGATCTGCCGGGAGCAACCTGGGTTGGCGTGGAGAAAAAAGGGACAAGGATCATTATTCAGGTCGTGGAAGCAACAGAACCGGAAAAAGCGGATCCGCAAAATCCCCGTCATCTTATTGCCTCCAATGATGCGGTCATAACGGAGATTTATACAGAGAAAGGACGGCCTGTCGTCAAAAAAAATATGAAAGTTAAGAAGGGCCAGACTCTGATCTCGGGTACGATCGGCGGCGGTGCCTATACGCAGTCTGTTGTGGCGAAAGGCAGCGTTCGGGGGCTTGTATGGTATGAATTTAATGTGATATCTCCTCTTACGCAGGAGGTTAAGGTATATACGGGTGAGAAAAAGACGAAGTGGTATGCCGTTATCGGCAGCCGCGCGCTTCAGGTTAGCGGTTATGGCAAGAATCCGTTTGACTCGTCAGAGGATGTTGTAGTTCAGGAGCAAGCAGCCTGGCGCAGCTGGAAGCTGCCGTTTGGTCGGCTTAAGAAAACGATTATGGAGGTCCGTACCGATGTACGGGAGCTTACGGAGGAAGAAGCTAAAAAGAACGGAATGCTCCAGGCCAAAGCCGATGTGATGCTGAAGGCAGGCAATGATGCCGTTTTATTAAAGGAAATTGTTTTGCATGAAAAGACGGACAATGGTAAAGTTTATATGAAAGTTCTTTTTGAAGTAGAGCAATCAATCGTAGAAGAGATGCCACTAGTCCAGATGCAAGGAGAATGAGGTTGTTGCAGAGTGAAGCAAAAGTAGTCAAGATTCCGCTCCAGAATGCCGTAGAGGGTTTGGCCGTATTTGGCCCCCAAGATAAGTATCTAAAGCTCGTGCAGCAGCAGATGGAGGCAACTCTGTCTTCTCGCGAAGCGGAAATTGTTATTTCCGGACCAGTGCAAGAAGTGGAGTCGCTAGAGCAGTTTTATAATGTGCTGCTTCAGCTTGTCCGCGGCGGTTATACTCCATCGGAGAGAGACATCACTTATGCGCTTGATCTTGCACGCAGCATGCAAGCGGAAGAATTGCTCGATTTGCTTAAGGCTGAAATTACGACGACATACAGAGGCAAGCCGATTCGCGTGAAGACAATCGGACAACGTCATTATGTGAAGACCATCAAGAAGCAGGATGTTGTATTCGGAATTGGCCCTGCCGGTACCGGCAAAACCTATCTTGCGGTCGTACTTGCTGTAGCAGCCCTTAAAGAGGGTTCTGTAAAAAAAATATTGCTGACGCGTCCTGCAGTTGAAGCAGGAGAAAACCTGGGCTTCCTGCCCGGTGACCTGCAAGAGAAGGTCGATCCTTATTTGAGACCGCTTTACGACGCGCTGCATGATGTGCTTGGTCCTGACCAAACGGCAAAAGCATTTGAACGCGGAACGATAGAGATCGCACCGCTTGCTTATATGCGCGGCCGTACGCTGGATGATTCGTTCATTATTTTGGACGAAGCGCAAAACACAACCCCGGAACAAATGAAGATGTTCCTGACAAGGCTTGGATTTGGTTCAAAGATGGTTATTACGGGTGACGTGACGCAGATTGATTTGCCGCGGGGCAAAAATTCCGGGCTTATTGAGGCGCAGCGCATTTTGCGAGAGATTGAGGAAATTGGCTTTATACATTTTACAGAGCAAGACGTCGTTCGCCATTCTTTGGTTCAAAAAATAATCGTGGCATACAACTGGGACGCTGAAAACAAAGCATAGAGAGGAATGTCCGCTCGATGAATCAGACTCAGGCCGGAAAACAAACAAACTTGCAGCAGGCTAAACCGACTGGCTGGAAACAGAGCTCAGCTGTTCGCTACTTGCTCTTATTTATGTTTGTGTTGCTGTTCTATTTCAGCCTGGCGCCGCATGTGGTGCCGGAAACCTATGACATCCAGGTGGATGCGCCCAGTGATAAAGATATAGCAGCTCCGCATCAAATCTTTGACAGCAAGGCTACGCTGGAAGCGCAGGAACAAGCGGCAAACAGGATAGATTCCATCTATTCGAATGTTGCCCTGCGTAATGAACAGCTGATTGATCAGATTTTTGTCCGGATTGAGCAGCTCAATTTGGATGATCAGGTGACGGTTCAGAACAAGGTTGAAATCTACCGGAACGAGATTCCCGGCAAATACATTACTTTTGTCGATAATTTCGTCAAGATGAATATCGGATCTGACAAGTATAGCGATACGCTTCTTGATGAAATGTCGAAGGTTATCAAGGAACAGGTCTATACCATTCCTGAAGAGACGTTCTACAAGCTGCCGAACCTGTCGCTGGACCAGCTGGAAGAGATGCGTACAGTTGGGCAGGATGTCGTCCGCAAGCTCATGAGCGAGCAGCTTCGCGATGCGGAGACAGCCCGTACAAAGGTTGCGGAACTGGTGAACGCCAGCTCGCTGACCAACCGGTCAAGCCGTGAAATCGTGCAGGAGCTGGCACGATTTACAATTATGCCGAACCGCTTCCTTGATCAGAAGGCAACCGATGAAGCGAAAATTCTTGCGAAACAGAATACGCCTCAGGTTGTCATCAAAGAGGGGGATCTCATCGTCAAGCGAGGGGAGATTATCACCCCTGAGATGTACGAGCTTCTGAAAGAGTCCGAGCTTCTGCAGGACAAGCGGAACTACTGGCCGCAGCTGGGATTGCTGCTGATGTCTCTAATGATCGTAATTGGCTTGTACACCTATATGCATCAATATGGCAGCGGTGACAGTACCAAGCTAAGCTACAGCAATACACATTTGCTGATGCTCTGGCTCATTTATTTGATCAATATTATAACGATGCAGGTTATTTCGCTGACACAGACGGACTCCGCGCCGTATGCCGGTTATTTGGCCCCGGCCGCGCTTGGAACCATGCTGATTACGCTGCTGCTCGATGTACATCTTGCTTTGATCAGCTCCGTTTTGTTTGCCATTAGCGGAAGTATTATACTGAATACACAAACCGGTCAAATTTTCGATTTCCGATACGGCTTTGTTATTATCGTAGTATCTCTAGCGGCGATTTTCTCGATTCACCGGGCGAGCCAGCGGTCTACGATTCTCAAAGCGGGCATTATGGTCAGCTTATTCGGCTCCCTTGCCGTATTGTCTCTGATGTTCCTGACTGAACAGCTGGAGCAGGGCCCGCTAATCTATTCTCTTGCTTTTGCATTCGCCAGCGGATTATTGACAGCGATTCTTGTCATCGGGCTTATGCCATTCTTTGAAATTACGTTTGGCATATTGTCTGCCTTGAAGCTTGTAGAGCTGTCGAATCCGAATCATCCGCTGCTGCGCAAGCTGCTTACGGAGACGCCGGGCACCTACCATCACAGCGTTATGGTCGGCAATCTGGCCGAGGCGGCGGCCGAGTCTATCGGCGCTGATGGTCTTCTCTGCCGCGTTGGTTCGTATTATCACGATATCGGGAAGACGAAGCGGCCAAGCTATTTTATCGAGAATCAGACGAATATGGAAAATCCGCATGATACGATTGAACCAAAGCTGAGTAAATCGATTATTGTGGCCCACGCCCGTGACGGTGTGGACATGCTGAAGGCCCAAAACATTCCGAAACCGATCCGTGATATCGCTGAGCAGCATCATGGCACCACCTCCTTGAAATTCTTCTACTTCAAAGCGCTTAAACAGGCGGAGGAGCAGGGGGTTCAAGTGAATTTCACGGAAGATGATTACCGTTATCCGGGGCCAAAAGCTCAGTCCAAGGAAGCGGCTATCGTTGGTCTTGCCGATTGTGTAGAGGCGGCTGTACGCAGCTTGAGGAGCCCGACGGTCGAGCAGGTAGAGGCGATGATTCAGAAGATTATTAAAAGCCGCGTAGATGACAACCAATACAATGAGTGCGATCTGACGATGAAGGAGCTTGACAAGATCGCCCATTCGCTGAAGGAAAGCGTTATTGGCATATTCCACTCGCGGATTGAATATCCGGAAGATGTAAAACCAAAGGAGCGTTAGCAGGTATGAGCTTGCAATTAGACTGGGGCAATGAGCAGGACAAAATCGAAATTTCCGAACAATGGATCGCGAGGCTGGAGCAGCTTCTTCAGATTGCCGGGGAGATGGAAGGGTTGACGGAAGGTGAAGTGACTCTGACGTTCACTGATAACGAGCAGATTCATCAGCTTAACCGTGAATACCGCGATATCGATCGTCCTACTGACGTTTTGTCGTTTGCGATGCAGGATGACGGGACGGAAGAACTCGACATTATTTTTGAGGTGGAAAGCGAGGATGAAGCAGATCCGATCTCCGGTATGCTTGGCGATATCGTCATCTCGGTTGAGAAGGCGAGGGAGCAAAGCGAGGATTACGGTCATTCATTGGAACGGGAGATCGGTTTCCTGTTTGTGCACGGCTTCCTCCATCTGCTTGGCTATGACCATATAGACGATGCAGGCGAAGCGGAGATGACTTCCAAACAGGAAGCCGTTCTGCAAAAGGCAGGTTTGTCGCGTTAATGCCGAAGTTTATCCGCAGCCTTTCTTTTGCCTATTCAGGAATTGTCTTGGCTGTCCGGTCGCAGCGGCATATGAAAATTCATGCTGCAGCTGCTGCTATTGTATGTCTAATCGGGGCGATGCTGCCTCTGACCCGTCTGGAATGGGCGGTGCTGCTGTTAACGATTACAGTTGTATTTTCACTGGAAATGGTTAATACAGCGATAGAATATACCGTTGATTTAACGAGTCCCGACATCCATCCGCTTGCGAAAGCGGCCAAGGATGTCGCTGCGGGTGCCGTGCTGGTCGCGGCATGTATGGCTGTCATCATTGGGCTGCTCATTCTTGGGCCGCCCTTATGGCATTTCATCGTGGATTAATACGAAGAATAGGAGTTGAAGGCTCATGGCATTCGAGGGATTATCGGAGGAATATTCGAAATTGCTTAGTGCAGCGAAAGAAGCCATGCTTCGGGCATATGTGCCTTATTCCAACTTTCGTGTAGGCGCAGCGCTTCTGGACGACAGCGGCCACATCCACTATGGCTGCAACGTGGAGAACGCAGCATACAGCCCATGCAATTGCGCCGAGAGAACAGCTTTATTCCGCGCTATTGCCGATGGGAAGCGGCCGGGACAATTCCAGGTCATTGCTGTGATGGGGGATACGGATGAGCCGATTACCCCATGCGGCGTATGCCGCCAAGTTATGGTGGAGCTTTGCAAGCCAGATATGCCTGTCGTGATGGGCAACCTGCACGGCAAGTGGAACATCATGACCGTTACTGAGCTGCTGCCGGGTGCATTTACACCGGCTTCATTAGAGAAAGGAAGTTAATTATTAAGATGACTCAACCGAAATTCCGCTCCGGCTTTGTGGCTATTATCGGCCGCCCAAATGTCGGCAAATCAACACTTATGAACCATTTAATCGGGCAAAAAATTGCCATTATGTCGGACAAGCCCCAGACAACGCGCAATAAGATTCATGGGGTCTATACGACAGATACGTCCCAGATCGTATTCCTGGATACGCCGGGTATTCACAAGCCGCAGTCCAAGCTTGGAGATTATATGATGAAGACAGCGGAAGGCGCCCTGAAAGAGGTCGAGGCTGTACTTTTCCTCATTGACGTAGCAGACGGGCTTGGCGGCGGCGACCGTTTTATTATCGAGCAGTTGAAGAAAGTAGACACGCCGGTATTTCTAGTCATGAACAAGATTGATAAAGTTCAGCCTGAGCAGCTGCTGTCGATCATTACGCAATACAAGGACCTGTATCCGTTCGCAGAGATTGTTCCAATCTCCGCCCTGCAGGGAAATAATGTGGAGACATTGCTTGCACAGATCCAGAAATATTTGCCGGAAGGCCCTCAATATTACCCGGCCGATCAAGTGACGGATCATCCGGAGCAATTTGTCGTTTCAGAGCTGATCCGTGAGAAAATTTTGCATATGACCAGGGAAGAAATTCCGCATTCCATTGCTGTAGGCATTGAAGATATGCGTGTACAGGAGAATGGCGTTGTTTATATTGGCGCCGTTATCTTCGTCGAGCGTGATTCTCAGAAGGGAATTATTATCGGCAAGAAGGGTGCATTGCTGAAGGAAGTTGGCAAGCAGGCGCGCCGCGATATTGAAGCCTTGCTTGGATCACGCACATTCCTGGAGCTTTGGGTCAAAGTGAAGAAGGATTGGCGCAATCAGGAGCGCGTATTGAAAGATTTTGGCTTCAGGCATGATTAAGTCGGATTGACGAAATTTGTTAAGGATAGCATTCCGCTGTTTACCGTATCCTAATTACCGTCTAGGGCTTCATTTCCAAGGCGGAAAGGATGAATACGAATGCGAAACTTTTCGTGGAAGTATTTTACATTGACCGGTGATGTAGAGTCTTACATGCTCTACAAGGAAATGGATCAGCTTGGTCCAGAGAATCATCCTCAACATTTGCCGGGAGACAATGAGGAGCTTGCTGCTGAGTTCGAGGATTCGTCTGCCCTTTAATTCGTTATCCTGCAGGCTGCCTTGAAGTAAGCATGGGGGAGAAGGCATTATGCTATATCGTGTGGAGGGCATTGTCATTCGCAGTATGGACTACGGGGAAGGCAATAAAATTATTACGCTGCTGACGAAAACAAACGGCAAGCTTGGCGTAATGGTGCGCGGCGCGAAGAAGGTGAAGAGCAGGCATGCTTCTCTCGCGCAGCCATTTACATACGGCGAGTTCGTTTTTTTCCGGAATAAAGGATTAGGTACGCTTAATCATGGTGAGATTATCGAATCTCACCATCTTTTGCGTGAACAGCTGGATCTGGCTGCTTATGCATCCTATATGGCAGAGCTGACGGACAAGACGCTGCAGGAAGACGAATCGGGAGCATTACTGTTTGAACAATTGAAGGCTGGTTTTGCCGCGCTTCTGGAAGATAAAGATCCGCAAATTATTTCTCATCTTTTTGAGATGCGCATTTTGGATGCAGCGGGATATTCACCTGAGCTTGAAATCTGTGTGAACTGCAGCAGCGAGCAGGGACCTTTTCGGTTAAGCCCTCATGCAGGCGGCGTGTTATGTCCGCGTTGTGCAAGGAATGATGCCGGGGCAATACCGATGGGTGAAGGTGCCTATAAATTGCTGAGGTTGTTCAGCCGAATGGATCTGAGACGTCTCGGGGCCATCCAGGTTAAGCCGGAAACCAAAAAAGAGCTGAAAAAGGTCATGAGGGAATTGATGGATGTTCATATCGGAATTCCGCTGAAGTCCAGAACTTTTCTTGACCAGATGGACAAATATTCCTTTGATTAAAGCTAAGCACCCAGGCTGAGCGAATGGAATTGTCGAAATTCGATGCGATTGCGAAACTAGTTCCTATTTCCTGGGTAATAATACCCAAATATCTGTTTGACAACTGCATTAAAAATGTTTAATATATGTGAATATAAAGATGGACAGTGATGGAGAAAGTAGCAGTTGATGCCTTGTGCTAGCGATTCGGGGACAGTGGAAGCCCGGGCAGGCTAAACCTTGCGAAACGGCACTCCGGAGTCGGTTAACGAAAAGAGGATTTACGCACGATGCTTGGAATAAGCAGCGTTAGCGGAAATCAAGTAGGGTGGAACCGCGGGAGTCAGCTCTCGTCCCTACGTCTGGCAGCAGGCGTAGAGACGGGAGCTTTTTTGCGTTCCCGGATCCGCCGTACTATATGATAAAGGAGCGAGTAAGGTTATGAATTTTCAAGGCATGATATTGACTCTGCAGCAGTTCTGGGCAGAGCAAAACTGTATTCTGGTTCAGCCGTACGATGTAGAGAAGGGCGCGGGTACAATGAATCCGATGACATTCCTTCGCACGATTGGTCCAGAGCCGTGGAATGTTGCTTATGTAGAGCCATCGCGCCGCCCTGCGGACGGCCGTTACGGTGAAAATCCGAACCGGTTGTATCAGCATCATCAATTCCAGGTTATCCTCAAGCCTTCCCCGGACAACATCCAGGAGCTTTATCTGGAAAGCTTGAAGCGTCTTGGTATTGATCCAAAACATCATGATATTCGATTTGTTGAGGACAACTGGGAATCGCCAACGCTTGGCGCATGGGGCCTCGGCTGGGAAGTATGGCTAAACGGTATGGAAATTACACAATTTACGTATTTCCAGCAGGTTGGCGGTATTGATGCGAACCCTGTAGCTGTAGAAATTACGTACGGTATGGAGCGTCTGGCTTCGTACATTCAAGAGAAAGAAAACGTGTTTGATCTGGAATGGGTAGACGGCGTAACTTACGGTGACGTTTTCCTGCAGCCGGAATTTGAGCATTCCAAATATACGTTCGAAACTTCTGACTCTGCGATGTTGTTCCAATTGTTCAACATGTATGAGGAAGAAGCGAAGAAAACAATGGAGCATAAACTGGTGTTCCCGGCTTATGATTATGTTCTGAAATGCTCCCATGCCTTTAATCTGCTGGATGCACGCGGAGCGATTAGTGTTACCGAACGTACGGGCTATATCATGCGCGTTCGTAACCTGGCGCGTGCTTGCGCGGCGACTTATCTGGAGGAACGGGAACGTCTTGGATTCCCTCTTCTGAAGAAAGGAGTGGAGAACAATGGCTAAGGATTTATTGCTGGAGATTGGTCTTGAGGAAGTGCCGGCACGTTTCGTCCGCGGCGCGATGAATCAGTTGAAGGAGAAGGCAGTTAAATGGTTTGACGACTCCCGTATTCCTTATGAAGCGGTTGAAGTGTTTGCTACTCCGCGCCGTCTTGCTTTGTATGTGCAAGGTGTAGCAGAGAAGCAAGAGGACGTGAATGAGCAGGTTAAAGGTCCTTCCCGTAAAATTGCGTTGGATGATCAAGGCAATTGGAGCAAGGCCGCACTTGGCTTTGCACGGAGCCAAGGCGTGGAGCCGGAGCAGTTCTTTTTCCAGGAGCTTGGCGGTGTTGAGTATGTCTATGCGAACAAAAGCAGCGCAGGTACAGAAACGGCCTCTGTGTTGTCCGAAGGTTTGACGAATCTGATCACGTCCATGTCTTTCCCGAAAAACATGCGCTGGGGCAGCTATGAATTGAAATTCGTCCGTCCAATCAAGTGGATCATTGCTCTGTTTGGTCAGGACATTATTCCAATTGAGATTACGAATGTAAAGAGCGGCAATGTATCGCGCGGACATCGCTTCCTTGGCGGAGAGACGGTAGTGGCGTCTCCTTCGGATTATAAAGAGCGTCTGCGCGAGCAGCATGTCATTGTTGATGTTGAAGAGCGCGAGCAGCTTATCGTGGCTCAAATCCAGGAGCTTGCCAAAGAAAAGGACTGGGAAATCGCGATCAAAGAAGATTTGCTCGAAGAGGTCTTATTTCTGGTCGAGTATCCGAACGTATTATATGGGACATTTGATCCTGCATTCCTCAATATCCCGCAAGAGGTTCTTATTACATCGATGCGCGAGCATCAGCGCTACTTCCCGGTATTAAATGCGGAAGGCCAGCTGCAGCCGTTCTTCGTAACGGTGCGTAACGGCGACCGGACCTCAATCGAGAATGTGGCGAAAGGCAACGAGAAGGTGCTTCGCGCACGTCTGTCCGATGCAAAATTCTTCTACGAGGAAGATCAGAAGCTTGCGATTAACGATGCGCTTGCGAAGCTCGAGAATATTGTTTACCACGAAGAGCTTGGAACGGTTGCTGATAAAGTAAGAAGAATACGCAGTACAGCTGATCTGTTTGCTTCGAAGCTTGGCGTTGATGCGGACACGGCTGCAGCGGCAGGCCGAGCAGCAGATATTTGCAAATTCGACCTGGTCACACAAATGGTATACGAATTCCCTGAGCTGCAAGGCATTATGGGCGAGGACTACGCCCGTAAAGCAGGTGAAAGCGAAGCCGTAGCAAAAGCGATCAACGAGCATTACCAGCCTCGCTTTGCAGGCGACCGTGCGCCAGCATCTGTTGTGGGCGCGATCGTCAGTCTTGCTGACAAAATGGATACGATCGCAGGCTGTTTCTCGATTGGTATTATTCCAACAGGCTCGCAGGACCCTTATGCATTGCGCCGTCAAGCATCGGGTATCGTTCAAATCATTCTGGCGCAAGGGCTTGATTTGAAGCTGACTGATCTGTTCGATGCCGCTCTTGAGGTTCATGCCGCTCGCGGAATGAAACGCAGCAGCGAAGAGATCCGTAAAGATCTGAACGACTTCTTTGCCCTTCGTGTGAAGAATGTATTGTCAGAGCAAGCTAATCGTTATGACGTCGTTGATGCGGTAATGGCAACCGGTTTTAATGATCTGCGTATTACAGTAGAACGTGCCGCGCTTATTAATGAGCTGGCTTCCGGAAGCCAGCGCAGCGAATTCAAGCTTACCCTTGATGCATTTAACCGGGTATGCAATCTGGCTTCCAAAGCAGAATCACGTTCGGTAAATCCGGAGCTGTTCGAAGAAGCGGCTGAAGGCGCCCTTTATGAGCAATGGCAAACAGCCCATCCGGCAGTTGCAAAAGCAATCGCCGACGGAGACATTGCTTCCGCGCTTGCTAATTTGTCGTCGCTTAAGCAAGCCATCAATGCTTATTTTGACTCCGTTATGGTTATGGCCAAAGATGACGCAGTACGCAGCAACCGTTTGGCATCACTTGCGCTTATCGCGGATGATATTACAGCAATCGCGGACTTCTCGAAGCTGGTTTGGTAATACTCGTCGTTGCATCATTGTCGTCAATCCATAGAAAGGATGATGATTATGTCAGGTTCAGCTGAAGTGATTATTTATGTTGTATCTGATGCTGCGGGCGATACTGGCGAGCTTGTAGTAAGGGCAGCTGTTGCGCAATTCCATCCGGTTCAGACGGACATCCGCCGCGCACCGTTTGTTATGGATGTTCCGACTCTGGAACGTTTTGTCTTGCAAGCCAAGCTGTCCGGTGCCATCGTGCTCTACACCTTGGTCATTCCGCATCTGCGGGAGGCGATGAAGAATCTTGCCAGGGAGCATGAGGTTGAAGCAATTGATCTGCTTGGTTCGCTCATTGAGAGCCTGGAACGGCAGACCGGCCGTCATTCGCGTCAAGAACCTGGTCTTAACCATGTTCTTGACGCGGATTATTTCCGCAAGGTGGATGCTGTCGAATTTGCGGTGCGTTATGATGATGCCAAAGATCCTTCGGGAGTGCTGAAAGCAGATATCGTCCTCATAGGTGTATCGCGGACGTCTAAGACGCCGTTATCCATGTATTTGGCGCATCAAAAGTATAAGGTGGCCAACATTCCTCTTGTCCCGGAAATTAAGGCGCCGAAAGAGCTGTTTCATGTTCCGGTTGAGCGCATCATAGGCCTTACGATTGGCGTTCCTTATTTGAATACGATTCGGAAGGAACGGCTGAAGGCATTAGGTTTGCCTGATAACGCATCGTACGCGGCGGAGGACCGGATCTTGAAGGAGCTTGAATACGCGGAAGGAATTATGAAACAACTCGGCTGTGTCGTTATCGACGTGTCGCATCGCGCAGTGGAAGAGACGGCGAGTCTGATTATGGAGCATTTTCGCAGCGATTAAGCCCTAATGCAGGATTTTTTTGAAGTATTGCCGTATATAATAGTAACGGTAATTGAAATATACAAAAAATGAGCGGTGATGCGTGATTGGAGCATAAGCAGCCGACAATCGTCGTTGACGGCGACGCTTGTCCCGTTAAGACCGAAATTGCTCGGGCCGCACGCAGTTTCCGTGTACCGGTTGTCATGGTCTCTTCCTATGACCATCGGCTTGAGCCTCAAGAAGGTGTTTCGGTTGTGCAAGTCGACCGAAGCAGCCAATCGGTCGACTTGTATATCGTCAATCATATAGCCAAAGGCGATATTGTGATTACGCAGGATTTTGGTCTGGCATGCATTGCGATCGGGAAAGGTGCGATCGTTTTGTCTCCGCGCGGTGAGCAGTATTCGGACGAGAACATCGATTATTTGATGGAACGGCGACATGAATTAGCGAAACGAAGACGCGCAGGAGGCAAAACGAAGGGCCCAAAAGCAATGAATAGTGACGACCGGGAGCGTTTTCAACAAAAGTTGACAAAAGTTTTATCAAACTTGCAGGAGAAACATGACATTTAGCGAATATTATTTACGTGTCATTAGGATGAAGGTGATGGACAATGACCTACGGTAAAATACCGGATGACGTTATTGAGGCGGTACGCCGTCATCATGACATCGTAGATACGGTGAGCAAGTACGTTCATCTCTCAAAGAACGGCAAATACATGAAGGGGCTTTGTCCCTTCCACTCCGAGAAGACCCCCTCGTTTACCGTAACGCCGGAGCTCCAAATTTTTCATTGTTACGGCTGCGGCAAGACGGGGAATGTCATCCGGTTTGTGGAAGAGATTGAAAGCTACACCTTCCCAGAAGCGGTCCGTGTGCTGGCTGAACAAGCGGGCATACCTGTTACCTGGGCTAATCCGGACGGCGCTAAGCCTACAGCTGCTGATACGGAGCGGAACGCAATTCTTGAAGCGCATGAACTGACTGCGAAGCTGTACAACTATTTGTTGAACAATACGCAGCATGGTCGTGCAGCTAAGGATTATTTGCGGGACCGCGGGCTTGGCGACAAGCTGATCAATCATTTCATGATTGGCTATGCGCCGGAACAGTGGGATACGCTAAGCCGGTTCTTGTCAGCAAGAAATTTCGATCCCGCCTTAATGGAGAAAGGCGGACTGCTATCCGCCAAGTCAGACGGAAGCGGACATGTAGACCGGTTTCGGGGACGAATTATGTTTCCGATATGGGATCGGGACGGCAAGGTGACCGCATTTGCGGGGCGAATAATCGGTGAAGGCCAGCCGAAATATTTGAACTCCCCGGAGACGATGGTTTTTACCAAAAGCCGTATGTTATACAATCTGCATCATGCGCGACCTGCCATCCGCAAGAGCAAGCAAGTTGTTTTATTCGAAGGGTATATGGATGTAATTAAATCTTGGAGTGCAGGTGTGAAGAATGGCATTGCCACGATGGGAACGGCTTTGACGGAGGAGCATTGCACGATACTTGCCCGGCAGGCTGAAGAAATTGTAGTTTGTTATGACGGTGACGATGCTGGACAAGCTGCCGCCATGAAATCCATTCCGATGCTTGAAGGAGCAGGACTTAGAGTGATGGTATCCATGCTGCCGAAAGGGAAAGATCCGGATGAGTATATTACCGAATACGGTCCGGATGCGTATCTTCGTGAAGTGATTGACCAGCCTGCCACCACTACAAAATTTAAGCTTATATATTCAAGAAAAAACCATATACTGCTAAAAGAAGAAGGGCGAAAAAATTACTTGCTTGAAGCCGCTGGAATTGTGGCAGAGCTTGATTCGGCTATTGAACGCGAAGTTTATCTGCAGGAGCTTTCACGCGAATTTAATTTCCCACTAGAAGTATTGAAGCAGGATTGTCATATTAAGCATCAAGAATTGCAAAAAAAGAAACCCGGAAGGGATAATAACGACAATTCGTGGAATAATGGTAGGAATGAAAATCGCCGAAGATCGGGGCCACCTGTGCTGTTGCCCGCTTATACCTATGTAGAGCGGCGGCTGCTTCATGTGATGATGCGCGACAGAGATGTAGCGCTAACCGTCCATGACAAGCTGGGGGACGCGTTCAATATTGAGGATCACGCAGCGCTTGCTGCTTATTTATACGCATTTTATGCGCAGGGCTATGATCCGGATGCCGGGAGGTTTATTGCCTCGCTCCAAGACGAACGTCTGGAGAGAACGGCTGCAGCCATTCTGATGATGGACGGAGATTTTCCTTTTGACGATGCAATTTTGGAAGCCGATATTCAGGACATTATCAAAGTACCTAGGTTCCGGGAGATCGACCGAAAAAAAGAGGAAATGATGCAGGCGGAACGCGCCGGAGATCATCTGCTCGCCGCGCAAATGTTAAGTGAGATTATAACCCTAGAGAGACAGCTAAAAGGAACGACTTGACGATCGGTTCTAGGGAGGAGGGAGTCGGAATATGGCGAATGATCAGCATACTGAACTAGATGCCGAACAAAAACTCGATTTAGTAAAGGAACAATTGATTGAACAGGGGAAGAAAAGAGCCTCCTTAACTTATAAAGAGATTATGGAGAAATTATCGCCGTTTGATCAGGATCCGGAGCAGATCGATGAATTTTTCGAACAGCTGGATGATTTAGGAATTGAGGTTTTAAACGAAAACGATGAGGATCGCGACCCGCTTAACCGCGGCGAGGATAATGATCGTGAGCAAGATGATTTCAACTTCGACGATGACCTGGCTCTGCCTCCAGGGATCAAAATTAATGACCCTGTACGGATGTATTTGAAGGAAATCGGCCGTGTTCCGCTTCTGTCAGCGGATGATGAAATCGAACTGGCAAGACGGATTGAGAATGGGGATGAGGAAGCGAAGCGGAGACTCGCAGAAGCTAACCTTCGTCTCGTTGTCAGTATTGCAAAACGATACGTTGGCCGCGGCATGTTGTTCCTTGACTTGATTCAAGAGGGCAATATGGGTCTGATCAAAGCAGTAGAGAAGTTTGACCATCAAAAAGGCTTCAAATTCAGTACGTATGCAACATGGTGGATTCGTCAGGCGATTACGCGCGCCATTGCTGACCAAGCGCGTACGATCCGTATCCCGGTTCATATGGTCGAAACGATCAACAAGCTGATTCGGGTCTCGAGACAGCTCCTTCAAGAACTCGGGCGTGAACCAACCCCGGAAGAAATTGCGGCGGAGATGGAACTCAGCACCGATAAAGTCAGAGAAATTATGAAGATCGCGCAAGAGCCTGTATCGCTGGAAACACCAATCGGTGAAGAAGATGATTCGCATCTGGGCGACTTTATTGAGGATCAGGAAGCATTGGCACCTGCTGATGCAGCGGCTTACGAGCTGCTGAAGGAGCAGTTGGAAGATGTTCTTGACACGCTGACAGAGCGTGAAGAAAATGTTCTCCGTCTGCGGTTTGGCCTCGATGACGGACGCACGCGTACTCTTGAAGAGGTTGGTAAAGTCTTCGGCGTAACTCGTGAACGGATTCGTCAGATTGAAGCAAAAGCACTTCGCAAGCTTCGCCATCCAAGCCGCAGCAAACGGCTTAAAGATTTCCTAGAATAGGATAGCTCTATCGATAACGACCTTTCTGCTCTTGCAGCAAGGTCTTTTTTCTCAATTGACCGAATCGTCATCCTACCTGAGAGGACAACATAAGGCATATGAATGAAGAGCGACGCCAGATTATCGTCAGAGAGATTGAGCACTGGAGCAGAAGCAAGTTGCTGCCGGATCAATATTGTGATTTTCTGCTTAACTTGTACTTGGATCATGATAAGGAAATAAAACGTGAATCCAGTCATTCGATAACCAAAGCTGTAATGGCCGTTCAGCATGCTTCCGGCAAGCATTGGCTCCTTACATTTGGATTTTTTACCTTTATTTCCTTTGTTGTGCTTTATTTTAACGTTTTTCATCCGCTATTGCAAATTGGGGTTTCGGCTGTTGGCGTCATCGGTTTGCTCTGGTTCGGCGCTCGTCTTCGCCGTCGTAATGAGGCCGCAGGGCTTGCGGTTACAGGTACGGGCATGTTGTTAATGCTTGGATCCGGGCTATACATATTGAAGCAGCATGATCTGAATGAATGGGGCTGGAAAGCGGGACTGCTTGGATGTTGTGCGTTATTCTGGATTGTATACGGGATTGCGTCACGGATCCAACTGCTGCATCTTTGCGGCTGGTTAGCGGGAATAATGGTATATGCCTGGCTGCTTGGCGAGTATACATCTTCGCCAGCTTGGTATGAATCACAGCTTTATTGGATGCCGATCTCTATCCTGTTCGGATGGGCGAGCTGGTTTGTGCATCGTTGGTCCAAATCTGCGGCAATGGTCTTATTCTCAACTTGTGCGATTTTATGGTTCATGCCGGAGCTGTATGAAATGATAGTATGGAAAGAACCTGTCATGCTGCAGCTGCAGCTTCAATTGCTTTTGAAGATTGCTGCTGGAGGCGGATTGTTGTTCTTTATGCGAAAACAATGGATGGTGTGGGTTGCTTAATGTTGAAACTTTCGAAACGTCTGCAGATGATTGCGGATTTTGTATCACCGGGCTCGCGTGTAGCGGATATTGGTTCCGATCATGCTTTGCTTCCGGTCTATTTGATTCAATCAGGCCTTGTTCCGTCTGCAATTGCCGGAGAATTGAATCCGGGCCCCTTTGAGGCTGCCCGCAAACAGGCTGCCGATGCCGGTCTGACAAACAAGCTTCAAGTCCGCCGCGGAGATGGCTTGTCTGTTCTCCAGCCGGGTGAGGCCGATACGGTAACAATCGCCGGAATGGGCGGCAGCCTGATGAGCGGCATTTTGGAAGAGGGATTCTTAGCAGGCAAGCTGGATGGGGTGAAGGAACTGGTGCTTCAGCCTAATGTCGGAGAAGAGTTCATCCGAATCTGGCTGCTGAAGCGAGGCTGGTTCCTTGCTGAAGAGACAATACTTGAGGAAGACGATAAAATTTACGAAGTGCTGCATGCTTTTAAATATGATGAGGCAGAAGTGAAGAAGCGTAATGCCGAAGTGTACGACGCTGCTTTTCTTAGACTGTCTGTGCATCAGGTTAAGGGAGCGGCCATTTTGGAGAAAATGGGACCGCATCTGCTTCGTGCGCCAAAAGAAGTCTTTTTCAAAAAATGGCGGTATGAGCTTGATAAGCTGGGCAGAATTGTCGCACAAATGTCTCAGTCGGATCTGGAACAGGCAGAGCAGAAAAAGCAGCAATTTCGCGAGGAAATGAATGTGATTGAGGAGGTGCTTCAATGTTTGCAAACGGACAAACCGTCATCCAAATAATGGAGCAGCTTGCACCTAAGCATTACGCGGTTGAGAATGACAAGATTGGGCTGCAGCTTGGCACCTTGAATAAAGAAGTTCGTAAAATTGTTGTTGCGCTGGATGTTACCGATGAGGTTGTCGATGAAGCGATTGCTGCAGGCGCGGAGCTCATTATTGCACATCATGCCATTATTTATCGCCCTTTGGCGAAGCTCGATACCTCTACTCCTGCAGGCAGATTGTATGAGAAACTCATTAAAAATGATATTGCGGTATATATTTCACATACAAATCTTGATGTTGCCGATGGCGGCATTAATGATTGGATGGCCGATCTGGTTGGCATTAAGACCGAGGGTCGCCAATGTCTCGAAGAGGTGCATACGGATAAGCTGTACAAGCTGGTTGTATTTGTACCGGAAGCTCAGCATGAGAAGGTGCTTCAAGCGATGTTCCAGGCGGGGGCGGGTCATATCGGCGATTACAGCTACTGCAGCTTTAATATCGAGGGAACGGGTACTTTCCTGCCTGGCGAAAACACAAATCCGTTTATCGGCAAGCCTGGGCAATTGGAGAAAGCGAAAGAAATCCGTATTGAAACGATTGTTCCCCACAGTGTTCACCGCAAGGTTGTGCAGGCTATGCTGAAGGCACATCCTTATGAAGAGGTTGCTTATGATTTATACTCTGTGGATTTGAAAGGCCGTTCGTTTGGACTTGGCCGCAGCGGAAAGCTGGAGACGCAGATAACTCTAGGAGAGCTGGCGGAAAAGGTGAAGGAAGTATTCGAAGTGCCTTATGTTCGCCTTGTTGGTGATCCGAATCGGATCATTAAGAAAGCTGCCGTATTAGGCGGCTCTGGCGGGCGTTACACCCGTCATGCTCAATTTGCAGGTGCCGATGTCCTAATTACAGGGGATGTTGACTATCACACGGCTCATGATGCTCTTGCAGATGGCTTATCGATTATTGATCCTGGTCATAATGTCGAGAAAATCATGAAGCAGCGTGTTGCGGAGTGGTTGAATCAACAGCTCGCGGAACGGAAGTATGAGACAAAAGCTGTGCATTCCTCCATTAATACGGAGCCTTTCCGTTTCGTGTAGCATTTGGGTTGATAAAACAGGTTGAGGTTTTGTAAAATACCTTGTATACTTAGTCGTGCATCGGAAAGTTTGACAGACAATCGCTGGCGGCCTTGTTGCCGCGAGAGGAAAGTCCGGGCTCCACAGGGCAGGGTGCTGGATAACGTCCAGTCAGCGCGAGCTGAAGGATAGTGCCACAGAAATGGACCGCCGATGGCCGGCTTGCGCCGGCACAGGCAAGGGTGGAACCGTGGTGTAAGAGACCACGAGGAGTATAGGTGACTATATTCCTGGTAAACCCCACTTGGAGCAAGACCGAGAGAACGTAGCAGCCTAGAGCTGCAGCCTTAGCCCGAGGCTCGTTCGGGTTGGTTGCTTGAGCTGTTCAGCAATGAATGGCCTAGATAGATGATTGTCGCTTCGCCGTGGGAGGGTCGTTCCCGTTATCACCACTAGGAAGTACAGAACCCGGCTTACGGCAAACTTTCCGCAACGGACAACAAATTACGCCTCCTGGCATTCGCCGGGAGGCTTTTTTGTTGCTTGCTGCAGAAAGTTTAGATGTTTGGCTTTTTGACCGTCGGGGGCAGGGTATCTCTTTTCGCTTGCTGTTGTCGTGCCGACAAAGGCATTCGAAAAGAGATACCCCTTGTCCTCCTCAGGCGCCAACATCTCTCTCTTCCGCACAACAAATAAGCATCCTTGGCGCATGCCAAGGATGCTTATTTGTTTCCCTATAACAGAGGGGGATACCTCACTATCTCACTATAGCTTCGCCGCTCAGTGCAGCACTGGCCGCTAGGCTGTACTAAATGCAGCATAATTAAATGAAATAAGCAGAGAAAGGAGGATACGTTGCAGGAAATGCAGGATATTTCAAAGAAACGCCCCAAACGGGTTCGTTTAGAAGAAATATACTGCATCTTGTACAATATGATTCTGATAATAAGCTCGAATCAGCTTATTATAATGTATATTGTGCAATATAGGTCCCAGCTGGAGTGGAGCGGGAAGTAGTTTGGGGAACGTAAAAAGCATCCTCCGTGAAATGCCAGAGGATGCTTCATTTTTTATTAATATGAACGGCGGAAGTCGAGGGTAAGGGCAAGTATGTTCTATTCAAGAAATGGTCGAGAAACAGCGGCTGGAAAAACATACTGTCCGTCACGAGCGATCAGCAGAGTTCAACTCCATACTGTCCGTCTCGAAGGATCTGCCGCTCAAACGTTGCCATTAGCCTGCGTTGTACCGCCGGCTAATGGTTTCCAAGCGGCGCTTGGTCTGGCTTGGGAAGTTCTGAAGGGCAGTTGTGTAGTTGGAAGCCGACTTCAGAGCTTTATCGACGTCAATCAAGCCGTATCCGTAGTAATTGTCTTTTCCTTTGTTGCCAAGATCAATAGCAGATTTGCGCATAATATCCATAACTTCCTCGTTGTTCAGATCTGGATTGATCGAACGAATCAAGCCAGCCAATGCCGCGACATGGGGGCTAGCCATCGAGGTGCCGGACAAAGCTGCATATTGGCTGCCCGGATAGGTGCTTGCAATGCTGTCGCCCGGCGCCGCAACATCGATATAATCTCCGTAGTTCGAGAATGACGCTTTATTGTTATTTGCGTCAGTTGCTGCAACGGCGAATACTTCCGGGTAAGCGGCCGGATAGCCTGGACGGTCCGTGTTATCGTTGCCGCTGGCCGCAACCAATACTACATCATGATCGTATGCATACTTAATGGCATCGTGAAGGAATTCCGCTTGCGCATAGTTGCCAAGGCTCATATTGATAACTTTTGCTCCGTGGTCAGTCGCCCAAATAATCCCTTGCGCAACCGAGTAGGTAGAGCCTGCACCGCTGCTGTCCAGCACTTTAACCGGCATAAGCTTGTTGTACCAAGAGATGCCTGCTACACCTTCTCCATTATTAACAGATGCTCCGATGATACCTGCGACATGGGTGCCATGTCCAACATCGTCATTTGGAGCGGCGTCGGTATCCACGATGTTTGTACCATCCATCAGTTTGCCCTTAAGATCAGGGTGATCGGCTTGCACGCCAGTGTCCAGGATAGCTACAATGACGTTGTCATTGCCTTTTGATAAACCCCAGCCTTTTTCCGTTTCGATCGAAGGCAGATTCCACTGATATTGGGAGTAAAGGGCATCATTTGGAGTAATGATGTCAGCATTGTCATCTGTTTTCTCATTCGTCAGGTACAGGTAATGCGGCTCGACATATTCGGTTTTCCATGATTTTTGGAAATAGTGGACCATTTTATCGGCATCCATATCCTTGGAACGGAATACGTAAGTGTCGCCGATCCGCTGAATGTGCTGAGCATTAATTTTTTGCTTGATTTGTTCTAATTGCTGGTTGGTCAGCTTATCCTGAAAATGTACAACCACATCCCGGACATGATAATGGCTGGCATTACCGTTGTCTTCACCGTCATGGACGGTTGTTTCGCGATTGGAACCCGGTTCAACCGATTCAATCCGGTAATTGCCTTCTGCCGGATAAGGAACCAGTCGCAAATTCCGTTTCTGATGCCTTTCAACCTGCATGACAATGTCCTGATTAATTACACCTATAACACCAATTCCATTATTTTTACCGCTTGGAACGCCAAGCACCATGTACCGGCTTCCTGTTTCACTCATAAACGGTTTGGATTGATAAGATTGACCTGCTTTTATCTTTGTTTTGGCTTCGGCAACATACTGCGAGGCTGTCTTATCCGGAAGGGCGCCGCGTTCTACACTCCGGTCTCCATTGATCCAACTGATGTAAGCCATATGCTTATGCATATTCATCATGTGGGCAACTTTATCGCTTTGTGTCTTTAAGGTGCCGGCGCTTGCTCCGCTGTTCATGAGCTTATGGAACTCTTTGCCGCATTCGGTTGAGCAGAGCAGGGCAGTGGCATCCATATCCTTATTCAAGGTTTTCACTTTAAGTGTTTTTTCCTGCTCAGCCGAGAAGTTTCTGACCTGCGAATCAGGTGCTTTCCTGTCGTTGAAGATATAACGTGTACCGGGTACAACAATAGCTACCAGTGCTATAATGGCACAAAGACCAACCCATTTTTTTGCATTCATCGTTCCTTCGTCCCTCCGTTGCTAAGCCAGCGTAGTTGTCACACTAATGGATAGGTTGCACATCGTTAGGCTGAAAATATGCGCAGAACAATGTCTGAAACGCCAGTACCAAACCTATGTAATTTGTGGTATCATGTTGTTGATGCCTTAGTTTTTTTGTTGTAGTAGAAGAAAGGGGAACTACCTAATATGCCATCGGCCAATGCGAAGTCGCTTAGTGAAACATCGCGTACAAAGTTAAAAGATGCAATTAATCAATTGGAATCGTTTCTTAACCAGTATTCGCTGAACCAATTAATCGGCGAAGAAACTGGAGATGAAGCACAAACATTTTACAAAGGCCTTTTGTCTGACTTGAGACATTTGTTGGTCTTCTCTGAGGTCTCGGTTGAAAAACTGGGAGTGCTGCTCAGACGGCCCAATTTCGATAACGACTTTGCTGAACGCGCCTTGTACGATGTTTATCATCAATGCGTGAATGCCTTCTTCTATCCGAAGAATGAGTGTTACTCGGAAGACGGCCGTTATGCTTACACCGGACAAGATGCCATTCGTTTCCGCTTTAAGCCTGTACGCGACGCGCGTAACATCGTTCTCAGTGTATCCAAGATCTATGAAGAGCTGCGTGACGAACTGGCTTATTATGAGAATGATTACATGACCCAGCGCCGTATGCAGGGGCAAAAATAGGACGGAATGAATCACTTTCGAACAGGGAAACTTGATATCGGAGGTGATTTTTTTATGCCGAAGGGCGTATCCTGCAGCGTTTCAAATTGTGCTTTCTGGAAGGACGGTAACAATTGCGGTGCATCTGCCATTTCCATTGATATTGATCAACACGCAGACTTCAATGAGGAATTTGCTGCTGATGATCTTGGGCTTTATCATCAGGATCAAGCGACGGAGTCATCCGCTACCTGCTGCCACACTTTTAAACCAAAGGAGTGACGGGGAATGGATCAAAGAGGCGTGAAAATCACGGATCGTCATAAGAACGATTATCCGCAATACGAAGTTTCGGCACCAAATGCGATGCCGGATTTGAACGGCGGTAAAGTGGAAGAATGGGCTAATGAAAACAACGTCAATAACGTCCATGAAGAAATGGCAGCGGATTTCGCTGTGGGAAGTAATGTTTCTTACGTACCAAGAGCACAGAGTATTGAAGAAGCAGCTGAAGATGTAGAAGCCGGAGGTACCGCGCTTGGCTGGGTCGCACTTGTCTTTGCGGCAGCATCCTGGTTTTTGTGGCCGGTTGTGCTTGGCATCACGTCAGCCGTGCTTGGCTTCATTGCGTTTCGCCAGGGGGCAAGAGCGCTTGGCGGATGGGCAATGGCGATTGGTCTTATCGCTGTATTGCTTTCATTAGTTATTGTTCCTTTTTATTACGCAGTAACCTGAGTCAAAGCCTTGGCGGCCATTATGGCGCGTCGAGGCTTTTTTGTTGTTATGTTCAATACTACATACTTTTGTTTTCCATGAGAGGGTACTTACAAAAAGGTTGTCAATAACTTTGGATTGCCCCGATGCCCGATTTTACCTATAATTTATAGATGTATGGGAGGGAAACAACCGATGATTATTGATATTAAGCAAGCAAGCTGGGAACGAGGAGACAAGCAGGTCCTTCATGAGATCAATTGGCAGGTTCAGCCAAACGAGCATTGGTGCTTGCTGGGGTTGAATGGTTCTGGGAAAACAACACTTCTGAATATGATTAATGGCTATATTTGGCCAACTAGCGGACAGATTTCTGTTTTGGATAAAAAATTCGGCGAGTACGATCTGCGCGAGCTTCGCAAAAGTATCGGCTGGGTCAGCACTTCCCTGCAGCAGAAGCTGTATGGAAGCGAGACGGCTATCAGTATCGTATTAAGCGGCAAGTTCGCTACAATCGGTCTCTATGATCATACAAATGAAGAGGACCGCGATCAGGCATTAGAATTACTGACCAATCTGGGCTGTGCTTATCTGGCCAATCGCACGTACGATACGATGTCACAGGGTGAACGGCAACGTGTCTTGATCGCTAGAGCACTTATGGCAAATCCTAAGCTTCTTATTCTGGACGAGCCTTGCACCGGACTCGACGTCTTTGCCAGAGAGCAACTGCTGTCGATGATTCATAAGGTCGCAAAAGATGGACCTACTATTATATATGTCACACATCATGTGGAAGAGATACTGCCTTGCTTCAGTCATACTCTGTTGATCAAGCAAGGGGAAGTATTTGCAGCGGGAGCTACAAATGAAGTGTTAACCTCTGAGCGAATGAGCCGATTCTTTGATGTTCCGGTAGAGATTGAGCGGCGTGACGGACGGAACTGGCTGTTCGTGAAGGAATCGGAGTCGCTATGGAACTCGAATTAGTCGAGCAGCAGCTTCAACCGGCACCGGAGCCGCGCAGGAAAAGATTTGTTGCCTGGCTTCGTGATCGATTGGCAAGGCGGCTTGAATATGACGGACCGCTCTGGCGTTCCGGTGCTGCAAGCCTTCTGCTGTTTGGGTCTGCTGCCATTACAACAGCCGCTTTAGGAATGCCGACGGGATTTGGCACGGCCGTTGATATTGGTGCATTTGTGCTGGTTAATGCTTTGGCATTATTGCTGGCTTCGCAGCTTATAGCGATCATCTTGTCGCTGATGCATGCACCCGTCCCAAGATTATTTGCCGGTTTTCTTATTTATGTCGGTTTCGAATGCTATTATATTCTTTATTATTCGGATTTTGAAATCTGGAATTCGGTGCTATGCGCTGTTATTTATACGGTTATTGGAGCTATATCGGGTGTATTGATCGGCTGGTTCAGCCGAAGCGGTATACGGATTATATCCGGATTGGTTCTTGCCGCTATGTTGGTGTCCGGCACCTTCATCTGGATCGTGGAGCCGTTTGGCGGCGGAGAAGCGGCAGCTGTATTCGCGGATGCTGACGATGCGGGGGGCCCTGCTGTTATTGATGCGGATAACCCCGGTGAACCAGGCGATTACAGCTACGATTTCTTCACTTACGGAAGCGGGACAGATAAACAGCGCGACGGTTATAGAGAAGATGCTGAGCTGATCTCGGATCCTGTAGATGCATCTAAATACATCAAACACTGGAACTGGATGAAAGAGAAGTTCTGGGGCTTCGATGAAGGTACGTTGCCTATTAACGGCCGAGTGTGGATGCCTGAAGGGGAAGGTCCGTTCCCGCTTGTACTGATGGTGCATGGCAATCATTTAATGGAGGACTTCTCGGATGCCGGCTATGATTATTTGGGCGAGCTGCTTGCAAGCCGAGGATACATTGCTATTTCGGTGGACGAGAATTTCTTGAATTACTCGACGTGGTCGGGCATTCCGGATAATGATTTCAAGGTTAGGGCCTGGATGCTTCTGAAGCATATTCAACAGATTCAAGTCTATAGCCAAATGCAGGACAATGTCTTCTATAATCGGGTTGATTTCTCGAATGTCGCTCTGATTGGTCATTCACGAGGAGGGCAAGCTGTTGCGATGGCAGCGGACCGGGATGCCTGGTTTGCAGATGACCTTACGCTTGAAAGCTTGAACAAGGATAAGGTTCAGATTCAAACGGTCATTGCCCTTGCTCCTACTGACAAGTCTATTGATAATAAGACAGCGAAGCTGACTGATGTCAATTACCTGGTGCTGCAAGGCGCGCGGGATGGGGATGTAAATGACTTTTACGGAGATCGGCAATATATCCGGACAAGCTTTACGCCTGATTCTGGCTATATCAAAGCTTCTGTTTATTTGTCCGAGGCGAATCACAGCCGGTTTAATACGGAATGGGGGAGGATGGATGAACGTCCGCCCGGCGGGTTGTTCCTAAGCCAGCGCGGAATGATGGAAGCGGCCGAGCAGCAGCAGGCTGCTAAAGTGTACGTAGCCGCATTTCTGGAATCAACGCTGCATCATCAGACGGATTATATCCCGCTGTTGCAGGATTACCGTACAGGTCTTGCTTGGTTGCCGGCATCAACGGCTTATGTAACGCGATATGAGGACTCGTCCTTTCAAACAATCGCCCGTTATGATGAAGACCGTGACAAGACGACACTTCCTCAAGGCGGGAAGCTGGAAGCGGATAATCTGAAATCATGGGATGAGCTTGATGTGAAGGACCGTGACCACAACAATAAAGGAACAACAGGGGTGCAGCTCGAATGGCAGGGGGACAGCTCATACACGCTGTCATTAGCAAAACCATTCTCGCTTTCAGCAGCTGCCGAGGCGAATCAGATGTTTGCTTTTTCCCTTGCGAATTTGTCATCGCAATTGGATCCTGACCATCAGGGGACAACCCCGCAAATTCAAATCGAATTAACGTCAACAGCTGGAGAAGATTTGATTCTTCCGCTGGATGAGTATATGTCTGTTCAGCAGCCGTTTTTGACGACATATACCATTATCCCTTGGCTGGAGAAGACGATTAAGAGCGGGAAATATAAGCATAATACGGAAGCTGTCTTCCAGACCTTCCGGGTACCGTTGAAAGATTTCGCTTCGACGGTCAGCGAGAAAGAGATATCCATCAGCCGGATTACGTTTCGCTTCATTGGCGGTCCGGGAAAAATTATGATGGATGATATCGGCATATCCCAATAATGAAGAAGGCTCCCGGCAAGGGAGCCCTTTCTCGTTTTTCATTTACTCTTCTTTGAACGTAAACCGTCTTGCCGCATACAGGAATGGGGTAGAGCAGAGGGAAACGATAAATTTAATGACATACGTCGAGAGGAAGACGGAAATCCATACGTTTCCTTCCAGTGTGCCTGCAAATGCAATGGTACAGAATATAAGCGTATCAACGAACTGGCTTACGACTGTACTGCCGTTATTGCGAATCCACAGCTGGCCTGGAGCAGGGAAGAGACGTTTCAGAATCGAATAGATCCGTACATCAAGGAACTGGCTGACAAAGTAAGCACAGAGGCTCCCCAGCGCAATTTGAGGCATCAGCCCGAATATCATATGCAGAGCATCATTGGTATCATGGGCAAGCTCTGAACCGTCTGGCCGGAAGACGAGTGCCATCTGCATAATTACCGTAGAAGCGATAAGCGTAAAGAAGCCGAACCATACCGCTTTTTTGGCAGCACGCTCGCCATACTTCTCATTCAGAAGATCGGATGCGAGATAGATGGTGCCGTACATCGTATTACCAAGTGTAATGACGATATCAAAGGGCATTTCTACGGTTTTGACGACTTGTACATTAGCCAGGACAGTCGCCATGCCGATCCATGCATAAATGCCTACACGGCCAAACAGCCGGTATGAAATCAGAAATAACGTAAAATGGACGAGCATAAATAGCGCGCCAAACCACAAATTAAACATAATGCCTCCTGTTGGTTGGACTCCCTGAAAAGGATGCGGTTCGCGAACTTGCAGCCGATGAGCACAGGGTGTATGATAGATTTTCTGCCTTTGACATTATAATCGTTCGCTTTCGGGGGATCAATACGATTTTATCGCTGGAATAGAGCGCGCTCCCCCGTCAAAGGACGGAGAAGCCGTTCACTTAGACAGGCAGGTTTTGCTACAATGGGAAAATGACGCTTGAAGGAGAGGATAAATTATGCAAAGCGAGCAGCGTATAGAGGAGCAAAAACGTGTGGACCGCATTATGCGGCTCATTCGTGATCAGTTGGGAAAGCTGCTGCAAACCTCAAGCGGTATGAGGGAAGATATCGTGGATTTCCGGAAAAATTTCTGGGATGATGTCACGCTGAACTTTGAGGATGCGGCGGAGTCAGCAGAGTCTGCGGCGAGTCTGAAGCAGCAAGCGGAAGTGCTTGCTGAACGCGAACACAGCCACAGGCATGCTGTGCAGCAGGTCAAGCTGCTGCGGAAGCTGGAGCAGACCCCGTATTTCGGGCGTGTTGATTTTATAGAAGAAGGCAGCGCGGAGGAAGAACAGATCTACCTTGGGATCGGCTCTATGCTTGATGAGAGCGGCTCGAATTATTTGGTCTACGATTGGCGGGCGCCAGTCTCGAGCCTCTACTATGATTATTCGCCGGGTCCGGCCAAGTATGTAACGCCAACTGGACCGATAACCGGAGAGATGACGCTTAAGCGTCAATATGTCATTCGCCGCGGTCAAATCATCAGTATGTTTGACACCGGTGTTACTATCGGCGACGAGTTGCTGCAGGAGGTGCTGGGCAAGCAGTCAGATGCGCATATGAAGAGTATTGTGGCGACGATCCAGCGCGAGCAGAACCAGATTATCCGTAATGAGCGGGCGAGGCTGCTAATCGTGCAAGGGGCTGCCGGAAGCGGCAAAACATCTGCGGCGCTGCAGCGTGTAGCTTATCTGCTGTACCGCTACCGGGGATCGCTGCAGGCCGATCAAATCGTCCTGTTCTCGCCTAATCCAATGTTCAACAGCTATGTTGCAACGGTGCTTCCGGAACTAGGCGAGCAAAATATGCAGCAGACGACATATCAGCAATATCTGGAGCATCGCATCGGGCAATCGTTTGCGCTGGAGGATCCTTTTGCTCAGATGGAGTATACGCTTGGCGGCATGGACGACCCGAATTACGAGACACGTATCGCTTCGATTCGACATAAATCGAGCGCATCCTTCATGAATGTCATTGAACGCTATGTGGCTACGCTTGGCGAATCAGGATTATTGTTTAAAGCAATCAAATTCAGAGGACGAAAGCTGATTTCGGCAGAAGCGATTGAACAGTATTTTTATAGTCTGGATAAAACCTATACGATTCCGAACCGGCTTAAGATGACGACTGATTGGCTGTTGAAAGAGCTGACGCGTTTAAGCAAGGAAGAACGCAAGAAGCAATGGGTAGAAGACGAGATGGAGCTGCTTGATAAGGAAGCATACATCCATGCCTTTAATGAATTGAGACGTAAAGAACGATACTCCTCGGACTCATTTGATGATTTTGAACGCGAGAAGGATATGCTGACTGCGATGATTGTACAGGAACGGTTCAAACGTTTGCGGAGCCGGGTGAAAAAACTAAGATTTATCGACACGCAGACTTTATACCGTCGATTATACGAGAATGAACAAGCGTCATGGCTTGTCGAAGAACGCCGGACGGAATGGGAAGCTATACGCAGGCTAACAGTGGAACAGTTGAGTTCCGGAGTGCTTACCTATGAAGATGCAACACCGTATTTATATATGAAGGATTTAGTGGAAGGCTTCCAAATGAACACGTCGGTAAGGCATCTGTTTATTGATGAAGCACAGGATTATTCCCCGTTCCAGTTCCATTATATGAAGAGAATTTTTCCGATGGCGAAGATGACAGCTCTTGGCGACCTGAATCAGTCGATTTTCGCGCATGCGGCATTAGGGAACGGATTTGATCCGCTGGGGGACCTATACAGCAAGGAAGAGACGGAGACCATTGTTCTTACTCGAAGCTACCGCTCTACTAAGCAAATTGTCGAATTTACAAGCAGCATGATCGAGGGCGGAAGTCGAATTGTGCCGTTTAATCGCAATGGTGACGAGCCAACGATAACAGCGGTCGCCGGTGAAGAGGAATTGCATGCGAGGATTGCCGAGCGTATTCGTCTTCTTCAAGAAGAGGGCGCAAATTCTATAGCGGTTATCTGCAAGACCGCAGAAGAGAGTCAGGCAGCATTTGAGGCGCTGAAGCCAGGATGCCGGGGAATGCGGCTTATTGAAAAGGAGACGGTAACCTTCGAGAACGGCACCGTCGTTATCCCTTCCTATCTGGCTAAAGGCGTGGAGTTTGACGCGGTTATTCTGTATAATGCTTCAAGCAGCGTATACGGGCGAGAAAGCGAACGAAAGCTGTTTTATACCGCCTGTACCCGTGCCATGCATGATTTGCATCTGTATTATCTCTCAGAGCCCACACCGTTCTTAGCGCAAGCTGCAGTCAAAAAATAAGTCAGCGACTACCGGCCGTTGCGTACCTCCGGCCAGATATCGCTGACTGCGACCTGCAGTTCAGCTGCAATAAGCTCAGCCGTCAAGCGGTTGGGCTTTTTGATATGTCCATTACGAAGCTTGGAGATGGTTTGCAGTGAAATATTGGTGATGGAAGCCAACTGGTTTGTGCTGATATCCCGCTTGGCCATCCACATTTTTAATCGTTTGGCGGAATCATGGACTTGATTAATGGCGGTTAATGGCTCATCCAGGGCATATTCACTTTTATCCTCGAAGATAAGCAGGGCATAGTTGGCATCATCATGATCTGTCACCGTTAATGTCCTGAACTCCACATGCACGGGAATCTCCTTTTGTTTGGCGGTAGTGAGAATGGTCTCTTGCGTGAAATGCTGACCGCAGTCACAAGGCAAATGGCTGGAAATCAGCAGATCAAGGGAAGCAGACATGAGCTGCGCCTGTTTATATCCGGAAAGCCTGCAGAAGGCTTCATTGGGTTCGTGTATGGTTGTCGTATCTTTTGTTACTCTGACTAGCATCATCGGTTGATCCAATATTTGAAAGATGTGATAGAACGCTGGCAATAAACGTTTCCTCCCTTAATTCCAAGCACGCCAATGTACAAAATCGAGTATAATCCGTAAGCCCGTATCTATACAATAGGTTTACTATATTTAACAAAATCGTCAAGAATAAACGCGATTTGGTTTAATAAATTAAACTTGCTGGCATGAAACGGTTCTATCGTGCGGAAGATGCCATATCTGCGGAGAAATGATAGATTGTTCAGCTAACAGCGAGCTTTATATCACCCTTTCTTCTCAGTTAAGATAAGAAAACGCAGGTTTTGAAGATTCGAGGAGGAAATAGTCATCATGAAAACTTGCGGGATCGATAATTGCTCCAAGCCCGTAAAAGCAAGAGACCTATGCTCTATGCATCATCAGCGCCTGATGAGACATGGTGATCCGTATACCGTTATGCCTCGCAGGACGAAGAAACTGGTCGATTGCAGTTGGATCAACTGTTCTAGTCAAGCCGTATCAAAGGGACTTTGTGTCAAACATTATTACATCAGTCGCGTTCTAAAGCGAAACGACAAAATTAATGTGAGGTAATGTGACATTAATTTTCTGAAAATGGGGTGTTTATTTTCAAAAAAATATGTATAATGAAGGTAACTCCCTATTTACCAGAGAATAAACCCTTATGTCGGTACCATTCTAACCCAATGGAGGCGATTGTCGGAAATGATTCAAACGGCACCGTATGGCCTTCTGATGAGCGATTTGTATTTGTTCAACAAAGGCTGCTCTCACCACAGTTATCGGTTCATGGGCGCACATGTTATGGACTGGGAAGGTGAATTTGGCGTCAGGTTTGCAGTATGGGCTCCGCACGCCAGGGAGGTTCGGCTTGTTGGTCATTATAACGACTGGGATGGTTCCGGTTCGTTGATGGAGCGCGTTAGTTCGACCGGAGTCTGGGTCATCTTTGTCCCTGGACTTGGCGAAGGCGCTGTTTACAAGTACGAAATTATGACCTCATCCGGACAACGGCTGCTCAAAGCAGATCCTTACGCTTTTCACGCTGAAAGACGTCCTCTAACCGCCTCCGTTGTGTCTGATCTGAGCGGGTTCGCGTGGCGGGATAAGAATTGGGTGGCTACCAAACATCTACGACCAGCCTACTCCAATCCACTGTTAGTTTACGAAGTGCATGCCGGTTCCTGGCGGCTGAAGGGGAAAGAGGATTTCCTCACCTACGATGAGCTTGCCAAGCAACTGGTTCCCTACGCAGCCAAGATGGGATATACCCATATTGAGCTGATGCCGCTTAACGAACATCCTTTTGATCAATCCTGGGGTTATCAGATTACCGGTTATTATGCACCGTCCAGCCGATACGGCAGGCCCAAGCAGCTGATGCATTTTATTGACTGCTGTCATGAACACGGTATCGGAGTTATTCTGGATTGGGTCCCCGGACATTTTTGCAAGGATGATCATGGTTTGAGACGCTTTGATGGAACCCCGATCTTCGAGGGGGATGACGAGCGGCTCGCCGAGAAGCCTTTATGGGGAACACTGGCCTTTGATTTCAAACGGAACGAAGTGGTCAGCTTCCTTATCTCCAATGCCATCTACTGGATGGAAATGTTCCATTTCGACGGACTTCGAATTGATGCCGTCGCCAGCATGATTAACCTCCACATGGATAAACCGCCCGAGCTCTTCACCTGGAACGAGTATGGCGGCACTGACAATCTAGACGCTCTCCGCTTTATGAAACGGCTAAACGAAACCGTATTTCACTACTACCCAGACGCACTCATGATAGCAGAAGACTCTTCTGCTTGGCCCGCAGTTACCTCACCTACCTACTTAGGCGGGCTGGGCTTTAATTTTAAATGGAATATGGGCTGGATGAACGACATGCTCAAATACATGTCAATCGATCCTGCCGACCGCTCACACCACCACCACTTACTTACATTCTCACTTTTGTATGCTTTTTCAGAAAATTATGTTTTACCGTTCTCGCATGATGAAGTCGTACATGGCAAACGCTCACTCTTGAACAAAATGCCCGGCTCCTATGAGGAGAAGTTCTCCCAATTACGTTTGCTGTACGGTTATTGGATCACGCATCCCGGCAAGAAGCTGCTCTTCATGGGCGGAGAATGGGGACAGTTCGACGAATGGAAGGACCGCGACCCTCTCGACTGGATGCTGCTGGATTATGAGCTTCACGGTAAGATGCAGGATTACGTTAAAGCTTTAAACCATGTTTATACCCATGAGCCATCGTTATGGGAAAGAGATCAGGACAGAGACACATTCCAATGGATTGATGTGAATAATGCTGAGCAATCGATCATATCTTTCATTCGTTATGGCAAGCATGGTTTTACCGTTACGGTTGCCAACTTCTCCAGAAATGGATATACCCATTATCGATTAGGCGTGCCGCAGCCGGGCTGTTATCGCATGATCCTAAACAGCAATGAGGTACAGTTCGGAGGTTCCGATTCACGGTCTTTGAAGAGATATAACAGCGAGAAAGTGGGCTGGCACGGCTATAACCAGAGCATTTCCATCTATCTCCCCCCTCTATCCTTCCAGTTATTCAGCTTTGCGAGCGGGGGTACACATTAAGAAGGGGTTGGTGTCATGGGTCGAAAAAAGGAAATGGTTGCAATGCTGCTTGCAGGAGGAGAAGGCAAACGACTAGGCGTTCTCACCAAGGATCTGGCAAAGCCGGCTGTTTATTTTGGAGGGAAATACCGCATTATTGACTTTACATTAAGCAATTGCGCCCATTCCGGCATAGATACTGTAGGGGTGCTGACGCAATATCAACCGTTGGAATTAAACCGGTATTTGGGCATTGGAAGCCCGTGGGGGCTTGACCGCAAGGATGGCGGCATGGCCATTCTGCCTCCGTACGTGAAGCAAAAGGGCGGCGTATGGTATAAAGGAACAGCTAATGCGATTTATCAAAATATGGCGTTTATTGAACGTTATGATCCAACCTATGTCCTGGTCATCTCGGGTGACCATATCTATAAAATGAACTATGATCTTATGCTGCAGCATCATAAGAAAACCGGTGCGGATATTACGATTGCGGGCATTGAGGTGCCGTGGAAGGAAGCAAGTCGATTTGGTGTGATGCATGTCGATGATGAGGATCGGATTACGGCATTCGAGGAAAAGCCTAAAACGCCAACCAGCAATATCGCATCGATGGGCGTTTACATTTTCACCTGGTCTGTTCTGCAGAAATACTTGATTTATGACGAGGGCAGCCGAAATTCAAGCCATGACTTCGGCAAAGATATTATCCCGGCGATGATGAGAGACGGCCTGCATCTGAGCGCTTATTCGTTCCGCGGATATTGGAAGGATGTCGGCACGATCGACAGCTTGTGGGAAGCGAATATGGACCTGCTCGATGATAAGCCGGCGCTTGATCTGGCAGATAAGGATTGGCGCATTTATTCGGTCAGCCCGAACCGGCCGGCGCAATATATTGCATCAGGTGCAAGTGTAACCTCATCCATGGTAACGGAAGGCTCCATCGTTGAAGGTAAAGTAGAGCGTTCCGTTTTATTTTTTGGCGTAACTACCGGGAAGAACAGTATTGTATGCGAATCGGTCATTATGCCGAATGTACAAATCGGCCAAGGAGCCCGCATCTACCGGGCGATTATAGGTGAAGGCGCAGTAATTGAAGACGGCGTATGCATTGGCAGTCCCAATGATGACGCGATAACTGTTGTTGCTGTAGGCGAAATTGTAACCAATGAACCTGTACTGCTGGAGGTGGAGCCGTCATGAAGCATCAAGTAATGGGCGTTATCAATCTTATTCATGAAACAGATGATATGGAGCGGCTAACCCAGAATCGCTGTCTTGCCACAGTGCCGTTTGGTGCAAGATACCGGCTTATTGATTTTATCTTGTCGAGCATGGTGAATTCAGGAATCAATAAAGTGGCTGTATTCGCACATACGAAATATCGTTCTCTAATGGATCATGTCGGTTCCGGTGACCATTGGGACTTAAATAACCGTCAGAGCGGATTATTCCTGCTTCCTCCCGCAACGGATGATATTCAGGAGGTCAGCCGCGGAGACTTATATCATTTCTATCAGCATCGTGATTATTTCAACCGTTCTACGCTCGAATATGTCGTGATTGCCCGCAGTCATATGGTATGTAATATTGACTTCGAGCCGATTATTGAAGCGCATAAGGCCCGTGAAGCGGATATTACGGTTGTCTGCAAACAGGACGCCGATCTGATGGGCGGCAAGGCGCGCAAGATGAGGATGGATGCGGACGGCCGAATCACGGCTATGCAGGATCATTACGGAAGAATGCATAGCAGCGTCTCCTCTATGGAGATGTATGTGATGCGTAAAGATCTTCTGATGGAGCTGGTCGAGACTTCGCTGGCTCAAGGGCAAGACCACTTGGTACGGCATGCGATTTTCTCAAGAATCGATAAGCTTCGGGTATACGGCTATTTGCATGAAGGCTATTTGGCGGTTGTTAATACGCTGTCCAGCTTCTATCAAAGCAATATGAGCCTGCTTCGTCCAGAGGTATGGCGCGAGTTGTTCTTCCAGCAAGGCACAGTCTTTACCAAAGGGAAAGATGAACCGCCTGCGCGTTATTTATGTACATCCAAGGTATCGAATTCGCTTATTGCTAACGGCTGCCGGATAGAAGGCACAGTAGAAAACAGTATTTTGTTCAGAGGTGTTCATATCCGTAAAGGAGCCGTTGTCCGCAACAGCATTATTATGCAAAACGGCGACATTGGCGAGAACAGCCTGGTCCAGCACTGCATCCTGGATAAGGATGTGCGCGTGCAGTATGACCGTGATATCCGCGGTTCCTTTGATAACCCGTTTCTTGCAGGCAAACGTAAAATCATATAAAAAGCAATTTCACTATGGATAGGGTATGAGGTGATCAGTTGTGAATATATTAATGGCTGCTTCCGAAGCAAATCCGCTCGCCAAGACGGGAGGACTCGCTGATGTTGCAGGTGCTTTGCCCAGGGCGCTTAAGCAGCGGGGAGCCGATGCTAGAATCATTATGCCGAAATATGAGGAAATTTCCGAGCACTATATTCAGCAATTTGAGAGAATCGCCGAATTTCAGGTGAATTTCGGATGGCGGTCGCAATATTGCGGGTTGTTGAAGGCAGAAATCGACGGTGTCATCTTTTACTTAATCGATAACGAGTTTTATTTTAGACGCAGAGGGCTGTACGGTTATGGCGATGATGCCGAGCGCTTTGTCTTCTATTGCTTTGCCGTGATGGAGTCTGTCCGGTACATGGACTTCCGTCCGGATATTATCCATTGTCATGACTGGCAGGCCGGCCTAATTCCATTCCTGCTCCGTACGCGTTATGCGAATGATCCGGGCTGGGCGGGAGTGAAATCGGTATTTACCATTCATAACCTGATGTATCAAGGCATATTTGGCATTGATTTGCTGAAAGAGCTGCTTGGCGCGGGAGATGATATCTTCACTGCCGACAGTCTGGAGTTTCACGGCGCGGCAAGCTGCTTGAAGGGCGGGCTTGTCTATGCGGACAAACTGACGACGGTCAGTGATACTTATGCGAAGGAAATTCAAAGCTGGGAGTACGGCGAACGGCTTGACGGGCTTCTGCGCAATCGATCCGACGATTTGACCGGCATCTTGAACGGCATTGATACTGAATTGTTTGACCCAATGAATGATAGTGCCTTACATACGCCTTATCGTTCCTCGGTTGCCCGCAAGCGGAAGAATAAGTTGTCCTTGCAGGCGGAGCTTGGTCTTCCCGAATCGGAGGACATACCGCTGCTTGGCATCGTCAGCCGTCTGGTGGAGCCAAAGGGTCTGGATTTAATCACCTCCAAGCTGGATCAGCTTTTACAGGAGGATGTCCAGGTGGTTGTGTTGGGAGCGGGAGAGAAGCAGTACGAGAATAGCATGAATTGGTTCGCTGCCATTTATCCGCATAAATTCAAAGTATGGCTTGGGTATAATGACCGTCTTGCAAGACGGATTTATGCAGGCTCGGATATTTTTCTGATGCCGTCCCGGTTTGAGCCTTGCGGTTTAAGCCAGCTTTTGGCTCTTCGTTACCGGTCGATTCCTCTCGTTCGGGAAACCGGCGGTCTAAAGGATACGGTGCTATCTTATAATGAAGTTACCGGGGAAGGCAATGGCTTCAGCTTCACGTATTATAATGCGGATGATTATTGGTACACACTCAAGCGCGCGCTGCACTTCTATCATGATGAAGCGGTATGGCGCCGCATCGTGGACAATGCTGGAAAGGAAGATTACAGTTGGAGCCGCTCGGCAAAAGCGTATATGGCCTTGTACGATCAACTTCTTGTTTCTCGAAAGGGGACTGAAAGATGGCCCGTCACCTTGTAATCGGCAATGGAAAATTGCTGCTCAATTTGGATCAACATTGTTTTATTCGGGATATTTACTTTCCGTATGTCGGACAGCTAAACCATGTGGGCGGTCACTATTGCCGGTTCGGGATCTGGATCGGAGGCGTATTCTCTTGGCTGGATGAGAAGGAATGGACATTCGAGCTGAATTATATCGAGGATTCCCTTGTGACGAATATCATTGCAAAGCATGAAGGGCTCGGTGTTGAGCTGCACATGAATGACGGTATTCATCAGCGCGAGTGTATTTACATCAAGCGGGTTGTTGTACGCAACAGAAGGAATGAAAGCCGGGAAGCCCGGCTTTTTTTCCATCAGGATTTGATGATTGACGGCTCTGAGGTAGGGGATACGGCAGCCTATTATCCGGAAAATAATACGATGTTCCACTATAAGCGTTCGAACTATTTTATGTTCAGCGGCTGCACAGATGAAGGCGGCATTATGCAGTATTCCACAGGTATCAAGAGATTTCATTCCGCCGAAGGGACTTGGCGTGACGCGGAGGACGGCGTGCTGATGGGAAATACGATTGCCCAGGGTTCAGTAGACAGCACGATTGGGCTGCGTACGATTGTACCCGCCAATGGCGAGAAGACGCTGTATTACTGGATGTCAGTCGGCAAAAATCTCGAAGAAGTGAAGACCCTTCATAAATATGTGAAGGATAACCACCCGGAGAAGCTGCTCAGCCGGATCGTCATCTACTGGAAGCATTGGCTGCAGCGCTCTGAGACCGATCTGGGCGATTTGTCCAAGGATGTCACCCGGATGTTCAAGCATAGCCTGCTGCTTGTCCGGACGCAGGTGGATGAACGCGGCGCGATACTGGCTGCCAATGATACGGATATCCTGCAATACAACCGGGATCATTACAGCTATATGTGGCCTCGTGACGGCGCGCTTATTGCCGAGGCTATGTCACTGGCCGGTTATCAGAGCGTGATTACTCCGTTCTTCCATTTTTGCGCGAACGCACTCTCGCCGGAAGGGTATTTGTACCACAAATACAATCCGGACGGTACAGTAGGGTCCAGCTGGCATCCTTACATTGTGAAGGGGAGCCAGAGGATTCCGATTCAGGAGGATGAGACAGCGCTTGTCCTGTTTGCCTTGTGGCAGGATTATACGCGTAATCAGGTTATTGAGCTTCCTCAATCGCTCTATAGCAATCTGATCCGCAAAGCGGCTTCCTTCCTCAGCGAGTATATTGAGCCGGAGTTGTCTCTGCCGAAGCCAAGCTATGATCTATGGGAAGAAAGGTACGGAATCTGGACGTATACGGCTGCTTCTGTGTATGCCGGATTAATGGCAGGCGCTTTCTTCACCGAATTGTTCGGGGATTACGAGCGGAGCGATCATTACCGCAATACCGCCTATACGATCAAGAATGGTATATTGACCCATCTATGGGACGAGGAATCCGGCCGATTCGCTCGCGGACTTGTTCAGAGGGATAACCGCTGGGTGAAGGATATGACGCTGGAGAGCAGTGTATTCGGGCTATGGGAGTTTGGGGTGTTGTCCGTTCATGATGAACGTGTAGCCAAGACGATGACTGCCATCAAGGAAGGTCTGCAGATCCGGACAACTATTGGAGGAATCGCCAGATACACGAATGATTATTATTTCCAGCAATCTGGCGAGATTGATCTCGTGCCAGGCAATCCATGGATTATCTGCACGTTGTGGGTGGCTAATTATGAGATTGAATCCGCGCAAACGCTTGCTGATCTGGAAGGACCTATGAAGACGCTGGAGTGGGTTGTTGATCATGCATTGTCGAGCGGATTGCTTCCGGAACAGCTTAATCCGTATGATGGTTCCCCGTTATCTGTTGCTCCGCTGACCTGGTCGCATGCTACCTTTGTGCAAAGCGTGAGCAAATATGCCGCCAAGTACAAAGCGCTTAAAGGTACGAAGCAAGAATAATAAAGGGGCTATCCCATAAGTCATTAATATGACGAATGGGATAGCCCCGTTTTATTTGGTTTGGATGCCGTCATAGGAACGGGAGAAGGAGCTCCCGTTCCTGGCATAACTCAACAGCAGGACTTCTTAGTAGAAGTTGCAAGTACGAATTATGATAACCAGCAATACAAATAGAACAAGGATATAGGCTGCACTATTGTTCCAGACTCCTTGAACCGGTGCATAGCCCGTATTAGCGCCTGCTACAGGGTATCCCATTGTTCATACCTCCCGAGTCATTGTTGTTGTTGTTGTGATGACCAATCACAAGACCAATATATGAACGGAGGGCCCTTGAGAATTGGACATTTGTACCTGTGCATATGGTTTTGATGAATATGCCTAAGTAACGTTGATTAATGTTTTATCGTACTGTCTGATATGCTTGATCCGTGATTCTGCGATGGTCCGCATCGCATTGCCGGCAAGCAGACTCGATGTGGCGCCAACCGCCGTCACAAAAACACAGCCTATGTTAATACGCGGGCAATGGTTAAACCGCCTGATACAAACATCCTCTCCGGCGTCTGCAACCGGATCTATCAGCTTTGGAAGCGGACGGTTAAAGATCGGATAAGATTCAAAGTAGACACTTCCTGCCTTGGTATGGTCCATAGCACGCTGTACGGCAAGAGCGTTCAGTTTGGGCGTGGCTTCAGCCCGGTCTCCGAATTGAATAATGGACCCCAGAGAGACATCTACAACCGATACCAGACCAATTTGAGAGATACGTATGGGATAATGCTCCTGCATCTTAAAGGCATCCTCCTAACCGGCCATCGGAGCTTCGCCAACTGCATCCTCCTCGCCTTCAGGAACGGGAAGCGGGGCCATCGGACCGGCAATAACAGATTCAGGCGGTGTATCAAACATCGAGTACAAGGTGACATAATCAGAGTCGCCAATCTGGAACATAGAGGCTGCCGATACCCCCAATATTTCAATGTTGCCTACGGTTAAGCCGCAATTATGAACGGTGAAATTCACCATCGTCAAATACCTCCTGTCAATTGCCGCTGCCATTTTTCAGTAACTGAACATAACGTTGCATGGCTGCGTCAGCATCTCGTATGGTTTTGGATAAAATCATTTCTTTTTTCTGCTGCTCGGTTTGCGGTTCCTGTTCCTGGCCGTTTGAGCCTGATTCAGCTTCTCCGGGCTTCAGCTGCATATAGAAATGAATGCGGGAGGGCAGCTGCTTGCGTATATCCTCCAGGACCATCCGGCGATGGTAAGGATCAAGCTCTACCCCGTATTCCGTTTCCAGGGCGACAAGGTTTTGCATCCCCCGGAGGTTCAAATACCGGTCTACTTCGGCACGAACATCCGCATAAGGCTCGGATGGAGGGATAAAGCTGGAAGGTGCTGACGGATAAGTATTGGACTTGGGAGGGACGGACAGCTGTTCGATGTCTCCATCACCATTTGGCACTCCGGGCGGCGTCATTCCGATATTTAACGTACCTTCAAGCTTTTCTACCTTTAATTGGTCAAAATGATATTCCAGCTTCTCGATATGATAAGTAGGCTTGTTCTCCAATTGCTTCAGCTGCTCGCAAAGAACAGCGAGCTGCTGTTCCAGCGAATAGATTTGAGTCTGCTGCGTTTTCAGCTTCGTCTGAAGCTCGAGCGACCAGGCTTGCCATGGAGACAGCCCATTGCCGGGCGGCGGCTGCTGCATCATGATGGCCTCCTCTCATTAGGCGGGATCAGGAAGCGGAACAAGCGAGAGCGGGCTTTCTTCCCCGAGCTGCGGCGCAGGACCCGTGAACCCTCCTGAGTTATACATTTGTGACAGGGACCGAATGGATCCCGCACTTCCGACTTGCAGAACAGAGCTGTTGGATACGCTGTTAACTCTGAGCTGCTGTATGGTGATGGTCTGATAAATGGTCCAGTTCATATCCTACACCACAGTTTCCAGATTGTTCTGAGAGTTGTCTTGAACATCCGGATCAAGCGTATTGGTCGCACTGACCGCATTATTCGAGTTTGCCAGACTTCCTGTGAGGAACGAGCCGGAGCCTGCATAGGTTTTGGTCTGGCTGGATGGCGATACTTGCACAGCGTCACCGAATTGAACGACGGCACTCGAGCCAACGCTGATAACTTTAACAAATCCAACGATAGAAGGCATGCATACTCACCCTTTTCCCTTCAAGCATCTTGTATATTATCGTATGCGGCATTCGCCCAGAGGTTCCGTCACCCGTGTATGGATGACGCTGTGATGAAGTAGCCGCTCCGCCCAGCTACGCATATGTTATTAGGGAATGGCTGGAGGTGAACGGATCGTGGACAACAAATGGGATGAGCTTGAGAGATGGCTGGACGGCCAGCGTTTGCCGAAGGGCTTTGATGTGATGAAGGAACCGGATTGGGTGGAGAAATTCGTCCGGAAAATGATGACCAAATCGCTGCCGGCAGCAGCTAATTCCATCATGGATCAGGCGGAGGAAAATGAGGGGATATCATTTTTTGAGACTCATCATTTCATACTCGTGAAGTTCCACCTCCCGCGTGAAGTAAAACGGGAAGAGCTTCGTCTGTACGTTCGGGATGATCGATTGCGAATCGAAGGACTTCCGAACGGGCAGAAGGAAATGATCAAGCTGCCAAAGCTTGTTAAGCCCACCATCTGTCAGGCGGTTGTGAAAAATTATATTTTGCAGGTGAAGCTGCGCAAGAGGCCTAGGGCTGGTGCCTATTATGAGGCAGATATCCGATGGCTGAAAGGCCGCTAACCCAGGGGGGCTTGCGGCTTCCCTGTTTTGAATTCCAAGCCAGGGTGTTAAAGTTTTATCTATAAAATGGCTTGGAATCTCCTGATCGAAACGAATCTCTCCTCTAATGGACGGAGATAGCGGTTTCATCTTGTCACCGAATATTACCGTTTGCGGCTGGCTAACAGATGGACAATCCCTTATAATGCTAATAGTGTGTACTTGCATTAATACATAGGGGAGTGTATGCAGTGACTTTAGTTGATGTCAGTGACATCTCTGCTTCATTATTTATTATCGGGATTGTCTTTCTATTGCTCATTTTTGGGTTATTAAGCCTTGGTATTCTGCGCATGTTCCAGCAGCGCTTCCGTTATGGCTGGGTTTGCTTTGCCGGAGCGGTCGTCAGCTTTATCGCATTGATGATTATTTTGAACAAATGGTATTTATAGCGGGTATATGCAGATGAGAAGGAAGGTGTGCCCGTTATGATGTGGACGGCAATCTGGTTTGTTGTTAATATGTTTTTCGTAGCATCGGTCATTACGTTCTTGTTCATGCACCGGTCCGTTACGGAAGCGGCACAGGATCCTGCAGGCGTTCAGCGGCTTGCAGCGGCGAAGAAGAGACGCAAATTCATATCAATTATAAGTCTTGTATTATTTCTGGCTATGTGTGCAAGTTTTCTGATAAACATGCGGCTGAACGGCTGATGAAGACGTGTCGCAGGTGAGGCTCTCATTGACGAGAGTCTTTTTTTTCGGCATTATGAATAGAAAGAGATTTTTTTGTCGGAGGTTCTTACCTTGCATACAATAGAAGAAATTATACAACGGATGGCCGGACAAGGGCTTCGCATTACGGATCAGCGCAAATCGCTGGCCAAATTATTCGCGGAGACACCGGGGTACTTGGCACCTAAGGAAGTTTATGAATATATGGGCAAATCCTACACAGGATTAAGCTTTGATACGGTATATCGCAATCTGCGCGTCATGGAGGAGCTTGGTGTGATTGAGCAGGTGATCTTTGAGGAAGGCGTGAAGTTTAAGCTTCATTGCCGGGAGAACGAGCATCATCATCATATGATCTGCCTGCAATGCGGCCGGACGTATCCGATTACATTCTGTCCGATGGAGCAGACGGCAGTGCCCGATGATTTCCGTGTTGTGAAGCATAAGTTTGAGGTGTTTGGTTATTGCAAGGATTGCATTCAGGAAGACTCAGAGGCTGGAGTAAGCTGATGGCCAGGAGCCGAACAGCTGTAAGAGTGCTGAAGGCACCGGTGATTTTCTATCGTAAAGTAATCTCGCCGTTAACCCCGCCAACCTGCCGTTATTATCCGACTTGCTCGGCGTATGCTCTTGAGGCGTTGGAGAAGCATGGGGCTGTTAAGGGCTCTTGGCTTGCGGCGAAGCGAATTGCCCGCTGTCACCCGTTCCATCCGGGAGGTTATGATCCTGTTCCGCCTGCACCAGGCGAGCAAGGAGAAGCGGGAGGTACAGCTGCTCCTTGACAATGGAGCTCCTAATTGGTTATATTTTGTCATATAAGCATATTTGGTATATTCGATGAACGGATAAGTACGATGCAGAGTCCATAACAGAGAACCGGGCAGGGCGCTGGAAGCCGGTATGGATAAACATCCGAAGATGGTCCTGGAGGATCTGTTTCCGAGCCTGTACGTTGGGTAAGGGGATGGCGCGAAGCTGGCGTTAACGGCTCTGCCGCCTTGAATGGCGGCGCACGAAGCTGCTGTGCTATTCTTAATTGCCTTAAGCACAGCGGGAATTTGGGTGGTACCGCGTGAGTGAATGTACTCTCGTCCCATGTTGGACGGGAGTTTTTTGCGTTCTCGTAACTAAATGAGATGATAATGGAGGAATTAGACATGGGTAACGATAACAAGACTTTTTATATTACAACACCAATTTATTATCCGAGTGATAAGCTTCATATCGGGCATGCCTATACGACGGTGGCCGGCGATGCAATGGCCCGTTACAAACGTCTCCGCGGATATGATGTCTGGTATTTGACTGGCACTGACGAGCATGGTCAGAAGATTGAGCGCAATGCGAAAGACAAGAACAAATCGCCGCAGCAATTTGTTGACGATATTGTGGTTGGCATCAAGGAGCTTTGGTCGAAGCTTGAAATTTCGAACAATGATTTCATCCGTACAACGGAGCCTCGTCATAAAGAAGCAGTTGAGAAAATTTTCGCCCAGTTGCTGAAACAGGATGATATTTATAAAGGCGAATACGAAGGCTGGTATTGTACGCCTTGTGAGTCGTTCTTCCTTGAGCGTCAGCTTGTGAACGGCAACTGTCCGGATTGCGGCCGCCCTGTTGAACTGGTGAAGGAAGAGAGCTATTTCTTCCGCATGAGCAAGTATGCAGACCGTCTTCTGAAGCATTACGAGGACAATCCGGAATTTATTCAGCCCGAATCGCGCAAGAATGAGATGATCAACAACTTTATTAAGCCGGGCCTTGAGGATCTGGCCGTATCGCGTACAACATTTGATTGGGGTATTAAAGTTCCGGGAGATCCAAAGCATGTCATCTACGTGTGGATTGATGCGCTGTCCAATTATATTACGGCTCTTGGTTACGGGGCGGAAGGCAGCGATTTGTATGACCGCTTCTGGCCTGCCGATGTGCATCTTGTCGGCAAGGAAATTGTCCGCTTCCATACGATTTATTGGCCAATTATGTTGATGGCGCTTGGCCTGCCGCTTCCGAAGAAAGTATTTGCGCATGGCTGGCTTCTGATGAAGGATGGCAAAATGTCGAAATCGAAGGGTAACGTGGTAGACCCGGTAACGCTGATTGATCGGTATGGTTTGGATGCTGTCCGATATTATCTGCTTCGCGAAGTGCCGTTTGGTTCGGATGGAACCTTCACGCCCGAGAACTTTGTTGACCGGATCAACTTCGATCTGGCTAATGATCTTGGCAATCTGCTGAATCGTACAGTAGCGATGATCGACAAATATTTCGATGGCGAAATTCCGACATACGGCGGGAATGTCACGGAGTTTGATGAACCACTTCAAACTCTTGCTGCTGAGACCGTCCGCCAAGTGGAGGCAGCAATGGAGACCATGGAATTCTCGGTTGCTCTTGCAGCGATCTGGCAGTTTGTTAGCCGTACGAACAAATATATTGATGAGACTTCACCTTGGGCCCTTGCGAAGGACGAAGCGAAGAAGGGCGAACTGGCTTCTGTTATGTATCATCTTGCGGAATCGCTCCGCATCATTTCGATTCTGCTTCAGCCGTTTCTAACGCATGCTCCTCGTGAGCTGTGGCGTCAGCTTGGTCTTGAGGAAGGCGAATTAACAACTTGGGAGAGCACGAAGGGCTTTGGTCAATTGCCAGGCGGCACGCGCGTTAGCAAGGGAGCACCAGTATTTCCTCGTTTGGACGCAGCCGAGGAGGTAGCTTATATCGCTGCTGCAATGGGTGGCGGAACTGCCGCTAAGGCAGAAGCCGCAGCTCCTGCAGCGGACAATGCCCCGCAAGCAGCCGCGCCGGATGCGAAAGAAGAGATCGGAATTGAAGATTTCGGCAAGGTAGAGCTTCGGGTTGCACAGGTTATTGCAGCCGAGCCGGTACAAAAAGCCGATAAGCTGCTGAAGCTGCAGCTGGATCTTGGTTATGAGCAGCGTCAGGTTGTTTCGGGCATTGCGAAGTTTTATACACCGGAGCAAATGGTGGGCCGCAAAGTCATCTGCGTGACAAACCTGAAGCCGGTCAAGCTGCGCGGCGAACTGTCGCAAGGGATGATTCTTGCAGCTTCGCATGGAGATCAATTGACGCTAGCGACGGTACCGGATGGTATGCCAAACGGTGCAGTTGTGAAATAGGAATAGGCTTGAGGAAGGACCGCCCGGATCTTGAATCCGCGGCGGTTCTCTTGCGTCCAAACGTATGACCGGGTCCAAGCGTGTGAATAGTAGATAATAGTTTCTAGTTGACAGAGGTTAAGCCCGCTCGTATAATCTAAAACGTAATTGTAACGATTACTAAAAAGATGTTGAAATGGAGATTATACGAATGCGTAATTCTAGAAATATGAGTTTGCTGCTGCTGGCAGTGGTTTTATTGCTCGCGGCATGCGGGAACAATTCGAATAAATCGCTTGTTGAAGGCAAGACCAATGTTGTTACAAGCTTTTATCCGCTCTATTATTTGGCGTCGGAGATCGGAGGAGACAACGTAAATGTCGTAAACCTCATTCCGGCCGGTGTCGAGCCGCATGACTGGACGCCCAAAAGCCAAGACTTGACGATTGCCTCAAAAGCGCAGCTGTTTCTGTATAACGGTGCCGGACTTGAAGGCTGGACGAATGATTTCCTGAAAGGTCTGCCGAAGAACAGCGGTCTGATTGCCGCAGAGATGAGCAAAGGGATAGAACTGATACATGGGAATCCGGAAGAAGATGAAGAGCATGCTAATGAAGAACATGATCATGACCATGATCTTGATGTAGATCCGCATACCTGGGTAAGTCCAAAGTCTGCTATCATTATGGCAGGGAATGTGAAGGACAGCCTGATTCAGGCAGACGCTGCTCATAAGGATCAATTCGAAGCTAATTATAAGGAGCTTGTGGGTAAGCTGGAGGCGCTGAATGATGAGTTTGAGAGCGAGTTAGCAGCTGCTCCGCATAAATCAATTGTTGTGTCCCATCAAGCTTTTGGTTATTTGGCCAGAGATTACGGGCTGAATCAAATTGCTATTACCGGTCTGTCGCCTGATGCCGAGCCGCGGGCTCAAGATTTGTTGAATGTCGCTAAGCTTGTGAAGTCGGAAGGCATTAAATATATTTATTTCGAAGAATTGGTTTCTCCTGATCTGGCCAAAACAATAGCGAATGAGACTGATACCAAGCTGCTGGTCCTTAATCCTATTGAGGGTCTTACCCCGAAACAAGAGAAAGCCGGAGAAGATTATGTGAGCCTGATGAACCAAAATCTGCAAAATTTATTGACCGGATTACAGGAATAATACGATAGCATTGACGAGAGAGAGGAGGGCAACGATGCAAAATAATAGTTGCCACCAAGATATTATTACGCTTGAGGATGTATCCTTTTCCTATCAAAATCAGGCTGTTCATAAAGGGCTTAATTTTTCGGTCAAAGAGCGGGACTTCATTGGCCTCATCGGCTCCAACGGTGCAGGTAAAACGACTTTGCTGCGCATGATTGTTGGGCTGCTTAAGCCGGAGAGCGGTATGATCCGCTTGTTTGGCCAGCCGGTATCCCAGTTCAAAGATTGGGATCGTATCGGGTATGTTCCGCAAAAAAACTCTTTTAACCCCTTGTTCCCGGCGACGGTTCGGGAGGTCGTATTGTCCGGTCTGTATAGCCGGAATAAGCTGTTCCGCAAAATTACAAAGGCTGATCAGAAGAAATGCGATGATGCGCTGCATGCGATGAATATTGAGGATTTGGCCGTGAAACGGATTGGCGAGTTGTCCGGCGGGCAGCAGCAGCGCGTGTTTCTTGCGAGAGCATTAATAAACAATCCTTCGCTGCTTATTTTGGATGAACCAACGGTTGGTATCGATTCGGAGACGCAGGAAGGCTTCTTCCATATGATCAAGCATATGCATCAGCATCATAATATTACGTTTCTGATGGTATCGCATGACATGGAGATGATCCGGTCCTATTTGGGCCAACAGCCGGCAGCCGAGAGCGGCAAGCTGAAGTTTTACAAGAAGCATTCGCATGAACTGCAGGATTGCGTAGAGAATGATTTGACGCATAGCTTGAAGGAGCTTCGTCAACAAATGGAGAGCAGGAGAGAGGTCGTTACGGTTGGAGATCTTAGCTAGTGAATTTTTTCAGCGGGCATTGATTGGAGGCGTGCTGATCGGGATAACGGCACCGCTAATGGGTATATTCCTGGTGCTGCGCCGTTTGTCGATGATCGGGGATACCTTGTCCCATGTCTCGATTGCGGGGGTAGCGCTCGGATTCCTGCTTGGTGTATATCCGGTTGCCGTTGGTTTAATATTCGCGATTATTGCATCGTTCTTTATCGAAAAGCTGCGGAAAACATACAAATCCTATGCTGAATTGTCCATAGCTATTATTATGTCAGGCGGCGTTGCGCTTGCCTCAATTCTGTTTACAATGGGCAGAGGGTATAATGTGAATGTGAACGGCTATTTGTTCGGCAGTATTCTTACCCTTGATAATGTGGATTTGATTACGATTGCCGTTGTAACGGTTGTGGTGCTCGTTGCAATTATTTCCCAACAGAAAGAGCTGTTTCTGCTTACGTTCGACGAGGATGCGGCAGCTGTAAGCGGCTTGCCCGTTCGGTTCTATAATGTTATGATTAGCGTGCTTACTGCACTTGTCATTAGCGCATCTATTAAAATCGTAGGAGCCTTGCTTGTTTCTGCATTGCTGACTATTCCTGCAGCCTGCAGCCTTATTATCGCGCGCAGCTTCCGCCAAAGCGTTATAACGGTTGTTGTTATCGGCGAGCTTGCGGTTGTTCTTGGGCTGGTACTGGCAGGAGTATGGAACCTTGCACCGGGCGGTACAATCGTTTTGTTATTGATTGTGATTATGCTTGTTCTTATGCTGCTAAAGCGCGGTATGAGGATGGGCAGTTAACTTTGGGTTGAGGTGTTTAACTTTGGATAACATTAACGTGTGGCTGGCGTTTGGCGCCGGCTTTGCTTCATTTATCTCGCCTTGCTGCCTGCCATTATACCCCTCGTATTTATCTTACATAACCGGCATTTCGGTAAGTGATTTGAAGCAAAATAACCATACCTCCCAGATGAGAATGAGAACGATGTCGCATACGTTATTTTTCATTCTCGGATTTTGTACCGTTTATTACACGCTGGGGTACGGCTCCAACGTATTCGCGGAATTTTTCAGCCAATATGAGGATCTGATCCGCAAGCTGTCAGCCATACTGATCGTATTGATGGGATTATTTCTCGCCGGAATCTTTCAGCCGCAAGTGCTGATGAAGGAACGCCGTTTCAACATTGATCCGACCAAAAAAACGGGTTATATCGGCTCCTTTATTTTCGGAATCGGCTTCTCGGCGGGCTGGACACCATGTATCGGTCCTGCGTTAACCGCAATTCTTGCATTAGCTGCATCGAAGCCTGGCACCTGGTTCCAGCTTACCACCTCGTATGCGCTTGGCTTTGCGATCCCATTCTTCGCATTGGCCTTTTTCCTCGGCTCGGCACGCTGGCTGCTTAAATATTCGACAGTTGTTATGCGGATCGGCGGAGGCGTTATGGTATTGATGGGGATTCTATTGTTTACTGATCAGATGACTAAAATTACGATTTGGCTTAATCAGGTGACTCCTGCATTTATGAAGTTTTAATGGAATGGCATGAGCATATCGGCTTGCAGAGGCATTAAAAATCGTTGTATGATACTAAGAGTAACGCCATGAGACAAGGTGTAGAATGCAGGGTTAGGGGGTTCTTCATTGCCGACTCCGAGCATGGAAGACTACTTGGAACGTATTTATAAGCTTATTGATGAGAAAGGCTATGCGCGCGTTTCGGATATAGCCGAAGGGCTTGAGGTGCATCCTTCATCTGTGACCAAGATGATTCAGAAGCTGGACAAAGACAATTACCTGATCTACGAGAAATACCGCGGACTTGTTCTGACGAGCAAAGGCAAAAAGATGGGCAAACGGCTTGTTGACCGCCATCATCTGCTCGAGTCATTCCTGACGATTATCGGTGTTCAGGAAGAGAATATTTACCGTGATGTAGAGGGTATCGAGCATCATTTGAGCTGGGATTCGATCACATGTATAGAGACATTGGTTGAATATTTTAACCGTGAGCCATCTCGCTTGGACGAGCTGAGAGGAATCCGGACTGAACTGGAAACCGAGTGAAAAGCTCGCCGCTTGCGGCGGGCTTTTTTAGTTATAAGCGGCTGCCGCTTATGGGCAGCAATTAAGCCCGCTACGAAAACGGCGGGCTTGTTTGGGAGAGCAAACACTTTGTGGCAGTTACACTGTATAATGTGCAATATAATTACTAGTTATTGTGTGATTTAAGGGCCAGCGTTGTACTTTATGCAGTATATTGTACGATTGCTCGCCTTTATGAGCACTTCTTGGCTGATTATCCTGCAAAAAATGCAATGTATCCAACTCAGTAGAGTTTTAGCGTGGATTATATTGCACAATGTACAATCTAAACATCATTGGCCATTCAGGCCAAGCACATCCCAAACCCTCTCTCTAATCTCGGGTACCCTTTTTTCTTCAAAAGCAGGATGCGCCTTGAACCATCTAACATTAAGAGGAGAAGGATGCGGAAGAACGATAGCAGGTTTGCCATTAAACTGATAGTCTTTGAAGACCAAGTCTTCAAAACTCTCTTTTGGAAATAAGTATTTCGCTGCCCGAGCCCCAATTAGGATATAGATCTCGTTATCCACCATTTCGATCTCTTTGGCGAGCCATTTATTCGCGCAGGCAAGTGGTGGAGGGTTGTCTCCGCCTTTAGGATGCTTGCCCGGAAAGCAATGGGCGATCGCTGTAATGTAGAAGTTATCCTCATCGTAAAAAATATCATCCGTAATTTGATACCACTGATACTTCAGCTTTGCTCCCGAGGGATCATTAAATGGCAGACCGCTCTCATGCACCTTTTTGGAAGGAGCCTGACTGATCTGCATGATCTTCGACTGCGCCGTCCCGTGGAAGATGGGATGAGGAGTAAATCCGAACTTCTGCTTGCAGTCCTGACAACTCATAATTTGTTCCTTTATTTCATGAAAGCTCATGATCTAATCTCCGATGTCTATAGAGTATTGTCTAGATTGAATCATTGCAGTATGGATAGTTCCTCTCTATATTTTCTCACAAACACTAACATGTAGACAATTCTCCTCGGCATATATACTTCTGATGGAAGCCGAATTGACGCTGCTTCCGTTGTCCGGAGGATGCGGAAGTGAAAATTAATGCGGTGTTTGAAGGCGGCGGAGTGAAGGGGATATCGCTGGCTGGCGCGGTCAGGGCGGCGGAGATGCAAGGTGTTCAATTTGAGCAGGTGGCCGGTACGTCAAGCGGGGCTATAATTGCAACGCTGCTGGCGGCGAATTACAGCGGTCTGGACATCAAAAGAATCGTTGAGAATACCCCGTTCTCATCTTTTCTGAAACGGTCGTTTATTTTTAATCTGAAGGTGATCAGTCCTGCGTTGCGGCTGCTTGTAAAAAAGGGGCTGTACAGCGGTGAGGCGCTGGAATATTGGGTTTCCCGCTTGCTCGAGGCGAAGGGGGTTCGAACGTTCGGGGATTTGCCGGACTGCAAGCTCCGGATTGTTGCTTCCGATATTACGAATGGCAGGCTGCTTGTTTTGCCGGAAGATATTAAAATTTACGGCATGGACCCGAAAAAGCTAAGTGTAGCCCGTGCGGTCAGAATGAGTGCAAGCATCCCTTATTTCTTCGATCCGGTCGTTGTTCGTTATACCAAGCTGCATTCTTCTTTATCCATTAAAAATAAAGATAAGCCTCAGCTTCAGCAGGCCCATATAGTGGACGGCGGACTGCTGAGTAATTTTCCATTATGGCTGTTCGATAAGGAGCAGGCAGGAAGAACAAATCCGATTCCGACGGTAGGCTTCCAAATGGTCGGTAAAAACGACAACGAACCGCATGAAATACGCGGTCCGTTGTCTATGCTTGAAGCGATATTCGAGACGATGATGCAGGCTCATGATGAACGTTACATTAAGAAGTATGCCCGCGACCGGACGGTCAAAATTCCTACCTTAGGTGTCCGGACAACTCAATTTCAACTGCCTGAAGGGATGGCGGAAAAGCTTTTTAAATCCGGCTTTCAGGCAGCCAATCAGTTTTTTGAAGGATTCCGTCAGTGATATTTGGGCAGATCATCGTCATCTTTGCCGCCATCAATAACGCGGAACGGCGCCCGGCGGGACTTCGGCTTCTGCCGTGGGGTCGTTCTTGTCTGCCTAACATAGGGCTGCTGTCTGACACGGACACGGCTCCCCCATGTATTAGGCGGATATTTATACAGCAGGAAAATGCCGCCCAGTACAATGATGGGAATGAGAAACGAAGTAAGATGTTGTCCGATTCCGTACAAAATCCCGATTGCCAAAAGGGCCAGTACGATGATAGACGATGCGTTCCATCTCCGCGGCATAATATCACCTGTCCTTTATGTTGGAATGAATTAAGCTTTGATGCTCATTTGCTTGTCGAGCTCGCGCATCCGGTTGAAGGAAGCGATGGATACGGCCACTTGATCATCCTTGGGCTCTTTGGTCGTAAGAAGCTGGAGCCACAGTCCAGGGTAGCCAAGGTAACGCAATACCGGTACATTACGCAAGGCGTTCGTCCAGCGGAGTACTTCATAAGAGATGCCGAGGGTAACCGGCAGAAGCAGAATCCGAATATAGACACGCTCCCAGATCGTATCCCAGTCAAAGATAGGAAGGGAATAGATGATAACCCCTACGATAACGGTAAAAATGATAAAGCTGCTGCCGCAGCGGTAATGCAGCCTGCTGTACTTTTGTACGTTGCTGACCGTTAATTCCTCGCCGGCTTCGTAAGCGCTGATTACTTTATGCTCTGCGCCATGATATTGGAAAAGCCGTTTAATCAGCGGCGTCATAGACATGAGGTACAAGTAGACGAGCAGGATAATGAGTTTAATAAGTCCTTCTAACAGGTTATGACCAATTTTGTTTTCGAATACATTCTCGAACAGTAAACTTTCAAGCGCTGCCGGTGCAGCGGTGAGGAGCAGCTTGCCGAATATGAAAGAGATAACGCCTGCTGCGGCCACGCCTACAATCATGGCAAGGCTCCAGCCGGACTTCTCTTTTTTGGCAGCGGCGGCTTTGTCTGCCTCAGACATATCCCCGGTCTCGTCTTCCGCATAGGTTTCCATGGAGAAATTCAAATGCTGAGAGCCCTTGGCGCTGGAATCGATAATTCCGACAACACCACGAACGAGCGGAATCCTCTTAAGCGATTGAATCCACCGCTGCGTTGTGCGGGGCACTTCGTAAAATACGATTTCATCGTTCTTCCTGCGTACCGCGGTTACATTTACATGCTTGCCTGCGAACATGACGCCTTCGATCACAGCTTGTCCGCCGTAAATGCTTGTAGTGTTTTGAGACAAGAGCTTGTCACCTTCCTTAATAGTTCGTCCCGATCAGGTGACGAAAGGTATACATCTATTGTACTTGATCGCTTGTACATTTGCCAACGCCATCATGTTGGTTATCCGTGGAGCTAACGTTGCATACTAGGTGAAGAATAGAAGCGGATCATAAATGGAGGTAAATTAGATGACGGCATCAAGCGCAACAGGCAATATGAAGGGGAATAACGAGCAGGCAAGACAGAGTCACAAGAGCAGGCAATATGAAGGGGAACATCAAACAAATCCATGGCTGTTCAGCAGTATGATCGGTTTTTTTGCGGGATTGATTTGGGGTGTAATCCGTTGGCTTTTTTATGAACTGAAATTTACTGCGGAGCTTCCCGGATTTTTGGCAGATCCCTTCTTTAAGACTTCTTATTTAAAGACAGGCTGGGGGATTGTTGTGGGGATTGCGAGCTATATCCTATTTTCCGTTCTGGCTGCTCTTCTTTATAGAGTATTGTTAGGCAAGCTGAAAGGACCCTGGCCAGGTGTTCTGTACGGCCTTGTATGGTGGATGATGATCTTCCTTCTGCTTGGTCCGTTGACCGGTATCTCGCACAAGATTACGGTCGCAGGCTGGAACACGCTGTTCTCAGAATTATGTATCTTCCTTTTATGGGGGATTTTTATCGGCTACTCGATTGCCTTTGAATTTACCGATGAAGCGTCGCGGGAACCGATTGGCGCGCATTGAAGCAGGTTGCGACTTCTCAAGAAGCGGTCATTTGTGGTAAAATGGCTAATGGTCTTTGGTTAGATGCAAGAATCGGCTGATTGGGAGGTGCGAAATTGCTTAGAATTGTTGTTTTAAACGGGCCTAACTTAAATATGCTTGGTGTGCGTGAGCCGGGTGTGTACGGCACAGAGACGCTGGCCCAGATCGAAGCGAAATTGCGCGAGCAAGCCTTGCAGCTTGGCGTGGAGCTGGAGTTTTTCCAATCCAATCACGAGGGCTTCCTCATTGACCGGATACATAGCGCATTTGGGCAAGCGGATGGTATTCTTATTAATCCGGGTGCATTGACGCATTACAGCTATGCGCTGAGGGATGCGTTAAGCACGGTTGCTCTGCCGGTTGTTGAGGTGCATCTGTCCAATATACATAAACGTGAAGCGTTCCGTCATGTATCGGTCATTGCACCGGTGGCGATTGGTCAAATCGCCGGTTTTGGCGGGCAAAGCTATGAGCTTGGACTTGCAGCGCTTGTTGCAAAGCTTCAAAATGGTGTTGCGTGAAAGGGGAGCTTAACATGACACTCGAAAGAGTTAATCGGCTAAGACAAGTAATGGCCAAGCAAAGCCTCGAAGCGATCATTATCGGAAGCGAGCATAATCGGCGTTATCTCAGCGGTTTCACGGGATCATCCGGAACGGTTGTGATTACACAGCAGGAGCAGTACTTATTTACGGACTTCCGCTATATGACACAGGCGCCGCAGCAGGCACCTTCGTTCCAGGTGATTGAACATGGAGCGAAGGTCATTGCGGATATTCGCGACCTGCTTGCAGGCAAAGGAATACGCAGTGCGGCCTTCGAGCAGGATCAGGTTGTCTACAGTCAATATGCAGCCTGGAGCGAAGCTTTGGGCGATATTAGGCTGACACCGGTATCCGGGCTTGTTGAGGATCTGCGGATGATTAAGGATGAAGCAGAGCTCCAAATCATGCAGGAAGCGGCTGATCTGGCCGATGCAACGTTCCGTCATGTGCAAAAGCTTATTAAGCCCGGCGTTAAGGAAAGCGACATTGCTCTCGAGATGGAGATGTTCATGCGCAGCCATGGTGCGACATCCTCTTCCTTCGATACGATTGTTGCTTCCGGTGAACGTTCTGCCTTGCCTCATGGCGTGGCTAGCGAGCGGGTAATTGGCAATAATGAGTTTGTAAAGCTTGATTTTGGCGCTTATTATAAAGGATACTGCTCCGATCTTACCCGAACGGTTGTGGTCGGAACCCCTAGTGATAAGCATCGCGAAATCTATGACATCGTGCTGGAAGCACAGCTTCATGCTCTGGAGAATATCCGTCCGGGCATGACCGGCCATGAGGCCGATGCGCTTACCCGCGATATCATTACCAAGTACGGCTATGGCGATAAATTCGGCCATAGTACAGGCCATGGACTCGGCATGGAAATTCACGAGTACCCGCGCCTTGCGAGAAACAGCGATACGATTTTAACCCCCGGAATGACTGTGACGGTTGAGCCAGGTATCTACCTCCCCGGTTTTGGCGGAGTACGGATCGAAGACGATATTGTCATCACGGAATCCGGTATTAAAATATTAACCTCATCCCCGAAACAATTGATTACTCTGGGTTAAGGACTATTACAGCAGCTATTTCAGGAGGGAATTTGAAGTGACAGTTTCAGTTAATGATTTCAAAACAGGTTTGACTGTTGAAGTGGAAGGCGATATTTTCTCGGTAACCGAGTTCCAGCATGTTAAACCAGGCAAAGGTGCGGCATTTGTTCGTTCCAAATTGAAAAACCTCCGCAACGGCAACGTTGTAGAGAAAACGTTCCGCGCAGGTGAAACAATCGGCCGCGCAATCATCGAGAACCGTGAAGTACAATACCTGTACAATTCCGGCGATGAGTACACTTTCATGGATAACGAGACTTATGACCAATTTGGTCTGGACTACAAACAACTCGAGTGGGAACTGAACTTCCTGAAAGAAAACATGAACGTTAACATCTCGAGCTACAAAGGCGAGATCATCGGTATCCAAATGCCTAACAGCGTGGAGCTGAAAGTTGTTGAGACAGAACCGGGCGTGCGCGGCAACACAGCACAAGGCGCAACAAAAAGCGCAAAAGTTGAAACAGGCCTGAACGTTCAAGTTCCCCTGTTCATCAACGAAGGCGATGTGCTCCTGATCGATACACGCGAAGGCAAGTACATTTCCCGTGCTTAGTAAATAAGGACAGGCCGCTCGAATCCCAGGATTCGGGCGGTTTTTTCTTTAAATAGGCCATATACTGGACTATATTTCGTCCGGAATGAAACGCGCCGCTCCTCCAAAGGACGGCGCAGCCGGTTCATTTTGTTCGACAAAAAATGCTAGGCGGATATACCCAGACATGCCGGGGTTGTGGTATAATATTGTCTTGTATGTTATATGTCAAGGTTGGGAGTGAATCAGCTTTGTCGTTGATAGTGATGAAGTTTGGCGGAAGCTCGGTAGGAACGCCGGAGCGGATGCAGCGTGTTGCGAAGCGGATTGTAGACAGCCAGCTGGCGGGTAACCGCGTAGTTGTTGTTGTTTCCGCAATGGGAGATACAACGGATGATTTAATCGATCAGTCGAAGCAGCTTAACCCGAACCCGCCGGCGCGGGAGTTGGATATGCTGCTCACGACAGGTGAACAAATATCGGTTGCATTATTGTCGATGACGATTCATCAGCTTGGCCATCAGGCAGTGTCGCTGACAGGCTGGCAGGCTGGCATTCGGACGGAAGCAGTACACAGCAAGGCGAAGATTACAGATATTCGTCCTGACCGTTTGTTCAAGGAACTGGATGCGGGCAATGTTGTTATTGTTGCGGGCTTCCAAGGCATGTCGGAAGCCGGCGACATTACAACGCTTGGACGCGGCGGTTCGGATACGACAGCCGTGGCGTTGGCCGCAGCGATCAAGGCAGATGTGTGCGAAATCTATACCGACGTGGACGGCGTTTATTCGACGGACCCGCGTGTCGTGAAATGCGCACGCAAGTTGAGTGAAATTTCGTACGACGAAATGCTGGAGCTTGCACATCTGGGAGCAGCCGTTCTTCACCCTCGTGCGGTGGAATACGCTAAGCATAACAATGTGAAGCTTGTTGTACGTTCCAGCTTTACGCAAAATGAAGGTACGAGTGTGAAGGAGGAAGCGGTCATGGAGCAAGGCGTAGTCGTACGCGGCATCGCTTTTGACAAAAATGTAGCAAGAATCAGTATTCTCGGCGTCGAGGATGAGCCAGGCGTACTCGCTAAAGTATTTGGTGCGCTTGCGAATAACGGTATCGACGTTGACGTTATTGTTCAAAGCGGAGTAAAAAGCGGTAAAGCGGATTTCTCCTTCACGGTATCGGGAGATGATGAAGCTCGCGCGGTTGATGTGATCAACGGAAATCGCGGCGAAGTGCCGTTTAATGAAGTAACTTCGGAAGATAACCTGGTTAAAGTATCGATCGTTGGCGCAGGCATGGTCAGCAACCCTGGTGTTGCCGCTACGATGTTTGCAGCGATATCGGATCTTGGTGTCAGCATCAAGATGGTCAGCACTTCCGAGATCAAAGTATCCTGCATTATCGCAGCAGAGCCGTTGCAGGAAGTTGTACGCGCTCTTCATACGGCGTATGGTCTGGATACTGCGGAGCAAGTATTTGTAGGCGGACCTCAGGACCGCCGTTAATAAGTACTATTTCATACAAAAAAGCCGTGCGCGAAATGAAATCCGCACGGCTTTTTTTTGATCCCCTTTAAATGGTTAAACCTAAATGTAGCATTTTGAATGATTCTGAAGAAGCGATCGGAACAACATTCAATTGTGTAGTTTGGTCTCTAACCCGAGAATGGAATGAAGTTTATCCTCCGCTCATTAACTTAAACAATTTGTATAAGATCGCTGTAATGCCGGCTGCCATTAAGGGACCAACCGGGATACCTCTCAGAAAGATAATGCCGAAGATTGATCCGATTACAAGCCCAACAACCATTTGAGGATCAAGCTTTAGCAAATCCAGGCCTCTGGCATTCATATAAGCAGCAACGGCTCCTCCGATGAGCGCGAGCCAGCCAGGCCAGGTATTAAAGGCCGCGATCAATTCCTTGAACTGTACTTTGCCGGAGGCAAAGGGGACGAGAACACTAAGCGTAAGAAATAATAAACCGAGTTCCAGTCCCCGGCGCTCGATCGCAGGCAGGAACCGGCTGAGGTGAAGAAGCTTGACGGCCAGGAGCACGCAGGCTGCTGTTGCAATAATCGGCGAACGCCCGATCAGGCCTATAACAATTAAACCTACTAATATTAGTTCACCGGTCATCATTCGAACCCCACTCATGAAGCGGATAAATTGCTTGCTCCATTATATGGACATCCCCTGGCGAATATGTCAGCTGCAGGAACAGACCAGCAGATCCCCGCTTGCCTGAAGCCGCGGAACCCCCATGCAGGTGTCGACCTCCGAGCAAATATCAATATCTTTGGCCATACCCAATTTAAGTAATCGTTTGCCGGTTGCTCCTGAACGGATCGTTTCTTTTATTTTATTCGCACGGTCCTGATAGAGTGATAGCATGGCGAGTCCGAAATCATCCATCTCGAGCGGTGCAGCATGCAAAGCTTGCATTCTTGAAAGAAGCAATCCGGCGCATAAACCGTCCTCAATGGCAAATTCATCATGGCTTCCCGCACATAAAATAACAACATCCCGCCGAAGATCAATGGCTGCTTTCGCGCATGCGGAGGCATTCAGTAAAGCAGCAATCAATACATATTCCGCCTTTGTTGATTTATGAATGGCTCTGGTGCCGTTCGTTGTGGTAAGGATGACACGCCGGTCCTTAACGGCATTCATCAGAAATTCATCAGGTGAATTGCCAAGATCGAATCCGGGGATTTTTTTGCAGAAACGTTCCCCGCACAGCAAATCGCCTTCCTGATGCGCCGCACGGGCTTCCATTACGGTCTCCACCGGAACGACGCCGGAGGAGCCGGCAGCCAGCGCTGTAATAATGGAGCTGGTGGCTCGCAGCACGTCGATAATAATAGCCGTTTTGTGGACGAATTGCGCGGAGCTGGCTTCATTCACGCTTGAAATGACCTGCACTTGCATAGCAATCGCTCTTCCTTTCTGTTGTTGCTCAAATCATATAATGAGCAGGCTCCTCCCGTATTCCGAATTCGAAGGTATCGGAACGGAGGCCGCGCCGCATCGCTTCGAGCGCCAGAATATCGCTTGGCTGAATATTGCCCAGATGGACATTAGGCCCAAATTGCTGGAGCAGATAAGCCTGCTGCTGCTTTAGCGGCGCTTCCCACATCAAGCAGTCCTGGTTCGTCATTTCCGCCAGAATCTGTTTAATGGTCTGCTCACGGCAGTTGCCTTTCTCATCAAACAGACCAACGTCGATGCCGGATTCCCTCGCTTCAACCGTAATCCACGCGGCGCCTGCCGCCAGATCATAATCGGCTGTTACGGCTAATTGCTCCGGATCAATTAGTGAGCCTGCTGCTTTTTTGCCGTATTCCGTCATAACAAGCAGCCCTCTTTGTTTGCCCTCTTTAATGAGTTCGGTCCGCTGGCCCCTGCTCAGCTCGATTGTACCGTCCGATATCTCGATGCCATTAAACCCCAGCTCGCAGATTGTATCCAGGAATGATCCGGTTAATTTCTGCTGGACAGCTGTTTCCAGCAAGGTACCGCCTGGCATGATAATAAGCCCGCTTTTTCTAGCAAGCTCGATTTTGCGCTGCAGCAGCTCCGGCTCGTAAAGCACAGCCGTTCCGAATCCAAGCTTAATGACATCGATATAAGGACCTGCTATTTGAAGAAGATCGGTGTAACCGTTCAGGCCGATCCCTTTGTCGATCACCATTGTTTTTCCTTTATGGCTTGCAGGGCCGTAATCGCGGTATCCGCTTGGATCATGCAGGCTGCGATGCCAGACCGCCTTGCTTGCTTTTGTCATGGGAGTTGACTCCTAACATTTGATGTTTTCCGCGTGAGGGCGGGCATGGAGCAATATATGCAGAAGCTGCTGGGCGTGTGCCCGAACGACAAGCATGAAGAGCAGACGAGCCTGCATAGAATGTAGGGATGGAGTTTGTTCGTAATTGCTGGAATAAGGCCTGTGTAGTTGGTGTCAGACAAGGAGGTGAACGGTTATGTTGAATAAAATCGTACTCACCATGGCGTCGCTGCGGATAACTTCAGGAATGATCGAGATCTGTGCGGCGTTGCTTATGCTTAGGTTGAACCAGATTGACAAGGCGCTGGTCGTCAATTCTTCGCTCGCATTAGTAGGACCATTTATATTAATAGCGACTACGACGATAGGCCTCATCGGCATGTCAGACAAGTTGTCTTTCGGGAAGCTGGCGTGGGTAACGGCGGGAGTAGTCTGTTTGTTAATAGGTATTATGAAAAAATAGTAATCTATTAATCTTCAATAAGTTGGACATATTCAGACTGGTCAAGCATACAAATAAAAGTACGAAGGACAATCATCCGGGAGTGATGACTTATGCTGGACCGTGTCATGCATTTGCTTCCGCCGGAGCTAAAGGCGGTGCTGGAGCGGCTGCCTGAATCGGCAATGGAGCAGTTGGAAGAAATACGGATTCGCGAGGGCCGGCCGTTGGAGCTTGGAATCCGCGGACAATCCCGTTTTGCTGCATCCGACGGTACACTTCGTGCCAGCAGCGACGGAGCGTATAAGCCAACTGCTGATATTTGCCGGAAGTTGCTGGAGAAAATAACCAATCATTCGCTATACGCCGTGGAAGAGGAATTAAAGAGGGGGTTTATTACGGTAGCAGGCGGACACCGGATTGGACTGGCCGGCCGGACGATACTGGATGGCGGCAATGTCCGCGGGATTCGTGATATTGGCGGATTTAATATCCGGATCGCCCGGGAAGTCGTAGGCTCGGGAAGAAATCTTCTGCCCAAACTGCTGGATAAGAACCGCAAGACTATTCATTCGACGTTAATCCTCGCCCCCCCTCAGCAAGGGAAAACAACAATTGTCCGCGATATTGCCCGTTCTATCAGCTACGGACATTGGGGATTGTACGAGCATGCGGCAGGCTGGTCCGGCCGCAAGGTTGGCATCGTGGATGAACGGTCAGAGATTGCAGCTTGTGTCCGGGGGATTCCTACCTTTGATGTAGGGCCGCGGACAGATATTATGGATGCCTGTCCCAAGGCGGAAGGCATGATGATGCTATTGCGTTCCATGTCTCCGGAAGTGGTTATCGCCGATGAGATCGGCCGGCCGGAGGATGGAGAAGCACTTCGCGAAGCCAGCCATGCCGGCGTTAGTGTCATTGCAACCGCGCATGCTTATGATCTGCAGGATGCAAGAGGAAGACCGGTGCTCAGACAGCTGCTTGAAGATGGAACTTTCACTTACGTCGTTGAATTGAAGCGTACAGCAGAAGGGTTCATGCACCGTGTTGTTACTGCGGATATGAAAGACAAGCTGCCCGTTTCCGCCAGAGAACCTACTGCAACCGTTGCAAGAGGCGAGCAGGTCGTGGGGATGCAAAGGGGTGATGTCCCTTGATCAAGCTGCTGGGCGCAGTGCTTATCCTCTTCGCAGGAACTATGATTGGCTTTCAGCAGGCGGCCAGACTGGCTGCCAGGCCGCGGCAGCTTCGCCAGCTGGCGCATGCCCTGCAAAGGCTGGAGACGGAAATCGGCTACGGCCATACGCCATTGCCGGAAGCGCTCGACCGAACCGCCGATGCGGTACCGGAGCCTTTGGCAGAGCTGTTCCGCGATGCGGCTGAACGGGTGAGAGGGCCGGAGGGCCTGACCTTCCGCGAGAGCTGGGAACAGGCGATGACAAGCGGATGGGGATCGACGGCGCTGCGGCAGACTGAACAGTCCGTTTTGCTGCGGCTTGGTTCTACCCTTGGCATTAGCGATAAGGAGGATCAGCTGAAGCATATCCACCTGGCGCTGCTGCAGTTGAAAGCAGAGGAAGATGCAGCGAGAGAGGATCAATCCCGTTATGAAAAAATGTGGAAAAGCCTGGGTGTTTTGATCGCCGTGCTCGTCGTGATATTGATGGTTTAGTGGGGTGCCGCACAAATGAACATGGATGTGAGCGCTATTTTCCAGATTGCAGGTATCGGAATTATCATTGGCATGATTCATACGGTACTCAAGCAAATGGGGAAAGAGGATATGGCGCAATGGGTAACCTTGATCGGCTTTGTCGTTGTACTGTTTATGGTCATTCGGCTGCTGAACGATTTGTTTCAAGAAATCAAGACGATCTTTCTGTTTCAGTAAGAGGTCTAGAGAAGCCGCAAGTAGGTGAATAAAGTTGGAGATTATTCAGATCGTCGGCCTCGGGCTGATCGCCACTATTCTCATCATTGTCGTCCGGGAGCAGAAGCCGTTATTCGCCTTCCTGCTTGCGGCTTTTACCGGGCTATTCATCTTCATGCTTCTTATCGGTAAAATCGATTCCGTCATCAAAGTACTTGAGGATTTGGCGAACCGCTCAGGCATTCCATCCATCTACCTGAAGACGATTCTGAAAATTATCGGTATCGCCTATATCGTCGAATTTGGAGCACAGATCGTGCGTGATGCCGGTCAAGAGAGCATCGCATCCAGAATCGAGTTCGCCGGGAAGGTGCTTATTCTCGTCATGGCGGTGCCGATTATAAGCGTCATCGTCGAGACCGTAATCGGGCTGCTGCCGGCGGGGAGTTGAACGGATGAACAAGCAGTCAAAGTATATTGCCCGTTTAATCGCTGCCGTGCTTATCGCTTGGCTGGTCAGCATGTTTCTGGTCATGCCGGTTACAGCAGCCGAGAATGCTCCCTCAGACGGAACCGGGCAGCAAAGCGATACAGTGATGACCGATCAGTTGACAGAAAGCCAGCTGAAAGGTCTCGATACAGATACGGTTGAAAATTACTGGAATCGCTTGAAAGAGGAGTATGGCGGATATTTTCCCGATGAGAAAATGCCAAGCTTCTTCGACATGCTGAAGCCGGGCGGTGAAGGACTCAAGCTGTCGACCGTGTTCAAAGGACTGCTGGGTTATTTCTTTCATGAAGTGCTTTACAACAGCAAGCTCCTTGTCACAATCGTGATGCTCACTGTATTCAGCATGGTGCTGGAAACGCTGCAGAACGCTTTTGAACGAAATGCCGTCAGCAAGGTAGCTTACTCGATCACTTACATGGTGCTCATTATTATCGCGGTCAACAGCTTTCATGTAGCAATCGGTTATGCCAAGGATGCGATTGGCACGATGGTCCAATTCATGCTTGCCATGATGCCGCTGCTTCTGACCCTGCTGGCTGCCATGGGGAATGTCCTTACCGTTTCGATTCTGCATCCGCTGATCATCTTTATGATCCATACGGTAGGAACCGTCATCTACACGATCGTATTCCCGCTGCTTTTCTTCTCGGCCGTGCTTCATATCGTGAGTGCATTGACAGACAAATTCAAGGTGACCCAGCTTGCGAATTTGCTTCGGAATATCGGAGTCGGGGTTATGGGGGTGCTGCTCACTGTATTTCTGGGAGTTCTGTCGGTACAAGGGGCCAAAGGAGCGGTAACAGACGGGATAACGATGAGGACGGCGAAGTTCGTTACCGGCAACTTCGTTCCTGTCGTCGGACGGATGTTCACGGATGCTGCAGACACCGTCATCTCGGCTTCCTTGCTTGCCAAGAATGCGATCGGCCTGGCCGGCGTCATTATTCTGCTGTTCCTCTGCGCATTTCCGGCTATCAAAATCTTGACGCTGGCGCTGATCTACAACGTCTCCGCTGCGGCTATGCAGCCGCTAGGTGATTCGCCTATCGTCGCCTGCCTGCAAACCATAGGCAAAACGATGATTTACGTCTTTGCCGCTCTTGCAGCCGTCAGTCTTATGTTCTTCCTGGCCGTGACCATCGTACTGACAGCAGGCAATGCCGCTCTTATGGTCCGTTGACAGTGCAGCAATTCAAAGGAGGCGAAGATCTGTGATTGCCTGGCTCAGCGATTGGCTGAGGGATATTATCGCGGTCATTATGCTGGCGGCATTCGTAGAGCTGCTGCTTCCGAACAAGGCGATGCTTCGTTACGCAAGACTGGTTATCGGGCTTCTTATTCTGCTCACCATTATGTCGCCGATTCTTCGGCTGCTTCAGGGAGATTTTAACGCCAAGCTGAAGGATGGAATCACTCATTGGGACCAACTGGAGGCACAGCGAGAGGTTAAGATGCCGACCCTTATCGATATACAGAAAAGAGCAGAGGAGCTTAATAAGCAGCAAAACAGCGACGCTGCAGCATTAATGGAGCAGACGCTGGAATCTGCTATGAAGGATGCCGTGGTCAAGCAGACGAAACAGCCGGTTGAAGCTGTGGATGTAACGCTCAGCTGGGAGAAGCAGGGACAGAAGATGATGCCGTACGTAAAAGCCGTGCTTGTAACCTTGCCGGCCGAGAGGAAGGCCCCCGCCGCCACTCAGGCGCCGGATGAGGACGATGTGAAGGAGGTGACTGCCATTCAGGTTGACATAGAGCTTAAGACGGAAGCGGGCGGAACCGATGATCAGCAGGCGGATGCAGACAAAGAAGAGCAGGAAGCAGGCTGGATTCAGGCGAGCCCGGCGGCGAACAAGGAAATACGGAATCTGCTGGCTGAAGGCTGGGCAATCAGCCCCGGCAACATTCAGGTGCGGCAGAGGGACGGCAGCAGCGATTAAGGGATAAGGAGTGGAAGCGAACGTGGCCAAATGGCTGAATGGTCTTGAATCGGTAGTGGGCGGCGGTCCGGGCGGTCCGAAGCGGGTAAAAACATTACGCCTGCTGCTGATCATCGGCTGTATTGGAGCGGCCCTTATGCTGCTTAACTCCTTTATCAAGTTCGATAAGGTCGATACGATGGCGCAGGAGCCGAACCCTCCTCCCGGGGATCAAGCGGCTATAGGCGGTATTGGTGCAGGGGATACATCGCCGTTTGCAGCGATTGAAAGACCGCTGGAGAACCGTCTGAAAGAGATTTTGGAGAAAATCGTTGGGGTCGGCTCGGTAGATGTGCTGGTGACAATCGATTCTACGGAAGAGATTGAAATTGCCAGGCACAACCAGGAGTCGCAGCAGATAACGGATGAGACGGACCGTAATGGAGGCAAACGGCATATAACGGCGATCAATAAGGATGGCCAGGTTGTCATTGCCGAAGTATCGGGCGATCAGAAGCCAATCGTGACCAAGACGATTAATCCGAGCATTCGCGGTGTGCTGATCGTCGCCAAAGGCGCCGAGAATCTGACCGTGAGACGCCTTATTATAGACGCGGTGGAGAAGGGCGTTAATGTACCGGCTAACCGCATTTCAGTTGCGCCAAGCAAGCAATGATAATAAACCATTATTAGGAGGGTGTTCTATGAACACGAAAAGACAAACTATTTGGCTCGTATCGATGCTCAGTTTGATGGTCGTATTATCCGCGTATTATCTGTTTACCCAGGACACGAGTTCGCCCGACATGCTCTCTGACGGTACACAAACGCAGCAGAAAGCAGGAGCAACAGAAGCGGCAGCCGGAAATGATCAGATTGTGGTGGATCAAGTGGATTCGGCAGGTAAAGCAACGGATGACGACAGCCTCTCTGAAGCGGATAAGCAGGTACTTGAGCAGATTGAAGCACAGGGCGGTGTGGACACCAGCGTATTCTCCCAGGTCGAAGAGAAGCGCAGCCAGCTGAACAGTGATCAGCAGGATAAACTGTTCACCGAAATAACAAACCTGGAAGATCCAAAAGAAGCACAAGCGGCGGCAACCCAGCTTGAACAGCTGGAAGAGAAAAACTCGAAGTTGACAAGCATTGAGAATGAACTGATGAAGACCTTCCAGCAGGCCATCGTGAATGAAGAAGGCAATGGTTACAAGGTTCTGGTGGAAAGCGATAAGATGGATAAGAGCCAAGCCGCCAATATTATCGATCTTGTGATGAAAACATTAGGAGTCGACGCCGATCAAGTTTCCGTACAGTATATCCCGTAATGTTCCAGGGGCCGGCAGGGTTTTGTAACCTTGCCGGCCTCTTTGTATGGGCGCATAAAAGAGGCGTATTAAAAAATTGGTTCGTGTTCCGCCGCGTTTGTGATATAATGTTAGACGTTATGTGAAGGATAACTAAGATTATCCATATGAAACTGAATAATGCTATTGCATCTGAGAAAACGCATACGAAGCAGAAGGCTTCGGAAACTTTTAAGGAGTGAAAACTATTCATGTTCAAATTGAGCGAGATTAAGGAATTGATCAAACTGGTTGATCAGACTTCCGTTCATGAGCTGGAGATCGAAAACGAAGGAGCACGCTTATTCATTCGCAAGCCTGGCAAAACCGAAGTGGTGAATGTACAAGCAGCCCCAATTACGCATACATATACACAGGCGCCTGTACTTGCACCGCAGCCGGCAGCAGAAGCTCCAGCAGCAGCTGTTCAAGCCAGCGCGCCTGCAGCACGTCCGAATACGGACAACCTGCATCAGATCGTATCGCCGATGGTCGGCACGTTCTACAGCTCCCCGTCTCCGGACGCAGCAGTATTCGTGAAGGAAGGCGACCGCGTAACCGAGAAGAGCGTTGTCTGCATTCTGGAAGCAATGAAGCTGATGAACGAGCTGGAAGCGGAAGTTCGCGGCGAGATCGTTGAAGTTCTGGTGACTAACGGCCAATTGGTGGAATACGGTCAGCCGCTCTTCCTGGTTAAGCCGGAATAATACAAGCTCCGAATTTGGAGAAATCGTTGCCTGAGAGGAGTACAAATGTGAAATTCCAAAAAGTATTAATCGCTAACCGTGGAGAGATTGCAGTCCGCATCATTCGCGCTTGCCGCGAGCTCGGTATTTCGACTGTTGCCGTATATTCCGAAGCTGACCGTGATTCTTTGCATGTACGCCTTGCAGATGAAGCGTATTGCATTGGTCCAACTCCTTCCAAGGACAGCTACCTGAACCTGACAAACCTGATGAGCGTGGCTACAATTACAGGCTGCGATGCTGTACATCCGGGTTATGGCTTCCTCGCTGAGAATGCGGATTTCGCCGAGATCTGCGAGTCTTGCAATATTACGTTCATCGGCCCGTCCCCTGAAGCAATCAGCAAGATGGGTGACAAGGCAGTAGCCAAACAGACGATGAAGGAAGCAGATGTTCCGGTTATTCCGGGCTCAGACGGCTTGATTGAAAATATGGACGAAGCGATCCGTATTGCCCGCAGTATTGGTTACCCGGTTATTATCAAGGCCACTGCCGGAGGTGGCGGTAAAGGGATTCGTATTGCTGAGGATGAGGAATCGCTTGTTCAGCAAATTACGACAGCCCAGCAGGAAGCGCAGAAGGCTTTCGGCAATGCCGGTGTTTATCTGGAGAAATATTTGACTGGTATGAAGCATGTTGAGATTCAAATTATGGCCGACAAGCACGGCAATGCTGTCCATCTGTTCGAGCGTGACTGCTCCGTTCAGCGCCGCCGCCAGAAGCTTGTTGAAGAAGCGCCGTGCCCGATCCTGTCGCCGGCACTTCGCGAACGTATGGGACACGCTGCTGTACGTGCTGCATTGGCGGTTCAATACGCAGGCGCCGGGACACTCGAGTTCCTGCTGGGACCAGACGGCAACTTCTACTTTATGGAGATGAATACTCGTATTCAGGTCGAGCATCCGGTAACAGAGATGATTACGAATGTTGACTTGATTAAAGAGATGATCTCTGTGGCAGAAGGCAATCCGCTGTCCTTCAAGCAAGAAGATTTGCAAATTAACGGCTGGGCAATCGAATGCCGGATTAACGCGGAGGATTCGGAGCGCAACTTTATGCCGTCTCCAGGTCCCATTCCGTTCTACCTGCCGCCAGGCGGCACGGGCGTTCGGGTGGACAGCGCGGTCTATCCGGGCTACACCATCTCCCCGCATTATGATTCGATGATTGCGAAGCTGATTGTTTGGGGCAGAACGAGGGAAGAAGCGATCGCGCGGATGAAGCGTGCGCTCTCCGAGTTTGCTATCGACGGGATCAAGACTACTATTCCGTTCCATCAGAAGCTGCTGAATCACCCGGTCTTTGTGAACGGCAACTTTGATATTAAGTTCCTTGAAGAATATGATGTGAATCAACCGGAGCAAGCCTAAATAGTACAATCTGCTCCAGGTTTGTCATATTTCACGCCGAATGTTATAGTATAGAAATAAGATGCGAAGGTAACACTCCTGTATTTGCAAAAGCAAATCACCGGAGCGCGCAACTTTAAGGAGGTGTACAACCATCATGAGTACGATTGCTGCAGATTATGAGAAAACGGACATTGGCACGATTCAAATTGCCCCTGAAGTCATTGAAGTTATTGCCGGACTGGCTGCTGTTGAGGTGAATGGCGTAGCAGGTATGAGCGGCGGATTTGCCGGAGGTATTGCTGAGCTTCTTGGCCGTAAAAATTTGTCTAAGGGAGTAAAGGTTGAAGTCGGCCAGCGGGAAGCTGCGGTCGATGTGTCGATTATCGTGGAGTACGGCAACCGGATTCCGGAAATCGCCTCGGAAATTCAACGCAATGTAAAACGTTCCATCGAAATAATGACGGGATTGCATGTTATTGAAGTGAACGTACATATTCACGATGTCCATTTCAAAACAGAGAGCAAGCCGGAAGAAGAAGAATCAAATTTCCGCGTGAAATAAACATACACGCAGATGAATTGAATTAATATAACCCCCTCGTGATGGTTATGCCGCTTCGCGCAAGGGGGTTTTCATTCGCTCTGATGCGAGGAGGCATTACGTTGATCAGAATTATAGACAAGCTGTTCTTGTTTATTTACAGTATAGCCATCGGCGTTATATCGGTCTTTATTATCTGTATCGGGTTTCAGTGGATACAGGAAGACGATTTGAACGATATGGTCAATGAGTTGTATGGTACGGATTCTTTCCTTATTGCAACCGTTATAGTCGGTCTGGTTCTGCTCGTACTCAGCTTGCGTTTCTTTATTGTGTCGCTGAAGCGTTCTTCCTCGTCAGCGCCATCGATTGACCAGCGCACGGATTTTGGCGATATCCGCATCTCGATTGAGACCATTGAGAATTTGGCTCTGAAGGCAGCAACCAAGCAGCGCGGAGTCAAGGATCTGAAGGCCCGTATCCAGGCGACTGATTCTGGCCTGAATATTATTTTGCGTGCGGCAGTAGACGGGGAAAGCTCGATTCCAAGCCTTACGGAAGAAATCCAAAAGGCTGTGAAGGAGCATGTTGAGGAAATTGCCGGAATTCCGGTGACGAACGTAGCCGTCTTTATCGCTAACGTCATTCAAACCGCACCGAATAAAAGTCGCGTCGAGTAAAGGGGAGAATGCCGATGTGGAGGGAGTACTGGGCATCCTATGGGAAACGGACGATCGGCGCTGCCGCTGGTCTGTTTTTCGGGTTTGTGTATTTGTTTGCCGGTTTTTGGGATATGCTGTTTTTCATACTGCTCGTCTCAATCGGTTATTGGGTTGGCAAGCAAAAGGACTTGCAAAACGGTTCTGTTTTGCCATGGCAGCGGCTTTGGTCATGGCTCATGGAAAGGTATCGGCCGTTTAGATAATCCTGTGGTCTCCTCCGTACGCCGGAAGGTGGATAGCCGCCAGTTCCGGGCAGGGAGGAGATCATAGGTTTTTTTACCACAATAGAATTTATAAGTTTCGAAACATTGAAAGATGGAATTCTATTTGGCGATAAAACTACCTCTAAACGCGGTCGCCCCTCTTCGAGTGGCCTCGGTAGAGGTTTTTTCAAAATATAAGAGCAGATCGGCAGAGAGACTGCCGAGGAGGAAAGCATGAAACGTAGATTAGCACGCGAGATAGCAGTATCAAGCTTATATCAATTGGAAATGAACGAGGTAACCCCCATGGAAGCCGTAGACATGCTGATGGAGGAAGCTCGTTCCGAGAACGAGATCGAAGCGGAGTTTGTCGAAAATGATCAAACAGACCTTTACGTTCGTGAACTCGTTAATGGAGTAGCGGACAATAAGGCTGCTATTGACGATATGCTGCAGCAATATTTGACGGGCTGGCAGGTCGATCGCTTATCCCGTGTGGACCGTCAAATTTTGCGGCTTGCTTGCTTTGAAATTGCCTATCGCAATGATGTTCCGCCTAAAGCCGCGATTAACGAAGCAATCGAATTGGCCAAGCATTTCGGCACAGAGGAATCCGGCAAGTTTGTTAACGGTGTTCTCGGCAAATTGCTTAAGGTGCATGAAGGCGAGAATGCAAATTCGGAATCGACAAATTAGTTGAACGGCCTGCCCGGCCGTATACATAGGGGAGAGATGATGATGAGCGCGCAAATTATTGCAGGGAAAAAGATTTCTGATATGATCCGGGAAGAAATTCAGAAGGAAGCAGCAGCGCTGAAAGAAAAAGGCGTTACTCCTGGTCTGGCTGTTGTTCTGGTAGGCGAGGATCCGGCTTCGAAAGTGTATGTCGGCTCGAAAGAGAAGGCTTGTCAGCAGCTTGGTTTCCATTCCGAGGTTCACCGTCTGGAAGAACAGACATCGGAAGAGCAATTGCTGGCGCTTATTGATCAATTGAATAATGATGACAAAATTAACGGCATTCTCGTACAGCTTCCATTGCCTAAACATATTAATGAAAAAGCAGTAATCGATGCGATTCATGTCGACAAGGATGTCGACGGCTTCCATCCTGAAAGCGTAGGCAACCTGGTTATTGGCGACGACAGCCTGCTGCCATGTACGCCTGCCGGCTGCATTGAACTAATCAAACGCAGCGGTGTTGATATTTCGGGCAAACATGCTGTTGTAATCGGCCGCAGCAATATTGTCGGCAAACCGGTTGCGATGCTGCTTCTCCGTGAAAATGCAACCGTCACGATCTGTCACTCCCGTACAGCCAATATGGAGGAGATCGCTAAACAGGCGGATATTCTCGTGGTAGCAATCGGCAAGGCGAAAGCCATTGACAGCAAATATGTAAAACCGGGTGCGGTTGTAATCGATGTAGGCATTAATCGTCTGCCGGATGGCAAGCTGTGCGGTGACGTGGACTACGATGATTGCTTGGAAACAGCGGGCTTCATTACTCCGGTACCAGGCGGCGTTGGCCCGATGACGATTACAATGCTGATGAATAATACGATTACGGCTGCTAAGCGGGCACATAAAATCGGGGAGTGATTGATGTCTTATGGCAGATCAGCCTCGCATTTATTCGATAAAAGATATTAACCGGTACATCCGGATGAAGCTCGAGTCGGATGCCTTGCTGGGCGATGTATGGCTGAGAGGCGAGATTTCCAATTTCACTCATCATTCCAGCGGCCATATGTATTTTACGCTTAAGGATAAGGACAGCCGGCTGAAATGCATCATGTTTGCCTCGCATAATCAGCGGCTGCCTTTTATCCCGCGTGAAGGCGCAAAAGTTATGGCGCGCGGCAATGTGTCGGTCTACGAGCGTGACGGCAACTATCAGTTCTATGTGACGGCTATGCAGCCGGACGGAATTGGCAGCTTGTATCTTGCCTTTGAGCAGCTCAAATCAAAGCTGGAGACGGAAGGGTTGTTTGCCGAGTCGCGCAAACGGCCCATTCCGCGTTTCCCCCGTGCAATCGGAGTGATCACCTCTCCTACAGGAGCGGCGGTACGGGATATTATAACAACTTTGCAACGCAGGTATCCGTCTATTCCTATTTTTGTGTCTCCGGTGCTGGTCCAAGGGACGCAAGCGGCGCCTTCTATTGTAAAGGCGATTGAATCGATGAACCGTTTTGGCGAAGTCGACGTATTAATTGTAGGCAGGGGCGGAGGTTCTCTGGAAGAGCTTTGGGCTTTTAATGAAGAACCTGTCGCAAGAAGTATTGCTACTTCGCAAATTCCGGTCATTAGTGCGGTTGGTCATGAGACGGATTTTACGATTGCGGATTTTGTCGCCGATCTTCGGGCAGCAACACCAACTGCTGCTGCAGAGCTGGCAGTACCGCATGTTGCGGAGCTTGAGCAGCAGCTTGCGCGAAATCGTCAGCGGCTGGAGCAATCTCTCCGAATGATGGTGCAAGGCAGGAAGGAACAGCTCCAGAGAGTGCGGCGTTCACCGTTCTTCGTGCATCCGCGCAAATATTTGCTGGATCAGGCACAGCGGCTGGACCGGCTGCAGGAGCGTTTGCAGCATCGGACCTTGCGCTTAACGGAACGCGGGAAAGCCAAGCTTGAAAGACTTCATAGTCAATTAACCGGTCACCATCCGGGAGAACAGGCAATTTTTGCAGCGAAACGGCTGCAAGGGGATGTAAAGCGGCTTGAGCAGGCGATGGCATCCTCTCTCAAGGAACGGCGGCTGCAGCTCCATAGTGCAATCAGGCAGCTGGATGCGCTTAGTCCTCTCAAAGTAATGGCCAGAGGCTACAGCCTGGTCTATGACGAACAGGAGAAGCGACTGATTAAATCCATTGCAGATGTTCAGCCGGGTGATCTTGTAAGGGTGAAGGTAGCTGACGGACAGCTTGACTGTCATGTCTGGTCGATGAAAGGAGAAGATGGCGTTGAAAGCAGCGGCAAATAGCGAATTAAGTTTTGAAGAGGCAATGGAACAGCTGGAGCAAATTGTCGAACGGCTTGAAAGCGGCGATGTTCCTCTCGAAACAGCGATTGATCTGTTTCAGGAAGGCATGAAGCTGTCACAGCTGTGCGGCGGCAAGCTGGAACAGGTTGAGCGCAAGATTGAATTGTTGATTGAAACAGAGCAAGGTTTTCAGAAGAAGGCATTCGCTCCAATGAACGAGGAAAAAGGGGAATAACGTTGATTACAGATATCAAGACCTACTTGCATGAATGTGCTGCGCTTGTTGAGAAGTCACTTCCCGAAGCGCTGCCTGCTGACTGGAATATACCGCAGCAGCTTAGAGAGTCTATGCTGTATTCCCTTGAAGCTGGAGGAAAACGGCTGCGCCCGGCTCTCGTCCTTGCAGCTGCAGAAGCGATTCACGGGGCTGCAGCTGCTGCACGTCAAGCGCTACCTGTTGCATGCGCAATTGAATATATCCATACCTACTCGTTAATTCATGATGATCTCCCTGCGATGGATAATGATGATTACCGCCGCGGGAAGCTGACGAATCACAAAGTGTTCGGGGAAGCGATGGCGATTCTTGCAGGTGATGCTCTGCTCACACATGCGTTTTATCTGATTCCCAGAGCAGCTCGTCTAGGCGGGGTGAATGCCGAAGCAGCACTTGATATTGTGGAGGATCTCGCCATGCTCGCAGGGGCAAGAGGCATGGTTGGCGGTCAGGCAGCTGACATGCAGGGAGAACAAGGCACGACCTCGATTGAGGAACTCGAATATATTCATCTTCATAAAACGAGTGATTTGATTGTTTTCTCCGTAACAGCCGGGGGACGTATTGGCGGTGCATCGGCAGAGCAGCTGGACGCACTGCGTCACTACGGACGCAATATCGGCCTTGCCTTCCAGATTCAAGACGATATTCTTGATCTGGTCGGCGACGAGAAAAAGCTTGGCAAAAAAACAAACAGCGATGTGGAGCAGCAAAAGGTCACTTATCCTTATCTGCTCGGGATCGAGGAAAGCAAAGCACAAGTCAAACGTTTAACTCGTGAGGCGAAGGCTGCTATTCTGGAAGCACAGCTGGCCGCGCCTGATAAACTGCTGCTAATTGCCGATTACCTTGTACAACGAGACTATTAATTAGGATTGTGTAAATGGGTACATTGGGAAAGTACCGGCGTTTATGCTATAATGATTGAAATATTTTGACGTTTATTGTGGAATGGGACGTTGGTGGTAAAGTCGTATTCCAGAAAGCGAGGAAGTCACGTGCTGCTTGATCAAATTAACGGACCTCAAGATCTGAAAGATTTATCACTGGAAGAGCTGGAGAAGTTATCTGAGGAGATACGCCAGTTTCTCATTGAGAAGCTTTCCGTTACAGGTGGTCATCTCGCACCTAATCTGGGAGTGGTGGAGCTGACTCTTGTCCTCCATTATCTCTTTGACAGTCCGAGGGATAAGTTTCTATTTGACGTAGGTCATCAATCGTATGTTCATAAAATTCTAACCGGACGTAAAGAACGGTTCGATACATTACGTGAATATAAAGGGTTATGCGGTTTTGTCAAACGCTCAGAAAGCGAGCATGATGTTTGGGAAGCCGGACATAGCAGTACTTCTCTTTCCGGGGCTATGGGCATGGCGCTGGCCCGCGATCTGAAAGGCGAAGACAACCGGGTAGTGGCCATAATCGGCGACGGTGCCTTGACAGGCGGGATGGCGCTGGAAGCGCTCAATCATATCGGGGATGAGAAGAAGAATCTGATCGTTGTCTTGAATGACAATGAAATGTCGATCGCTCCTAACGTTGGTGCCATGCATCATTACTTGAGCAAAATCCGCACCGATCGCCATTATCAGAAAGCGAAGGAAGAACTGCATCATTTGCTGACCAAAATACCTGCAATCGGCGGCAAGCTGGCGAAGACGGCAGAACGCTTCAAGGACAGCTTGAAATATTTGCTTGTCAGCGGTATTTTGTTTGAGCAATTTGGCTTCACTTATCTTGGGCCGGTTGACGGTCATGATATGGAGCAGATGATTGAGTTGTTCAAACAGGCAGATTCGATTCCGGGACCTGTTCTTGTTCATGTCATTACGGTAAAAGGCAAAGGCTATTCGCCTGCGGAAGCCGATTCCTTCAAGTGGCATGGTATTACGCCGTACAAGATTGAGTCGGGTCAAGTCGTGAAGGCCGTTGGTCCGCCAATGTATACGGATGTATTCGGCAACACCCTTATTGAACTGGCCGAGAAGGATGAGCGGATTGTTGCTGTGACTCCTGCGATGCCGGGCGGCTCCGGATTGCTGAAATTCGCTGAACGGTTCCCGAACCGAATGATCGATGTGGGTATTGCCGAGCAGCATGCTGCAACTATGTCCGCAGCTCTTGCAATGGAAGGCATGAAGCCAGTATATGCGGTATATTCGACTTTCCTGCAGCGTGCTTATGATCAGGTTGTACATGATATTTGCCGTCAGAACGCCAACGTGGTGTTTGCTATTGATCGTGCCGGATTTGTTGGTCCGGACGGCGAGACTCATCAAGGCGTCTACGATATTGCTTTTCTTCGTCATATCCCGAATCTTGCGATCATGATGCCTAAGGATGAGAACGAGCTTCGCCGTATGATGAAGACGGCTATTGATTATAACGAAGGTCCAATTGCGGTCCGTTATCCGCGGATTAGCGGACTTGGCGTGAAGATGGATGAAGAGCTGCTGCCGCTGCCAATCGGCAAATGGGAAACGCTGCGTGAAGGCGATTCAGCTGTCATTCTGGCGATGGGCCCAATGATTCAGGTTGCAGAAGAAGCTGCAGAGCTTCTGAAGAGAGATGGCCTTAATGTTCAGATCGTTAATGCTCGATTCATTAAGCCGCTTGATGAAGAGCTGCTTCTGTCGTTTGCTTCGGAAGGGAAACATATTCTGGTCATTGAAGAAAGCTCGGAGCTTGGCGGTTTCGGCAGCGCAGTGATGGAATTCTACTCGCTGCGGGGAATTTACGGCATGCCGGTTCGTATTATGGGGGTTCCGGACATTTTTGTAGAGCATGGTTCTATCAAGGAGCAGCGTGCGGAGGTTGGCTTAACCGGAGAAAGAGCAGCTATGGAGCTGAGAAGTATGCTGCCAAGCCGCCACAAACGCGCAACTGGACAGTAACAGTAACGAAGGAGAATCATGACGACAACACCAAAGGAAAGAATAGATGTATTACTCGTGGAACGCGGGTTCTACGAAAGCAGGGAAAAGGCGAAGGCGGCTGTTATGGCCGGCCTGGTGCTGGTGAATAACGAGCCGGTTGACAAAGGCGGCATGAAGGTTCCGCGTGAAGCCGAGATCAAGGTCAAAGGCGCTGTGCATCCATATGTCAGCCGGGGCGGGCTTAAGCTGGAGAAGGCCATCCGTTCCTTTGAGATTGATTTGACCGGAAGGGTTATGCTTGATATCGGCGCTTCAACAGGCGGATTTACCGATTGCGCCTTGCAGCATGGCGCTTCGTTCGTTTATGCCATTGATGTCGGGTATAACCAGCTTGACTGGTCGCTCAGGCAGGATGAACGGGTACGTGTCATGGAACGCACCAATTTCCGTTATACACAGCCGGCTGATTTGGACGGACCGCCGCCTACTTTTGCCTCGATTGATGTATCCTTTATATCACTCAAGCTTATTTTACCGGCTCTCAGCGGGTTGCTGAGCGTTGGCTCGGGAATTGTAGCGCTTATCAAGCCTCAGTTCGAGGCAGGGCGGGAGAAGGTTGGCAAATCAGGCGTAGTCCGAGAGCCAAAGGTCCATGAGGAAGTGCTGGAGACCGTTCTCGGGGCTGCTGCCCGACTCGGCTATAAGCTGCAAAACCTGACGTTCTCGCCTATTACAGGCGGAGAAGGCAATATTGAGTTTCTCGCTTACTGGACATGGGAGAATGAACCTAATGACCTTATTCCTGATGAACAAGGCATTTCAGTTATTGTTCGGCAGGCAGGCGAGACATTTACCGTCAGCAAAAAACATTAACCGTTGCAGCCTTGTATCGGCCCGTGCACGATCCGCAGTGCAGGTACGAAACATGATGAAGGGAATGCTACGACCGCGAATTAGCGGCCAGCGTTCCCTTTTGTTTTTCCTCTTTACAAACATGTGTTCGATTTGTTAAACTGAAAGCGACCAAACATGCGTTCGTCCATTTGTTCAGAGAGGAAAATGCTCCCTTCATCACGAACCAATTAAAGACAGGTTCTTAATGGAATGGAGGGCTGCGTATGGGAATGTACGGTGACTGGTTTATTATGCTGGTCGCTGGCGCATTTTTATTATTCTGGGCGTACCGGGGGCTTTACCGCTGGCTGCATCAGCCTGCAGGTGTTAATCAATTAACATTGGGCAAGGGCGGAGAGCTTGCGGAAGATGATGAGAATATCCTGTTCCTGGAACGTTCGGGATACGAGGTTATTTCCGGTAAGCACAGAGTTCCGGTTGGAATTAAATTGGACGGACAATCACTTAACAGCCGATTATACATTGATTATATTGCCGAGCAAGATGGCAAAATGTATATTGTAAAAACTGCCCGTGAACGAATGCCGATGGATTGGACAGGCAGCGGCGTCAGAGACCGCTTGCTTGTGTATTCTCTCCTCCTGCCGGAATGTACAGGAGTATTATTCGTGGACGTGAAGGAGCAGATCATTCGGCAAATTATTTTTCATATAAGCGATTAGCATGTTTGGGGAGGAACGTTATGAAAGGCATCAGACAGTACAAAATCAAGGAATTAATTACGAAGACTACGATCGAGACGCAAGAGGAGCTGGTGGACGCCCTAAGGGAGGCCGGACTCCAGGTCACACAAGCGACCGTATCCAGAGATATGAAAGAGCTTATGCTCATTAAGGTTCCCGCTGAAGATGGCCGATATAAATATTCGCTGCCCCAGGATCAGCAGCGACAAAATCCGATTAATAAGCTGAAGCGGGCGCTTATTGATCACTTCACACATATTGATTTTACGGAAAATCTGGTGGTTATGAAATGTTTGCCGGGTACAGCGAATGCTATTGGTGCGCTGATCGATAACATGGAGTGGCCCGAGGTTATGGGTACGATATGCGGTGATGATACGATCCTTATTATTTGCCGAACGAAGGAGAAGAGCAGTGAGCTTGTAGAGAAGCTGCTCGAACTTCTGAACTAAACATTGTTGGAGGTCATTGGCCATGCTGCGCGAGCTATCCATTCGGAATTTAGCGGTTATTGAGGAAGTAAACGTTTCGTTTCATCATGGGTTTCATGTATTGACAGGCGAGACAGGTGCGGGGAAATCGATCATTATCGATGCACTTAGCTTAATTGTCGGGGGACGAGGCTCCGCAGATATGGTCAGATATGGCTGTGATAAAGCCGAAATGGAGGCTATGTTTGATTTGTCATCTATTCATCCGGTATGGGAAGTCTTGGAACGTCTTGGAGTACAGGCTTCAAGAGAAGAGATGCTTGTAATCAGACGTGAGCTGACCTCGCATGGCAAGAGCAGCAGCCGGGTTAACGGACAGCTTGTAACGATGACCATGCTTCGTGAAATAGGGGAATGTCTGGTCAATATTCACGGTCAACATGAGCATCAATCGCTCTTGCGCACGGAGCAGCATCTGGAATGGCTTGACTTATTTGCGGGTGATCTGCTGATTGAAAGGAAAACGGCTTACCGAGCTGTGTATCAGCAGCTTCAACAAGCGCGGGCATCAGTCCGTGAACTGGAAGAGACTACCCGTCATAACGTTCAGATGCTGGATTTATACCGGTATCAGATAGAAGAAATTACGAATGCAAATCTGAAGGACGGCGAAGATGAGCATTTAATGGAGGAGAAGCGCAAGCTTCAATATGCCGGCAAGCGTATGGACAGCGTATCGGAGGCCTATGCGTTATTGTATAACGGCAAAGGTCTTGATGCGATAAGTAAGGCAATTACCAAGCTGACAGATATTCAGACTTATGATCCTGCTGTGCTGACACCAATGCTTGAGCAGCTTCAGTCTGCCTTCTATCAAGCGGAAGATGCGGTATTCCAGCTCCGTGATTACCGGGACAGTATTGATTCCGATCCGGAGCAGTTGTCCATGATTGAGGACAGGCTTGATCTGATTAATGGGCTAAAGCGCAAATACGGAGAATCCATCCCTGATATTCTTCAATATTTGGAGCGGATTACAGAAGAACGCGACAAGATTGAGAACCGTGATGAGTATCTGGATAAGCTGCGCAAAGACGAATTGCGGCTGTATTTGCAAGCCCATGAATTAGCGCAAGAACTGTCTGAGCTTCGTGCTCATGCCTCTGATCGGCTGTCTGCGGCAATTGAGCTTGAGCTCAAGCAGCTTCAAATGGGAAATACGGTTTTCCGTGTACAGCTGGAGCATCCGGCAGCAGTTGAAGCTTCCGAGATGGCGACATTAAACGCTAACGGCATAGATGAAGCGATCTTTATGCTGTCGACCAATCCTGGCGAGCCATTGAAGCCGCTTAACAAAATTGCATCCGGCGGCGAAATGTCGCGGATCATGCTTGCATTGAAGGCGATATTTGCTGAGATTGATCAGGTTCCTGTCCTGATTTTTGACGAAGTGGATACAGGCGTAAGCGGAAGAGCGGCACAAGCGATTGCTGAGAAAATGTCGCAGCTGTCGGCGAAATGTCAGATTTTCTCTATCACCCACTTGCCGCAGGTTGCTTGTATGGCTGATCATCACTACGAAATCCGCAAGCATATTATTGAACAACGAACTTCAACGAATGTAACAAAGCTTGTGGAGCATTCACGGATTGAGGAACTTGCCCGCATGCTGGGCGGTGTTGAAGTAACGGAAAAAACTCGTCATCATGCACAAGAAATGCTTGTTTTGGCGGATCGGCAGAAGGGAGCCTAATGGAAGGCATTCAGGGAATGTTTTTGTGGTCATAAAACAACTGGTGCAGGGTAACTTAAAGGTACGCCAATGGCGAAACGACCTTTCTCGTCATGCGATGGAATAACAGGGAGCGTGAAATCATTGAACTCCAGCCCAAGGAAGAAATGGTTTGGCCTAGTTCTCGTTATCTGCGTCTGCATGATCGGACTCTCCGCGCCGTTTCAACATTTTGCCGCATTCCCGAATGAACTTCGTTTATTCTCCGGCCAACTGAAACGATTACAATATGGAGTTCCCGTACATGCAGAAGTTACCGTGGATCCACGAATGCTTCAGATTAATGGCTCAACCCATCAGTCATTATCAGTTAATTTGAATGACCCAATTTCGTTAGAGCCGCATCAAAGCGGTCAAACGAGCATGAAAGTGAAATTATTTGGTAAAATCCCGTTTAAGACTGTCAAGGTAAATGTTGTTCCTGATCTAAGGGTAATCCCGGGCGGCCAAACAATTGGTGTGAAGGTGAAATCCGCAGGCATACTTGTTGTTGGTCATCATCAGGTCCGTGCCAGTAATGGATCGAAGGAGTCTCCCGGTGAAAAAGCTGGAATCCGGTTAGGTGATCTTATTATTAGGATCGATGGGCACAATATCAATGAAGTAAGCAAGGTTGCTAATTTGGTGGAACAAGCAGGCAAGGAGCATCGCCCGCTCGCAATTACTTATAAACGAAACGGTGTCATTGGAGAAACCAAGCTGTACCCGATCCGCGATGCAGAGGAGCGTAACTGGAAGCTGGGTCTTTATATTCGTGATTCAGCGGCAGGTGTCGGTACGCTAACGTTCTATGCTCCAGATCAAGGTGTCTACGGTGCTCTTGGCCATGTCATAACGGATATGGACACCCAAACGCCAATTGAAGTGGGTGAAGGACAGATTTTACAGTCCAGCGTGACGTCCATTAACAAAAGCCAAACGGGAGAGCCGGGAGAGAAACGGGCCCATTTTGTGAAAGAGGGCAAAATCTTAGGCAATATTGAACGAAACACTTCATTCGGCATTTTTGGCAAAATGAATGAAAATCCGAATCACAGTTACAGTGATAAATCTGTCCCTGTAACATTTGCCGAAGAGGTCAAGGAAGGCCCGGCCCAAATTTTGACTGTTGTTAACGGGCAGAAGGTCGAACGGTTTGATATCGAGATCGCTCACGTAACGAAGCAGCCTGCACCAGCTACAAAAGGCATGGTCATCAAAATAACCGATAAACGTCTTCTTGATAAAACAGGAGGTATCGTTCAAGGAATGTCGGGTTCACCGATTATTCAGAACGGGAAGCTTGTAGGAGCGGTAACCCATGTATTTGTTAACGATCCGGCTTCCGGTTATGGCTGTTTTATCGAGTGGATGCTACAGGATGCGGGCATCTTGATGAGAGAGCAATCCACGCAAGGTGCAGCTGCATAAGAAATACAAAACCGCTGGCGGGGCTTCATTAACCCGTCAGCGGTTTATTTGTCGAAAATTTACGAACAGCATCATAAATTGCAATAAATTATTTATTATAACGAAAAAGATTAAAAAATCAAAGGAAAAAAATTTTCGACAGAAGGAATTTAAAGGGGTGTGTCGAAAACTTATTCCAAGACAACTAGGGAAGGTAATCGCGAGTGAATACCATTTAAGGGAGGACCAGACCTTGCACAAGATCGAAGTATTGCTGGCAGATGACAATCGAGAATTCACCAATTTATTATCCGAATACATATCGGAACAAGATGATATGAACGTAAGCGGAGTGGCTTATAATGGTGAAGAGGTATTGTCTTATTTTGAAGAAGGCAGAAAAGTACCTGATGTTCTTATTCTTGATATTATAATGCCGCATTTGGATGGCTTGGGCGTATTGGAACGTATTAAAGAGCTAAATATCACTCCAATGCCAAAGATCATCATGCTGACTGCATTTGGTCAAGAGAACATCACCCAAAAAGCTGTCCAGCTTGGCGCATCATATTATATTTTGAAACCTTTCGATATGGAGATACTTGCTAATCGGATTCGCCAATTGGTGGGCAATACTGCGTTTGCTTCTTCGGCATCGTTTAGTTCTGCCACAACAACGACGGTCAAATCAAACGTCGTCCCGCTAGCAAAAGGGAAAAATCTCGATGCAAACATTACAAGCATTATCCATGAAATTGGTGTTCCGGCTCATATCAAGGGGTATCAGTATTTGCGCGAAGCCATCACGATGGTGTATAACAACATTGAGATTCTAGGCGCAATTACGAAAACCTTGTATCCTGCAATTGCAGAAAAGTTCAAAACAACACCATCCCGCGTTGAACGTGCCATTCGTCACGCTATTGAAGTGGCATGGACGCGCGGCAACATCGACTCGATTAGCCACCTGTTCGGCTATACGATCAACATCAGCAAGTCGAAGCCGACGAACTCGGAGTTCATTGCGATGGTCGCGGACAAGCTGCGGATTGAACACAAAGTAAGCTAATGATAAAAACCGCTATTTATTATTGGTTCTCTCCAATATGAAGGCGGTTTTTCTTTTCAAGGCAAAAACACCCCGCAGTACTCCAAGAGTAGCAGCGGGGTGTTCTCTGTCATTTAAGCTTGCGGTTTGGGCGGTCTAGGGCGTTTCGGACGGAATCTTGGAGCTACATAATTGCGTTTGCGGTCTCGGAAAAAAATCCAGCCGCCAATAAAACCGACGCCAATGGCAAAGAGTACAAGGCCAAATAAAAAGCTGAGCCATGCAAAATCCGGCTTAACGGCATCATTGCCGAAATCGGAAAAATAATTAAATAAGGCATTTTTCATTTTAAGAAAACCAATACAGGCGGCAATACCGGGAATAACGAGCAGCAGTACGGCAATTAAACGAGCAGTAACTAATCTCATATGTATAATGTTCTCCTTGTATCCGAAATAAACATTCTTTCTTATGATACCTTTTTCTGCTGGCAGTGTCTATTTCGGAAATTTAACGATGTAAATCAATATGAAAAAAGGTACAATAGGACAAGTGGTAATATGCTTATGAAGCAAGAATTGTCACAAATCACCTACACATAACAGGCACACTAGGGAACAATTCTTTTTAGGAGGGAATACATAATGACAATCCAAGTGGATGTGGCTGTGCTTGGCGGTGGCCCAGGCGGATATACAGCGGCGATAAGAGCTGCTCAGCTGGGCAAAAGCGTAGCAATTGTCGAGCTTGATAAGCTCGGCGGCACTTGCTTACATAGAGGATGTATACCAAGTAAATCGCTTCTTCGCAGTGCGGAAGTCTATTCGACTTTGCTTGATGCGGATAAGTATGGAATCTCCGTAACGGAAGGCGCTTTGTCGCTGGATTTCGATAAAGTTCAGGATCGTAAGGAAAAGACGGTCGAACAATTGCATCGCGGCCTGAAGGGCTTGATGAAGAAATATGATATTCAAATAATAAATGGAAAAGGCCGCATTATAGGCCCATCTATCTTTTCTCCGCGCAGCGGTTCTTTAGCTGTAGAGCTCGCTGACGGTGAGATGGAATCGGTCGTATCAACGAATCTGATTATTGCAACTGGCTCCCGCCCTCGTCATCTGCCGGGGTTAAAACCCGATGGTGTACATATCTTGTCCAGTGACGATGCTCTTCAGCTTGAGAAGCTTCCGGAATCGATGCTTATTGTAGGCGGCGGCGTAATTGGGGTGGAATGGGCTTCGATGCTGCAGGATTTTGGCGTGCAAGTAACCTTGGCTGAGGTTGGCGCGAGACTATTGCCGGGAGAAGATGCAGAAGTATCTGCAGAGCTGACCAGACTTCTTCGCCGCCGCGGTGTTCGTGTATTAACGAATATCCAGCTTAAAACCGAAGAGCTGTCTATCAATGCTGATGAAGTATCGATTACGGCCGAGACCTCAGAAGGCAATATCCTGCTTACAGCAAGCAAGGTGCTGTTATCCGTTGGCCGTCAGGCGAATATCGAGAACATTGGTCTTGAGAATACGGATATACAGACAAAAAACGGCGTGATCTACGTCAATGAATTTGGTCAAACGACAGAGCCCCATATTTACGCGATTGGCGATGTAATTGGCGGAGTACAGCTCGCGCATGCAGCAGCCCATGAGGGTGCAGCAGCAGCTGAGCATATTGCAGGCCATAAGAAGGCTGCGGTGGATCCGAATCTTATTCCGCGTTGCATCTACTCCAGGCCCGAAGTAGCTTCTTATGGTTTGACAGAAGATAGTGCGCGGACGAAGGGGCATGATATTAAGACGGGGAAAATTCCGTTCGCCGCAATCGGCAAAGCACTTGTGCTTGGTGAAGCAGACGGCTTTGTGAAGGTTATTGCCGACCGCAAAACCAATGATATTCTTGGCGTTCATATGATTGGCCCTCATGCGACAGATCTGATCTCTGAAGCTTCGCTGGCCGCATTGTTAAATGCAACACCTTGGGAAGTCGGTCAACTGATCCATCCGCATCCTACCTTGTCCGAAGCGCTTGGAGAAGCCATGCTTGCGATTGATGGTAAATCGCTTGCTTTATAAAAATATAAGCAAGCAGAAGTTTCTCTACACTGTACTTATATTGCACCGCGAAACGTTTACTGCTGCTGCTCCGAAGGGATGATGCAGCGGTTTGCGCTTGTAGGATTTTCTTTTTCGTCCGAATGCGGTTATAATAAGTAATATCAAGTCTTAGTACCTGGTTTTAAAATCAGGTTAAAGGAGGCACAACCTCATGAGTCAATCAACCAAACAAACCTTTCGTCATAATGAATTGGGCTTAAGTAATGAGCAGGCTCTTGAAATGTACGGGACAATGATGCTCGCTCGTAAATTCGATGAGCGCAATATGCTGCTGCAAAGAGCGGGTAAAATTAATTTCCACGTATCCGGCATCGGCCAGGAAGTTGCGCAGGTTGCAGCTGCTTTCGCCTTAGACCGGGAAAATGATTACTTCCTTCCATATTATCGTGATTATGGATTTGTACTTGCCGTTGGTATGACGGTAAAAGAATTAATGCTGTCAGTCTTTGCGAAAGCTGAAGATCCTAACAGCGGCGGCCGTCAGATGCCGGGCCACTTCGGCAGCAAGCGTCTGCGGATCGTAACGGGCTCGAGCCCGGTAACGACACAGGTTCCACATGCCGTAGGTATTGCTTTGGCGGCGAAAATGAAAAATAAACCTATCGTCAGCTTCGTAACCTTTGGTGAAGGTTCGAGCAACCAGGGCGATTTCCATGAAGGCTGCAATTTTGCCGGAGTTCATAAGCTTCCGGTCATTTTGATGTGCGAGAACAACCAATATGCCATTTCGGTACCTGTGCATAAGCAGCTTGGCGGACGTGTGGCAGACCGTGCTCTTGGTTACGGCTTCCCGGGTTATCAGGTTGACGGCAATGATGCACTCGAAATGTTCCGCGTTGTGAAGGAAGCCCGGGAGCGTGCTGTTGCAGGTGAAGGACCAACCCTTATTGAAGCGATGATGTACCGGATTTCGCCGCACTCTACTTCTGATAATGATCTTGCTTACCGCACGAAGGAAGAAGTGGACGAGAACAAGGCGAAGGACGGTATTCCTAAATATAGAACATATCTGGAAGAATGCGGCCTCTGGAATGAAGAGCTCGAGGCGGAGCTTCAAGCGCGTATCCGCAAGATGGTGGATGAGGCCACAGAATACGGCGATAACGCACCGTTCCCGGCGCCAGAATCCGTATTGTTGCATGTGTATGCGGAGGAGGGACGCTAAGATGGCAAACATGGATTATATCGATGCCATTCGTTTGGCAATGAAAGAAGAGATGGAGCGCGACGAGGACGTATTTGTGCTGGGTGAAGACGTTGGCCTGAAGGGCGGCGTATTCACAACAACAAAGGGACTGCAGGAGCAATTTGGCGAAATGCGTGCTCTTGATACGCCGCTGGCGGAATCGGCAATCGCAGGTGTTGCGATTGGCGCCGCGATGTATGGCATGAAGCCGATTGCTGAGATGCAATATTCGGACTTTATGTTCCCGGCTACCAATCAGATCATCAGCGAAGCGGCCAAAATCCGTTATCGTTCCAATAATGATTGGAGCTGTCCGGTTGTTGTTCGTGCGCCCATCGGCGGCGGTATTTTTGGCGGATTATATCACTCTCAGTGTCCCGAATCCGTGTTCTTCGGAACGCCAGGACTCAAGATCGTAGCGCCATATACAGCTTATGATGCAAAGGGTCTGTTAAAAGCGGCAGTACGCGACCCTGACCCTGTTATATATTTTGAAAATAAAAAATGCTATAAGCTTATTAATGGTGATGTGCCAGAGGGGGATTACATCGTTGAGATCGGCAAAGCGAATGTGCTTCGTGAAGGCGATGATATTACCGTTATCGGCTACAGCATGCCTCTTATGTTTGTTGAGCAGGCTGCAGCCGAGCTCGAGCAGGAAGGCATCAGCACTCATATTCTTGATCTTAGAACGCTGCAGCCGCTGGATAAAGAAGCCATTCTTGCAGCCGTCCGCAAAACAGGCAAAGTATTGATTATCCATGAGGATAATAAAACCGGCGGCGTTGGTGCTGAAGTATCGGCTATTATTGCGGAAGAGCTGTTGTATGAGCTGGATGCCCCGATCCAAAGGCTTTGCGGTCCGGATGTACCGGCAATGCCGATTAATCCTCCGGGTGAGAAGTTCTTCATGCTCAATAAAGATAAAGTAAAAGATGCTATGCGCAATTTGGCGCTATACTAAGCGGCAAGTACGTGTCAGGTAGGGAGATGGATAATTAATGAAATCGGTGAAGGAGATCGTCATTCCTCAGCTGGCGGAATCACTGGTCTCGGCGACTATTGATAAATGGCTGAAGCAGCCAGGTGACCGGATTGAGATGTATGAACCAATCTGTGAGCTTATTACAGATAAAGTAAGTGCAGAACTGCCGTCCACTATTGCGGGCACATTAGTTGAGATTCTGGTAGGCAACGGTGAGACTGTACCGGTGGGTACTCCTGTGTGCCGGGTAGAGACAGAAGCGGCTTCCGCGGAAGCCGCCCAGCCAACAGATGCAGCAAAAGGCACAAATACGAACGTAAATACGGAATCGGGGGATGACGGGGACAAGTCGATGCGTAACCGCTTCTCTCCTGCTGTCCAGCAGCTTGCTGCCGAGCACGGGGTTCGTTTGGCAGATCTGACAGGAACGGGACTTGGCGGGAGAATCACACGGAAGGACATTCTTGCTTACGTTGCTTCGGGAGCCGGACAAGCTTCCGCGCCTGCAGCGGCTAAGCCGGTAATTTCTCCGCCAAGCACAACTGTATCGGAAGTTCGTTCTTCCGGCCTGCATCTTACAGAGTCGCCTCGTACGCCTACTGTTCCTAGCCAGAGCGCATCGATTTCAGGCCGCGGAGAAGACTTTATCGACGTATCGCCGATCCGCAGTGCGATCGCCCGTAATACAATGCTTAGCGTGAATGAAATTCCTCATGGCTGGATGATGATTGAAGTAGATGTAACGAATCTGGTTCAGCTCCGTAACAAAGTGAAGGATGAATTCATGAAGCGCGAAGGCATTAATCTGACGTACCTTGCCTTTGTTCTGAAGGCTGTTGTTAATGCGCTGAAAGACTTCCCGATTATGAATTCAATGTGGGCTGTCGATAAGATCATCGTGAAACGGGATATCAATATCTCTCTGGCAGTTGGCACAGAAGAATCCGTCGCTACGCCGGTTATCAAGAATGCCGATCATAAGACCATTGCCGGTCTGGCACGGGAAATTGATGATCTGGCCCGCCGCGGACGCGAAGGCAAGCTGACATTAAGCGATATGCAGGGCGGTACCTTTACCGTCAACAATACGGGCTCCTTTGGTTCGATTATTACGAACCCGATTATTAACTATCCGCAAGCGGCTATTCTGACCTTCGAATCGATTGTGAAGCGTCCTGTCGTAATTAACGATATGATTGCCATTCGATCGATGGCGAACATGTGCTTGTCACTTGATCACCGTGTGCTGGACGGCGTTATTTGCGGCCGTTTCCTGCAACGTGTGAAAGACAACCTGGAAAGCTTTAACCAAGATACCAAATTGTATTAAGAAACGGGGTAATCCAAACATGACTGACACGACGGTTCAACACGTGGAGCGGCATTTGGAAGCCCGATATATACCGATGATCGATTATGCGGAAGCTTGGGATATGCAGAAATCGATCGTGCGGCAAATCAGCCAGGAGGAGCGCCCAGAGACGCTTCTCCTTCTTCAGCATCCGCCAACTTATACGCTTGGCACAGATCGTCATCATGAGCATCTGCTGCTTAGCGAGGATGAGCTGAAAGAGCGCGGAATATCGGTCTTTGAAATTGATCGCGGAGGAGATATTACCTATCATGGGCCGGGGCAATTAGTCGGTTATCCGATGCTGTTTCTGCCGATGATAGGGTTGGATCTGCATGCTTATTTGCGGACAGTGGAGCAAGCTATAATCAATTGGCTCGCTGAATATGGTATAGAAGCGGGGAGAAAGCCGGAATATACAGGGGTATGGGTCGGAAACGAGAAAATCGCTGCAATTGGCGTGAAGTTCAATCGGGCCAGAGAACGCGGCGGTTTTGTAACCAGTCACGGTTTTGCCTTAAATATTGAAGCGGGAATTGGCGATCAAGGCTTTAGAGGGATTATCCCATGCGGTATTCAGGAGTATGGTGTAACGTCCTTTAATGATCTGACCGGGCGGAAGCTGACCGTTCTGGAGGCAGCGCGGCAGCTGCTGCCGCATTTCTGCCATGTATTTGGGTTTGAGGCCTCTTCTCTGCTAGAGTAGAGAGCTCAGTGAAGCAACAAGCGTCGTAACAACAAGAGCAGCAACAACTATAATAGCAACTAGACGAATAAGCTTCTGCATCTTCAAAGGTAACTCTCCTTTCTATAAAAAATGGCTTCCCGTCTATTGTAATCGAAAACAGAGAGTGGAGGAAATAGTTATGGTGAATCAGGAACGAATCATCAGCGAGTTTATTGAACTTGTTAAGGTAGACAGCGAAACGAGATATGAACAGGAAATCAGCGAACTGCTGAAAGCGAAATTTACGGAGCTTGGCTTATCCATCGAGGAAGATGATGCACAGGCTAAGACCGGACATGGCGCAAACAATTTATTCGCTTTCCTGGAAGGCACAGGGGAGGCCGGCGCGCCGACCATTCTGTTCACCTCGCATATGGACACTGTAGCTCCGGGTAATGGAATTAAACCGCAAATCGACAGTGACGGTTACATAAGAAGCGACGGCACGACGATACTGGGCAGCGATGATAAAGCGGGACTAGCAGCTATGCTGGAATCGATCCGAGTGTTGAAGGAGAACCATATTCCGCATGGACCTATTCAGTTTGTCATAACGGTTGGAGAAGAGTCCGGCCTGCTTGGCGCAAGAAATATGGATGCATCCAAGTTGAAGGCATCCTTTGGTTATGCGATTGATTCGAATGGTTCTATCGGCGATATGGCCGTCGCCGCTCCTACCCAGGCAAAAATCATTATGAAGCTGCATGGCAAGTCCGCGCATGCAGGTGTTAATCCGGAGGACGGGATCAGTGCCATTCAGGTAGCTTCGAAGGCTATTTCCCGTATGCCGCTAGGGCGTATTGATAAAGAGACAACAGCTAATATTGGCAGCTTTGAGGGCGGAGGGGCAACCAATGTCGTGTGCGATTTCGTGAAGCTGGTAGCAGAAGCGCGCAGTATTGTGCAAGAGAAGCTGGACCGTCAGGTTGAGGCGATGCGCAAAGCGCTGGAGAGTGCAGCAGAGGAATTTGGTGCGCGAGCTGAATTCGAGAGCCAATTAATCTATCCGGCTTATGTCCATGATGACAATTCGCCGGTTGTCGAGTTGGCAAAATCCGCAGCAGCGGCAATTGGACTGACGCCGCGTACCTTCCATTCCGGCGGCGGAAGCGACGCGAATATTTTCAACGGATTAGGCGTGCCTACCGTCAATCTGGCTGTTGGTTATGAGCATATTCATACGACCAAGGAACAGATCAAGGTTGTTGACCTTGTGAAGATTACGGAGTTCGTTATCGAAATTATTAAACAAGCCGCTAAAGGTTAACTATTGAAAACGAAACGGCTTGTCCATTCTGCGCAGAGACAGCAGGATGAGCCGTTTTATTTCGTTTTTTGCGGGGAGAGAAGCTTCTGGAGGGGAATATTCATACCGGACAGCTTGCGGAGCTGGCATTGAATTTCCCATGCTTTACCGACTAGTCTTAGCTCATTACGCGTCATGTATTGTTTCATCCTTAACACGCTCCTTTGTTTGTCCTTATAAGCAATGGATATGTAAAGATGGGACAAGTTATTCCGGGTAACGATAATTCAGGACAGGGGAGAGAATAGGATGAGTCAGAACAACGAGCTTTGGCGTGAAGAAACGATTAGTACAGAACCCATTTTCGAGGGAAAAATGATTACGCTTCAGGTGGATACCGTTGCAATGCCGGATGGCCGTACAGCAACGCGCGAGATTGTGAAGCATCCGGGGGCGGCGGCCGTAATGGCGCTTCTGGACGGCAAGCTGCTTGTTGTCGAGCAGTTCCGTAAGCCGCTTGAGAAGTTCCAGATTGAAATTCCTGCCGGCAAGCTGGATGCAGGCGAAGATCCGCTTGAAGCTGCAGCTCGCGAGCTGGAGGAAGAGACCGGCTACCGGGCGGACAGCCTGAAGCTGGTGAGCGCCTTTTTTACCTCGCCGGGCTTTGCCGATGAGAAGCTGTATCTATATTTTGCGGAAAATGTAACGGTTGGTACGCAGCATACGGATGAGGATGAGTATTTGCAGGTAGAAGCCATTACGCTGGAGCAGGCTGAGGCTTACATAGCAGAGGGACGAATAAGCGATGCCAAGACGATTCTGGCCGTCTATGCGTGGAAGCTTTATCAGTTGACGGGTACGATCTAAAACTTGTCCAGGCCGCTCTCTCAAACGTCATACGATGAATAAAGGGATCATACACTTTATCATCGGGACAAGGGGGAGAGTGTGCCATGCGTTCGCCAGCTTTTCAAGATGCAATGAAAAACCAGCTGACTTTATATGTATTTGTGGCCGTATTATTTGTGGTAGGAGCGATATTCGGCGGGCTGATGGTTAATGCTTTGACATTGGAGCAGCAGCAGGATCTGGCAACGGATGTCAATCAATATATCCGACTGATTAATCAAGGCGCGGCACCTGATGCGGCACAGACATTCTGGGACAGCTTCATGTTCCATGGCAAATGGCTGTTTTTGTTATGGTTTCTCGGTATATCGGTAGTGGGGGTTCCGTTCGTGCTTGCGCTGGACTTTCTGAAGGGCGCGCTGGTCGGATTTGCTGTTGGGTCCTTAATCACCCAGCATGCCTGGAAAGGCGTGCTGTTCTCACTTGCATCCGTTGCTCCGCCGAATCTGATCGTTGTGCCGGCCATTATGATTACCAGTGTCGCCGCAATTACCTTTTCGACATTTGTTATCAAGAACCGTCTATTGCAGCAAAAAGGAGCTTTAACTCCGCAAATTGCAACTTTCACATCAACCGCGCTGCTGATGCTGCTGCTTCTGGCAGGAGCGTCCTTGCTTGAGGCGTATCTCTCCCCCTATTTCATGCAGTGGGCTGCTCCTTATCTGAATTCTAACCATGTATAATGACGCAGTCCGGTTCACCTCGACGGGGGCTGAAACTGCCGTCTGACGGCAAAATGTTTGACTTTAACAATGGTTAACCCCTATAATAAAAGCAAACGTTTCCTGATGTTGGCGCAGACATGTGGTAGGGGGGAAATCATGGAAGCCCGGATTGAGAAGATCAAACAACAGTTGCAGTCGCAGGGCTACAAATTAACCCCGCAGCGTGAAGCAACCGTACGTGTATTACTTGAGAATGAAGATGATCATTTAAGCGCGGAAGATGTGTTCATGCTCGTAAAGGACAAGGCCCCGGAAATCGGCCTCGCTACTGTATATCGTACGCTTGAATTGCTGAGCGAGATGCATGTGGTTGAGAAACTTAACTTTGGTGACGGCGTTGCCCGCTACGACCTTCGTACGGATAGCAGCAAACACCATCATCATCATCTGATCTGCGTACAGTGCGGCGCAATGGACGAGATTAAGGAAGACTGGCTTCTTCCTTTGGAAGAGCGGCTGGAGCAGGAATACGGCTTCACGGTTATCGACCACCGTCTCGACTTCCAAGGCGTATGTCATCGCTGCAACGCGAATAACGACAAATCAAATGAATAAACGGCTTTGCTGCCCAGCGTAACTGGACGGCAAAGCCGTTTTGGCGTTTGTACGGCCTATTATTATTTTAACTAAACACGGTCCAGCTGCAGAAGTCCTGCCCCTTGTTCATCCTCCGACTCGGATGGAAGCGGCAGCGCCCAGCTTCGCAGCAACTCCGCGACTTTTGCGGGGCTGAGATCCGGCTGTCTGGACAAGAGCAGAGCGACTCCGCCAGTAGCATGAGGAGCCGACATGCTGGTGCCGGACAATGTCATATATCCTCCGTTAAGCCACGTAGACTTGATCTGCTCGCCTGGTGCAGCCAGGTCGATGCCTGTGCCGCGGCTGCTGAAGCTTGTTATCTGGTTCGACAGGTTAGTGGCCGCAATCGCCATCGTCTCCGCAAATGAGGCCGGAGCGTCAATCATGCCGTTATCTTCCGTGCCGGAATTGCCGGCAGAGGCTACAATAACAATACCTTGATTGTAGGCTCTGGTTATAACTTCACGCAGGGCACGGCTGACTGCCGACCCAACAAGGCCAAAGCTCATATTGATGACATCCATCTTATTGCGGATACACCAATCCACGCCGGAGATAATACTGGATACGTAACCGCCTCCCCGGCTGTCCAATGCTTTCACGGCATAAAGCTCTACATCGGGCGCGACCCCTTTAATCCCGTCGAGACCTTTGGCTGCCGTAATACCTGCCACATGGGTGCCGTGACCGTTGTCGTCTGCGTAGCTGCCGCCCCGCATCGTATTGATTCCTCCGGCAATTTGCAGATTGGGATGCTCTGCGATTCCCGTATCAATAACAGCCACTTTAATTTTGCTTCCGGTAGTCCGCGGCCAAGCATCATTAGCTTTGATCCGGCAAATATTCCATGTCAGCTCGGGAGGGCATGCCGCCAGAGTATTGACCTTTTTGCGGCTATTATGCTTTCGGTATAGATGGACCCGGATACGAACATCATTCTCAACCCGTTTAACTTCCGGGTGTCTGGCGATGGATTTCCATGACCGGCGTTTGTCGAGATGGCAGCCGATAGTACGGAGTGACGGCATCCGTTTATACGGCTTAATTCCTTTTATACGGAGCCTTCTGAGACATTTTTTATAGGAACGACCCGTATTAAAGGTAATAAGTTTACGAACGGTATGTTTGGAAGGGACACGCTTGGAGCTAGTGAAGAGCAGCTTTTCCAGCTTTGGCATATACATTCTCCTATTCGTTCTATATAAAGCCAGGCAATCAACCGCCAATGAAAAAAATGCGCTTGTTCAGTGTATGGGGAACCAGTCAGGTTCGTTATGGTTAACTGTACGGAATAACGGCACATATTTTTTGATCGGGCAGGAAAAGGTACGCTTAAGGGCTAACATTTGTCCCTCAAGTTTCATACAACATAGTAGATAGTGCGCCACATCCTAGGAGGGGGAAGCTAATGATTATCGGCGTTCCAAAGGAAATTAAAGCGAGCGAATATCGTGTTGCTCTAACCCCGGCAGGCGTAACCATGCTGAAGGCGGCAGGCCATAAGGTGATTGTGGAGACGAAAGCCGGCGAAGGAAGCGGATTTGAAGATAGGGATTATGAACGGGAAGGCGCAGAGATACGCGCGTCTGCGGCGGAAGTATGGGGAGAAGCGGAAATGATCATGAAGGTGAAGGAGCCGCTTAAGGAAGAATTCTCATACTTTCGTGAAGGGTTAATGCTGTTTACGTATTTGCATTTGGCGGCAGCTCCTGAGCTTACCCGGGCATTGATGGCCAGCGGGGTGACGGGGATTGCTTATGAAACGATACAGCTCGCCAATGGCAGCCTGCCGTTATTAACGCCAATGAGCGAGGTTGCAGGACGAATGGCCGTACAAGTAGGCTCGCAATTTCTTGAAGCATTCCATGGCGGCCGAGGTGTGCTGCTTGGCGGTGTTCCCGGTGTTCCGCCCGCGGAGGTCGTTATCATTGGCGGAGGAATTGTAGGAACTAATGCGGCCAAAATTGCGCTTGGCATGGGGGCTAACGTTGTCATTTTGGAGAAAAGCACGGACCGTATGAGATACCTGGATGATGTATTTGGCGGCCGGATTCACACGGTTATGTCGAGTCCATATAATATTGCGGAAGCGGTCGGCAAGGCAGATCTCCTTGTGGGCGCAGTCTTGATACCCGGAGCTAAAGCCCCTCATCTGGTCACCGAAACGATGGTGCAGTCCATGAAGAAAGGTTCTGTCATTGTGGATGTGGCTGTTGATCAAGGCGGCTCCATTGCAACGGTTGACCGGCCAACCACGCATAAAGACCCGATCTATGTGAAGCATGGTGTGATCCATTATGCGGTAGCAAATATTCCAGGCGCTGTCCCTCGTACATCCACTTTTGCCCTGACAAATGTAACCATGCCTTATGCGCTTGATCTTGCCAGCCGCGGATGGGAAGCGGTCAAAGGCAGTGTGCCTCTGCAGAAAGGAGTGAATACTCATCACGGTACAGTCACTTATGAGCCGGTCGCTGCGGCTGCGGGGTTGCCTTACACACCAATAGAGCGATGGCTGGAGAGCATCGCCTTCGAGAAGCTGGAACCTTGACGGATGATGCGGTCATAGGTATCAGCCTTGGCATAACCGCTGCATTTCCTTCATAGATTGTTACGGATGGACAACCGTAATGAAATGAAGGAGGAAGACAGAATGGTCCTCTCGCTGCGCAAATGGTTAAGCCGTATTTTGTTTGTTGTGATATTCACTTTATTGTTATTGATTGCGACGGGCAGCTATCGGTGGCTGGTTGATGTCATAGCGCCCGTCCACCCTTATAAGATACCGAAGGGCGAAGCGCTGAAGGTATTTCAGGCTAACCCTGCAGATGCGGAAAAAGGCAGTCTGACAGACCGCCTGCGGTGGTTTTACTGGTATGGCGAATGATGTAAGCCCGTATGAAATAAAGGTCAAAAGCAGGATTTGCTTAGCTGGTTGTGGAATAGTTGTGTAGCAGGATAACTTGCCCACAGACAAGGGCCATGGTCCTAGGGCCTTGATCTCATCTTTCTTGAACGAAAGGAACCGGCATGAAAGCTCAAGTACAATCCTTTATACAATATCTAATGAATGAGCGTGCTTTATCAAGCAGTACGGTGGAATCTTACGGCCGTGACTTGCAGGGCTTGCTCGACTATCTGGAACAGCATTCGGTTGCGAATGTGGCGGACGTACATCGTCACCATTTGTCGCATTATTTACTGCGTCTGAAAGAGAGCGGACGTAAGACCTCCACCGTATCCCGGCATATTGCGTCAATTCGCGCTTTTTTTCATTATTTGGCGGTAAACGGTTATATTCAGCTTAATCCCGCCATCTACATAGAGTCACCCAAGCTGGAAAAGAAAGAGCCCCGTGTTCTGTCGGTGGAGAATGCCGGCCTGTTGCTTGAAACGCCTCAGCCGGTTACCGCTGCCGGGAAGCGCGACAAAGCGATGCTGGAGCTGCTGTATGCAACGGGGATAAGGGTATCCGAGCTTATTTCGCTTAATGTCGACAGTGTTAATTCGCAATTGAACATAATACGTTGCGTGGGCAGCGGCATGAAGGAGCGGATTATCCCGTTTGGAAGAATGGCTGCAGCTGCACTGAATGACTATTTACAGAATGGCAGGTCGGAGCTGCTGAGGCAAGCAGAGGACGAGCCTGCTTTGTTCCTCAATCAGCTTGGTACCCGTATGACCCGTCAAGGCTTCTGGAAAATGGTGAAAAAATACGCCAAGGAAGCGGGAATCGCAGAAGAGATCACGCCGCATACGCTGCGTCACTCCTTTGCTGCGCATCTGTTGGAGAACGGAGCCGACCTCCGCGCAGTTCAAGAGCTGCTTGGCCATGCGGATATTTCGACGACGCAGCGTTATACCCGGTTGTCCAAGGCAAGGATGAAGGATGTTTACACGAATGCTCATCCCCGGGCTTGAGCATGAGAATTAAATGCCTACGAAGCAGGAGGTAATCATGAAATTTGATCGAATTGCAGTTATTGTGCTGGACAGCGTGGGCATTGGAGAATTACCGGATGCGCCGTCCTTCGGAGACAGCGGCTCCCATACGCTTGGCCATATTATTGAACGTGTAAGAGCGATAGAGCTTCCCAATCTGAGACGCTGGGGGCTTGACCGGATCGCGGAATTATCCGATTGGAAGCCGGAAGGGGAAGCTGCTGCTTATTACGGCAAAATGGCTGAGGTATCAGTAGGAAAAGATACGATGACCGGACATTGGGAATTGATGGGGCTGAATATTACTGTACCGTTCCAAACGTTTCCTGAAGGTTTTCCTACTGAACTGATTGAAGTATTTGAAGAACGGACCGGCCGTAAAGTGATCGGCAACAAGCCGGCCAGCGGAACCGAAATATTGGACGAGCTTGGTGCGGAGCAGATGGAGACAGGTGCCTGGATTGTCTATACTTCCGCAGACAGTGTGTTCCAGATAGCTGCCCATGAGGAGATTATTCCGCTTGAGGAGTTGTACCGCGGATGTGAAATTGCCCGTGAATTAACCATGGATGAGCGATTTGCTGTAGGCAGGGTTATTGCGAGGCCGTATGTGGGATCGCCAGGAGCCTTCAAGCGGACGCCAAACCGGCATGATTATGCAGTGAAGCCTCCTGAAGCAACGGTGTTGAATCTGCTGAAGGATAATGGGCTTGATACGATAGCAATCGGTAAAATCAACGATATATTTGACGGCGAGGGCATAACGGCTACTACTTCGACCAAAAGCAATGCCGACGGGATTACCCGTACTATTGAAGCATTGAAGAAGCCGTTCAAAGGCTTATTGTTTACGAATCTTGTTGATTTCGATTCCTTGTATGGACATCGTCGCGATCCGGAAGGATATGCGAGGGCGCTGGAGGAATTTGACCGCGCGATTCCCGAGCTGGAGAGCACGCTTGGGGAGCGGGATCTGCTTATTGTTACCGCCGATCACGGCAATGACCCGATTCATCCGGGAACGGATCATACGCGTGAATATGTGCCGCTGTTATTGTACAGTCCGGCATTTGACAAGCCGGAGCGGATCGATACTAGAGCCACTTTCTCGGATCTTGGCGCAACGATCTCGGATAACTTTGGAGTTCCAACACCGCCAAACGGCTCAAGCTTTTTGAATCTTCTTCATACAAAAGAGTAGATAAGGATAAGAAAGAGGAGGAACTTACGATGAGTTCAACAACAATGACAGCAGCACAAATTAAAGAGGCTGCTTCTTATATTGCAGGACGGATTGAAGTAAAGCCGGAGATCGGGTTGATTATGGGCTCCGGTCTTGGCGTGCTTGGCGATCATATCGAGAATGCTATGACGATCGATTACAGCGATATTCCGCATTTTCCGGTATCCACGGTAGAGGGCCATGCAGGCGAGTTATTGGTAGGTACATTGTCCGGGCGTGCTGTGGTGCTTATGCGCGGCAGGTTCCATATGTATGAAGGTTACGGTCCGGAGCTGACGGCATTCCCTGTACGCGTGATGAAGGCGCTTGGCGTGACTGCTTTGCTCGTGACCAATGCCGCTGGCGGGGTGAATTTGAATTATGAAGCAGGCAATCTGATGCTGATCTCCGATCATCTGAATATGACAGGCAAAAATCCGCTTATCGGGCCAAATGATAATGAGCTTGGCGTAAGATTCCCGGATATGTCCGAAGCGTACAGCAAGCGCCTGCGCGCGATTGCGCGCGAAACAGCGGCAAAACAGGGTCTCAAATTGCAGGAAGGCGTATATGCGGGACTGCTTGGACCTACTTATGAAACACCTGCCGAAATTCGCATGCTGCGCGTGCTTGGCGCAGATGCTGTCGGCATGTCGACTGTTGCGGAAGTTATTGCTGCCCGCCATTCCGGCATTGAAGTGCTCGGCATTTCCTGTATCAGCAACATGGCAGCCGGAGTGTTGGATCAGCCATTATCGCATGAAGAGGTTATGGAAACAACGGAGCGGGTAAAGGCTGAATTTTTGGCGTTAGTTAAGGAATTAATCCGACAGTTCTAATGGGTGATTGTAATAAAATTGTAATAATCGCCTCGACGGATTATGACAGTATTTGATGAAGACATCGTCGTATAATGTCCATGATTATGGGATGATGGAGTGGGGAGATATGGACAAGCAATTACTCGTCGAAATAGAGCAGTTGCGAGGGAAAATGGTTGAAAAAGCAATGAAAAAGAAAACTTTTGTACATCGTGAGGTGCTCCAGCTAAGCCAGCTGCTGGACGAGCTGATTGTTCGGGAGCAGGTGCTGCGGGCGCGTGCACTGAAATGATTGCGCAGCAGAAACGGAGCGGATAACATGCGTGCAGTAGATCTTATACACAAGAAGCGGGACGGCGGAGAGCTGACTGCAAAAGAACTGACGTTTCTGGTGAACGGCTATTGTGATGGGGGCATTCCGGATTATCAGATGTCTGCTTGGGCCATGGCGGTCTTCTTTCGGGGGATGACGCCGGCTGAGACGGCAGCTTTGACACTGGCTATGGCGAATTCGGGAGATCAGGCAGACCTGACTCCAATCGCCGGTGTAAAGGTGGATAAGCATAGCACGGGCGGCGTAGGCGACAAGACAACGCTTATCATCGCCCCGCTGGTGGCTTCAGTTGGTGTGCCGGTTGCGAAAATGTCGGGAAGAGGCCTTGGTCACACCGGGGGGACAATCGACAAATTGGAATCGATTGCAGGGTTTCAGACGGAGCTGTCAAGGGAGAAATTCCTCGAACAGGTGAATGAACTAGGCTTGTCGGTTATCGGGCAAAGCGGAAATCTGACACCTGCTGACAAAAAGCTGTATGCGCTGCGCGATGTGACAGCTACCGTCGAATCCATCCCGTTAATCGCAAGCTCTGTTATGAGCAAGAAGATTGCGGCCGGTGCAGATGCCATCGTATTGGATGTGAAGACGGGCAGCGGCGCTTTTATGAAGACAGTGGATGATTCAGAGAAGCTGGCGCAGGCGATGGTGGAGATCGGTACACAAATTGGCCGTCAAACGGCGGCTGTCATTAGCGACATGGACCAGCCGCTTGGATTTGCAATCGGCAACGCGCTTGAAGTCCGGGAGGCGATTGAGACGCTGCGGGGGAAAGGGCCGTCGGATCTTACCGAGCTGTGTTTAACGTTAGGGGCGCATATGGTCGTGCTTGGCGGGAAAGCGGCGACTGTGGCTGAAGCGAAAGAGCTGCTGCAGCACCAGCTGGATAATGGTGAGGCTTTAGCTAAGTTCAAGCAGTTTATAGCGGCGCAAGGCGGCGATGCTTCCGTAGCGGATGATGTTAACTTATTGCCTCAAGCGGCGGAACAGGTTGAAGTGAAGGCCGCTGCGGCAGGTTATATTTCCGCAATCGATGCAGAACAGCTTGGTGTGGCTGCTATGCTGCTGGGAGCCGGGCGTGCAACGAAGGAAGCATCTATCGATTATTCCGTTGGGATAATAATTCGTAAGAAAGTCGGAGATCCAGTTAGTGAAGGCGATACGTTGGCGGTATTGCATACCCGTGCCCAAGATGCCGCCGTGGATGAAGTATCTGCTAAAGTCAGCGATGCATATGCGATTTCTGCTATGAAGCCGGCAGAGCGTCCGCTTCTGCTGTCTGTGGTAACTGCGGAAGGAACTATGCGTTACTAAATTATGAAGAAGGTTTAGGAATAGCGGTGCTGGGGAGATTTCCCTGCACCGCTATTTTTTTGTTTTGTTATTAATTGCTTAAACTCAAACAAGATCCGACAAGAATTGCGTGGAATATTTTTCATGAAACAGGTCAAGACTGGAGAAGACAATATAGCCCAATTGCGGTGTTAGAGTTAAGCGACAAGAACCGCATCATCTTTGGAGGAGACCTGTTCATGAAAAAAGTTTGTACGAGGCTGTTCATTCTATTCGCTGCATTTGCCCTTACCGCGATGCCAGCTGCTGCTAATGCCAATGCAATGACTAATGCGAAGGAGCCTGTACCAGGCGCTCCAGGGCAGCAGCTGCAAACGGCATCGCTCGATCTAGCACCTTCTGCCCGTTCGGCGGTTTTGATGGACGCTGACAGTGGAACTGTCATTTATGAGAAGGACAGCAACGTCAAGCTCCCTCCGGCGAGCATTACGAAAGTCATGACGATGCTGCTCATCATGGAAGCATTGGACGACGGGAAAATCAAGCTGACGGACAAAGTGCCGACCAGCGAGTACGCTGCTTCTATGGGCGGATCACAGATTTTCCTTGAGCCTGGCGAAGAAATGTCGGTGGACGAAATGCTGAAAGGGATTGCTCTTGCTTCCGGCAATGATGCCTCTGTGGCCATGGCGGAAAAGCTTGCAGGGACCGAGCAGCAATTCGTCGCCATGATGAATGAAAAGGCACAGCAGCTTGGTTTGCAGAACACGCATTTTGCCAACTGCAACGGCTTGCCTGCTTCCGATCACTACACCTCCGCGCATGATATTGCGGTCATGTCACGCGAGCTGCTGAAGCATTCCGAGATTACGAAGTATACAGGGATGTATCAGGATTATTTGCGCAAGTCGTCCGAGAAACCGTTCTGGCTCGTGAATACAAACAAGCTTGTCAGATTCTACAGCGGTGCCGACGGTCTCAAAACCGGCTTCACGAATGAGGCGAAGTTCTGCTTGACGGCGACAGCGAAGCGCGATGATCTGCGTGTGATCGCTGTTGTTATGGGCGAACCAAACACCAAAACAAGAAATGCAGAAGTATCGCAAATGCTTGACTATACGTTCGCGCAATATATGACCCATCCGATCTTTAAAGAAGGCGACACGATGGGTACGCTCAAAATCGAGAAGGGCGCTGTGCGGGAATTGCCGTTGGTTGCGAAACATCCATACAGCATTTTGCTCAAAAAAGGGGCAGCCGCGAAGGATATTCGTTATGAGCTGCAAATTGATCAGCCGCTCAAAGCACCGATTGCAATCGGTCAATCAATCGGTAAACTGGTTGTCTACCAAGGCGATCAGGTTGTGAAGGAGTTCCCGGTGGATGCGCCTCAGTCTATTGACAAGGCAGGCTGGTGGAAATTGCTGAAAAGATCGTTTGGCGGGCTTTTCTAGTGGCGTATTTTGTCAGCTTCTAGCGCTCTGCTTCTAGTTTTGTCGCCGTGCAGGAAACCTTATGCCTTATGGAGAATTCGTAGTTCGATCCAAAAGCGAAGCCTAAAGGAGTTGAACGGCGACAATGAGTTTGCAAGCAGAACTGGAGCATTACCGTAATGTATTGATCGTGCGTCTTCGCGGAGAGCTTGACCATCATACAGCGGACATTGTCCGCAATAAGATGGAAGCGGAGATCATTAGGGGCGAAAGCCATCATGTTATTCTCAGCCTGAAGGATCTGCAGTTTATGGACAGCTCCGGATTAGGCGTCATTTTGGGCAGATACAAGCAGATTCGCAGCAAAGGCGGCAAAATGGTCGTATGCGATGTGAACCCGAGTGTCTACCGCCTGTTTGAAATGTCGGGGTTGTTTAAAATAATGAACATTTACGACAATGAAAGAATGGCGATTTCTAGTCTGGAGGTGGTCTCGTAATGGGACGCAACGAAATGACGTTATCCTTTAGCGCCAGATCGGAGAATGAGGCTTTTGCCCGTATTGCAGTGGCATCTTTCGTGTCGCAGCTGGATCCGACGCTTGAAGAGCTGAATGATTTGAAGACTGCCGTGTCCGAGGCGGTAACAAATGCCATTATTCATGGCTACGACAGCGACTCTGCCGGTAAAGTAACGATTGATGCCTCCATTGACGGGGATGTGGTATCCATTGAGATTTACGATAATGGCCGGGGTATTGAGGATCTGGAGCTGGCTCGTCAGCCGCTCTATACCTCCAAGCCGGAAATGGAACGTTCGGGCATGGGCTTTACCATTATGGAAAATTTCATGGACCGTTTTGAAGTGACAAGTGAGCTGGGTCAGGGTACGCGGGTAGCAATGCTGAAGCGTATTGAATCGAAAAAAGCGCTGTATAACTAGCGTATAGGGGTTGAACCTCATGGATGTCGATTTGAAGCAAACGGCTCAGCCGTATTTGGATGATGCGGAAGTCAAACGCTTGATAGCGTTAAGTCAATCCGGCGATACGATCGCCCGTGATACACTTGTACAATGTAACATAAGATTAGTTTGGTCAGTCGTCCAGCGGTTCATTAACCGCGGTTACGAGCCGGAAGATCTGTTCCAAATCGGGTGTATTGGGCTCCTGAAGTCTGTCGATAAGTTCGACCTGTCCTATGATGTGAAGTTCTCTACCTATGCGGTGCCGATGATTATCGGCGAGATACAGCGCTTTTTGCGCGATGACGGTACGCTTAAGGTCAGTCGCTCACTGAAAGAGACGGCGAACAAGGTTCGGAAAATGAAGGATGAGCTGTCCAAGACGCTCGGGCGTCTGCCGACGGTCAGTGAAGTAGCGGACCGGCTTGGCATTACGCCGGAGGATGTTGTCTTCGCGCAGGAGGCCAACAAGCCGCCGACATCCATTCATGAGACCGTATTCGAGAACGACGGTGACCCGATTACGCTGATGGATCAGATTGCCGATGATTCTCAGGAGCGCTGGTTCGATAAATTAGCGTTGCTCGAGGCGATTGAAGGCCTCAGCGAACGAGAGCGTCTGATCGTATACTTACGTTACTATCGCGACAAAACCCAATCCGAAGTCGCCAGCCGCCTGGGGATATCCCAAGTTCAGGTGTCGAGGTTGGAGAAGAAAATTTTGCAGTCTATACGCGAGCAGATCGCCCAGTAATGGCGATCTGCTCGTCGTAGAACGAGAACAGATCGCGCAATGAAATCCTCATTTCACTGAGGATTTTCAAAAAAAGACCAAATGGCCGCTGCCTTTTTCAAGGTGCTGCAAGGCCATTTGGTCTTTCTTTTTTCATCTCACTATATCGAATAAGTTTGTCCTCATACAAGCGCAGCTTAGCTTCGAACGCGGTTTTATTCCGCTCAAAGTCGCCCGTCCATTTGAACATCATGCGGAGCATATCGAGATCAGGCTTGTAATGACAAGGCTCCAGGCCAAGCTTTTGTTTCAAGAACCGGGCCAGAATTCTCCATCTGCGCACCCCGAGCGGTGTATCCACAAAAATAATCTTCTCTGCCATCTGGTACAGATATTGGTAGGAATCCCGGTCTGTTCCTTCCAGAATCCAGGCTCCGTTACGGTCGATGTCCTTGATCACTTCAAGCTGCTCTTCTGCTGTCCGCTTATATCTTCCCGAATCAGTCCGATGATGAACGATAGAATCAAGCTCATACCAAGGAATTTGAAGCTGCTTGGATAATTGCTTGGCAAGCGTCGTTTTGCCGCTGGCTACTATGCCGACAATAAATATCTTCCTCATCCCCGGGCTTTCACCACGCTCTTCAAGAAACGTTTTGCCTCGCCTGGCGATTTCAAGATCACGACCTGCTTCTCCCCGGATAATTGCTGCAGTTTGTTTATGATTTCAGGTCTTCTCGTCTTCGGATATTCCCAAATCCATTTCAAAAACGGCAAATCGATTTTTTCCTTGCATCCGGGCCCCATGTCCGGTCTGGTTTTGTTTCGATATTGAATGGAGCGTTTCAGTGCGCGGTACATACATAACAGTCTCGGATAATCCAGATAAATAATCGTATCGGCTGCATTAAGCCGGATATCGAGTGTTCCCCCGTAGTTTCCGTCGATAATCCATTCCTCCCGTTTGACCAGCTCGTTCTGGACGATAATCTGCTCTTGCCGCGGTACGCCTACCCAATTGGGCTTCCAGAATAACGCATCCAGATGAGACACATCCCGGTTAAGTGCTTGACCAAGCTTTCTGGCCATGGTGGACTTGCCTGCTCCGCCCGATCCTATTATGGCGATTCGTTTCATTGTGCCCTCCCGCAGTTGATTATGCTCTTCTATAATTCCATCTGATGCACGCTATTCCTTGCGGCAGTTTCAATTTTTTACCTCGATAAGCATGACTATCCGTTATCTCCTTTTCTCATACTAACAGGGAAGTAAACCCTTAGCGGGAACAAAGGAATGATGACAGATGGACGTAACCCAGCCATCCGCCCTCTATTTGCGTCTTAAGAAGAAAGTAAGCATCCGGCCGGAGCGCAGTGTAACGCTGGGACAGGTATCCCGGCTGCTGGCGCCCAATGAGGAGCTGGAGCAGGAACTCGGCGAGCTTGTGCTGTACCGCCATCACAAGGGGGACGGCAACCGGGTGGTCATTGATCTGCTTCAGATCGTGCGGGTTGTAAGGGAAGCGGCTCCGGAGCTGACGGTGGAGGCTTATGGCGATCCGCAGGTACTTATTATGATATCTCCCAAACCTCAGAAGCCGCGAATTGTCGTGCTTATTTTTGCTTGGCTTCTGCTCTTTTTCGGAGCGGGGCTGGCGATTATGAATTTTCATACCGATGTCAGCATGAAGGAGGTTCACATCCGGATTGTCGAGCTGCTGACAGGTAAACGTACGGATCATCCGTTATGGTTCCAGATCCCTTATTCGATAGGAATCGGTCTTGGCATGATTCTATTCTTCAACCATCTCTTCAAGAAGCGGTTCAACGAAGAGCCCAATCCTCTGGAGGTGGAGCTGTATACGTATCAGGAAAATGTAAATGCGTACGTCATCGCTGACGAAATGCGCAAAAAAAATAACCAGCACGGTGAGCGGGGCGGGGACGATGGGTGAATGGCTGATGCACTTATTCGTGATGCTTCTCGGCCTCTCCGGGGGGCTTGCGGTCGGCAGCGGGCTGGTTGCTTTTCTGATCATACTCGACCTTATCCCGAGGCTTGCCCAGATCGCTTACGCCTATCGCGTGTCCGTATGGTTTGAAACGGCTGTCATTTGCGGCTCTATGTACTGGACTTTCGCTGATTTTATGGACTGGCGTCTGACATTGCCCAAAGCGATTGTGCTCACTATTTCCGGTTTGATGACCGGAATGTTTGTCGGCATGCTGGCAGGCGCTTTGACGGAAGTAATGAACGTACTGCCGATTTTGGCGAAACGGATGAATTTATCCGATTATCTGGTTGGCCTTGTCATGGCGATGGTGCTCGGCAAGACGCTTGGCTCTTTGTTTGATTGGCTGTATTTCCAGTGGTAGCAAGTATAACAGGCATGGAGGTTGATGACGATGACGGATCGGGAAAAAGACAGGGAGCATCTCAATAGTGAGCCCCCGTATATGTACATACCGGAAGAACAAAAGAATGAAGAGCAGGGGATGGCTATTCCAACTCCTCCTTTTGAGTTAACGAAAAAGCCGGATAAACCTGATAAGGGGCGAGAGGGAAAAGGGACGGATAAGGATGATACCATTCCGGACAGTCTGGATGAGGTCTTTATACGTCTGGAGAATGAGGTTGGTTATAAAGTAAGCTTCGATATCGTCGTACGCGAGATGACGTTCGGGGAACGGCGGGTTGCGTTTTTCTACATGAACGGCTTGGCCAAGGATACGATTCTGACGGAAGTCCTGAAGCGGCTTACTTACTTGCAGCCGGATGAGGTTACGGGGGATGCCTTTCATGAATTTATGAATCTGTATGTGCCTGCCGCTCAGGTCGATAAGAAGGAAAAATGGAATGAGATGCTGACCTTCGTCTTGTCAGGCGCGACAGCGATGTTCATCGATAAGGAACCTAATGTCATTATCATTGACGCGAAAGCTTTCCCGGCACGAAACCCGGAGGAGCCGTCGCTTGAACGGGTGGTTCGCGGCAGCCGGGACGGATTTGTCGAGACGATGATGATGAACGTATCGCTCGTCCGCAGGCGCCTGCGTGATCCGCAGCTGAGGTACGAGCTTGTCCGGGTTGGCGAGCGCACGCAATCCGATATTTGTATCGCCTATATCAATGATCTGGCTGATCCGGAGCTGGTCAAATCGATTAAGGATAAAATCGAGCTTGTGCATATTGACGGCTTGCCGCTGGCTGATAAGCAGCTGGAGGAAGCAACCGTGCAGCGGGGATGGAATCCGTTCCCGCTTGTGAGATATTCCGAACGTCCGGATGTGGTTGCAGCCCATTTGCTAGAGGGCTCCGTTGTTGTCTTTGTAGATACCTCGCCAAGCGCGATGATATTGCCGACTACCTTCTTTGATCTGGTCCAGCATGCAGAGGAGAATCGGCAGACACCGTTTATTGGCACCTATCTGCGCTGGGTCCGGTTTCTTGGCATATTTTCCTCCCTGTTCCTGCTGCCGCTTTGGCTCTTGTTTGTTATTCATCCTGAGCTTAAGCCGCAGGCACTGGAATTTCTTGGACCGGAGAAAATCGGCAAGCTGCCGCTTATCGTTCAGTTCCTCATCGTAGAGGTTGGCGTCGATCTGATGAGGCTTGCGTCGGTGCATACGCCTTCTACGCTGGCGACCGCTGTATCCCTCGTTGCAGCTATAATGGTGGGGGATATCGCGGTCAAGACAGGGTTATTTATCAATGAGGTCATTCTCTACATGGCTATTGCCGCTGTGGGGATGTTCGCCACGCCAAGCTATGAGCTTGGACTTGCGAATCGTATTGTGCGGCTTATTCTTATTCTGGCCGTATCCATATTCCATGTCCCCGGCTTTATTGTCGCAACAACGGCGATTCTGATGATGCTGTGCATGCAGCGTTCGTTTAACCGTCCGTATATGTGGCCGTTTATTCCGTTCGATTACCGGGCGATGTGGAACATTATTGTAAGGAAGCCGGTGCTCAAAAACCGGACCCGGCCTAATCTGCTCCGCCCGCAGCAAAGCGATAAAATGCCGCGTTCCGAGTAAAAGCCAAGAAATACAAATGAAATGTGAATTTATCCATTTCTCTCAAGGTAAGATTACGATATACTGTGGCTATTGGTGTAAATCGTAACTAGCTTCTATTACGTTCTTGTAGTAGATATCCAAGGGGGAAATAACGCATGTATTTACATGGCACAAGCAAAATTAATGCCCAGGGGCATTTGGAAATTGGCGGCGTAGACACCGCAGATCTGGCGAAGGAGTACGGCACGCCGCTGTACATTGTGGACGAGGCTCTTGTCCGTCAACGCGCAAATGAATATGTAACGGCATTTAAGGCTTCCGGCCTGAAATTCCAGGTTGCTTATGCAAGCAAAGCCTTCTCGGTTATGGCAATGTGCGCAATTGCAGAGCAAGAGGGTCTGTCTCTTGACGTTGTATCTGACGGCGAGCTGTACACAGCTCTTCAAGCAGGCTTCCCTGCAGGCCGCATCCACTTCCACGGCAATAACAAAACACCGGACGAAATCAACATGGCGCTGGATGCTAACATCGGCTGTTTCGTAGTTGACAACTTTGTTGAGCTGCACCTGCTGAATGCGCTTGCTGCCGACAAAGGCAAAAAAGTAAAAATCCTGTTCCGTATTACACCAGGCGTAGAAGCTCATACGCATGAATATATTTCGACAGGCCAGCAAGATTCGAAATTTGGCTTCGATCTTGGCAACGGTGCGGCGAAACAAGCGATTCAGGAAGCGCTTGAGCTTTCGAACATCGAGATTCTGGGCGTACATTCCCATATCGGCTCCCAAATCTTCGAGGTAGACGGCTTCCGCATGGCTGTGGACAAAGTGGCTGCTTTTGCGGTCCAAATTCGTGAAGAGCTTGGTCATACATTCCAGGTTATCAACCTGGGCGGAGGCTTTGGCATCCGTTATGTAGAAGGCGACACACCGCTTCCGGTAGCGCAATATGTGGCTGCGATAACTGATGCTATTATCTCGAACTTTACTGCAGCAAACTTCCCCCTCCCTGAGATCTGGGTTGAGCCGGGCCGCAGTATCGTAGGCGACGCGGGTACAACATTGTACACCGTTGGCACAATGAAAGAGATTCCTGGCATCCGCAAATATATCGCTGTAGACGGCGGCATGATGGATAACCCTCGTCCGGCTCTGTATCAATCCCGTTACGAAGCGATTCTGGCGAACCGCGCGAACGAAGAGAATACAGAAACCGTTACAATTGCAGGTAAAGCATGCGAGAGCGGCGATAAGCTGATTATCGACCTTGAGCTGCCAAAAGCTGAAACAGGTGATCTGCTGGCAGTATTCTGCACAGGCGCTTATAACTACGCAATGGCGAGCAACTATAACCGCTTCCGCCGCCCGGCTGTTGTATTCGTCAAAGACGGCCAATCCGACCTCGTTGTACAGCGTGAATCGCTTGAGAACATCGTTGGCAACGATGTTATTCCGGCAAGACTTCGCAAATCGCTTGCTAAGTAAGGGCGAAATTTGGTAACGTAGTCTTATTCGGATATAGAAAGGTAGATGTTACAGATGGCAAAACAAGCAAAAATCACACTTGAGAACGGTGCAGAGGTCATTCTTGATCTGTTTGACCAAGATGCTCCAAATACGGTAGCAAACTTCGAAAAGCTTGTAAACGAAGGCTTCTATAACGGTCTGGTATTCCACCGCGTTATCCCTGGTTTCGTTGCACAAGGCGGCTGCCCTAACGGCACGGGCACAGGCGGCCCTGGCTATACAATCAATTGCGAGATCAACCCGAACAAGCATGAGCGCGGTACGCTTGCAATGGCTCACGCAGGCCGTAACACTGGCGGAAGCCAATTCTACATCTGCTATCAGCCGCAGCCGCATCTTGACGGCCAACATACCGTTTTTGGCAAAGTAACAAAAGGCATGGAGCATGTTGACGCGTTCAAAGGACGCGATAAAATGCAAAAGGTTGAAGTTTACGAAGTTTAATGTTAAGATACTAACTAAATTATAGTTATTGTGGCTTACCTTCGGGGCAGGGTGAAAATCCCAACCGGCGGTGATCGAGCGGCGTTTGCATAACTGGCTTAACCAGCGTGCTGCGTTTTCTCGTCAGTCCGTGACCCGGGCCGTCCCTGGCAAGAGCGAGCTATCGCATTGCCGGGGAAGGAACGGTGGACCTGGTGCAAATCCGGGACCGACAGTATAGTCTGGATGGGAGAAGGAGACACATTCGACGCATTTTCGTATGAGCGTTCATGCTTATTTTTCTTGTGCTTATTTTCACAAGTGGAATAGGTTTGTTTGAAATACAAGAAAGTATAAGTTTTCTTTGTACTGTGCTTATATTTCATCCGCGAAACGTCTGCAGCTCCTTTTAGAGGACCGCTCAGACATTTACGCTTGAATAGCTTATTTTTAAGCATCGAATGGTTATTTTCCCACCCCCGTTGGCTAAGCTGGCTAATGGGGGTGTTTTTGCATTTATGGAAGTTTTAAATGATTCTTATTATATGAGTCTTGCGCTTGAGCTGGCCGCCAAAGCCTCCGGGCAGACCGGCATCAATCCGGTGGTAGGCTGCGTTGTGGTAAAGGAAGGCCGGATTGTTGGTGTCGGTACGCATCTTAAGCGGGGAACGGGCCATGCAGAGGTACATGCGCTGCAGATGGCCGGTGACGAAGCAGAAGGGGCGACCGTCTATGTGACGCTCGAGCCCTGCAGCCATTTCGGGAAAACACCGCCTTGCTGTGAACGCATCATAAATGCGAAAGCAGCCCGGGTAGTGGTTGCAACAACGGACCCGAACCCGCAGGTTGCGGGCAGAGGGATTGCACGTCTGAGGGAGGAAAACATCGAGGTTGAAGTTGGTCTGCTTGATGAACAGTCCCGAAACATGAACGAAAAGTTTAATAAATACATTACTACCCGGCTGCCTTTCGTTACGCTCAAGACCGCTAGCACGCTGGACGGCAAGATTGCTTCCCATACGGGAGACAGCCGCTGGATTACAGGCTCGGCTGCCCGCGAACAGGTACATACGCTGCGGCATCAGCATGAGGCCATTATGGTTGGCATCGGTACTTTATTGGCGGATGATCCGCAGTTGACGACTCGCGCTGCTGTCCCTGCGATACATCCGGTTCGAATCATTGTAGACAGCCAGCTGCGGCTGCCGCTGGCTGCCCGAGTAGTGACGGACGGTTTATCCCGGACGATTGTTCTGGCTTCCGGTCAGGCCGATCCGGCTCGCGAGGAGCTGCTGACACAAGCCGGCATTGAAGTTATCCGCTGCGGCGAAGGGACTCGGGTTGATCTGGCTGAAGCGATGCGCAAGTTAGGCGAGCTTGAGATCGGATCGATTCTGCTGGAAGGCGGAGGCAAGCTGAATGGCGCTATGCTGGAAGCGGGATTAATCGATAAGATTATGATTTATATGGCGACCAAGATTATTGGCGGCACAAGCTCCCCTGGCACATTCACGTTCGACGGGTTTGAGAAAATGTCGCAGGCCATTGAGCTGGATCATGTAAAGGTGGAAATGGCCGGAGAAGATATTTGTATATCGGGATATCCGGCTTACGGCAATGAATAGATTGGGGGAGTGCCCGTGTTTACCGGCCTGGTTGAGGAAGTTGGCACATTAAGACGGGTTAAAAAGCAAGGCGAAGCGATGGTTCTGACCGTGGAAGCTTCAACGGTGACAGAAGGCGTGGCGCTTGGAGACAGCATAGCGGTAAATGGGGTATGTCTGACCGTGATCGCTTTTGACCGGACATCATTTGATGCGGATGTCATGCCGGAGACGTACCGCAAGTCTAATCTGCATCAGCTTCGTCCGGGTCAGGATGTGAATCTGGAGCGGGCGATGCTTGCCGGCGGCCGGTTCGGCGGTCATATTGTGCAAGGGCATGTGGACGGTGTTGGCATTATCACGGGACGTGAGACGGATGTGAATGCGGTTGTGTTCGCGATTCGGCTGACGGATGATGAGATGATGAGGTATGTCATCCCGAAAGGCTCCATTACGATCGACGGAATCAGCCTGACGGTAGTTGGCACGAATGCATCCGGCTTCTCGGTATCGATTATCCCGCATACGCTTGCGGAAACGGCACTGATGAACAAGAAGGCCGGTGATTCGGTTAACATTGAATGCGATGTGATTGGCAAATATGTCGATCATCTGCTGCATTTCAAGCCGGCAAAGGAAACGGGCAGGCCATCATCCAGCCGGCCGGAATCTAAGCTTAGCGCTGCTTTCCTGAGCGAAAATGGATTTTTATAAAAGAAAAGATCGGATAGCAGGGAGGGAATTTCATGAACAGACAAGAACTTGAGTTTCAAGAAGGAATCTTTGATTCCATTGAGGCCGCGTTGGAAGATCTAAAAGCCGGCAAGCCGATTATCGTCGTTGATGATGAGGATCGGGAAAATGAAGGAGATCTGATCGCTCTTGCCGCAACAGTAACGCCTGAGGTTATCAACTTCATGATTACGGAAGCCCGCGGACTCGTCTGCGCGCCAATTACGCAGGAGCGTGCGGAGCAGCTTGACCTGCCGCCTATGGTTCAACATAATACGGACTATCATGGCACCGCCTTTACGGTTTCCGTGGACCATGTCTCGACAACGACGGGCATCTCGGCCTTTGAACGTTCCCAAACGGTTAAAGCGCTTATTGATCCAGCGACAAAAGCAACCGATTTCCGTAAGCCGGGACATATCTTCCCGTTAATTGCGAGAGACGGAGGAGTTATTCGGCGTGCCGGCCATACGGAAGCGGGCATTGACCTTGCGCGTTTATGCGGCTCCGAACCGGCTGCCGTCATTTGCGAGATCATTAAGGAAGACGGAACAATGGCCCGTCTGCCTGATCTGATTGTGTTCAAAGAAAAACATGAGTTAAAGCTCATAACCATCCAAGGAATGATCGCTTACCGTAATGCGAAAGAGAAGCTTGTAGACCGTATTGTAGATGTGAGAATGCCGACAGACTTTGGTGAATTCCGGGCGATCGCCTTCTCCAATCAAGCAGACGGTAACGAACATATCGCTTTCGTGAAGGGTCAGATCGATCCAACCAAGCCTGTTCTGGTCCGTGTTCATTCGGAATGCTTGATGGGGGATGTCTTCCATTCACGTCGTTGCGAATGCGGGTCCAAGCTGGAGTCTGCATTGCAACAGATCGAGGCCGAAGGTGTCGGGATCCTGCTGTATATGCGTCAGGAAGACCGCGCGAAGGGGCTTGTGAACAAGCTGAAAATGTATGCCTCCCAAGATCAAGGGCTGGATACAGGGAATGCGAAGCATAGGCTTGGATCTCCTACCGATCTTCGTGACTACGGTATTGGCGCTCAAATCCTGAGGGAGCTTGGTGTTAGAAAGCTTCGCCTGTTGTCGAACAACCCGCGCAAAATCAAAGGCCTTGAAGGCCATGGCATCGAAATCGTCGAGCGCGTGCCAATTCAGATGGCGGAGAATGCCGGCCGCAATCGTTAATCCAAACAAACATCATTATTAGGAGGCTTTATTATGCCAAACGTATTTGAAGGAAATGTGATCTCGGAAGGCTTGAGATTTGGAGTTGTTGTGGGACGTTTTAATGAATTTATCTCCGGAAAATTGCTGGGCGGGGCGCTTGACGCATTCAAGCGCCACGGTGCAGAGGACAGCAATGTAGATATCGCTTGGGTACCGGGTGCTTTTGAAATTCCGCTTATCGCACAAAAAATGGCGGAAAGCGGTAAATATGACGCCGTTATTACCCTTGGTGCGGTTATCCGTGGATCAACTCCGCATTTTGATTTTGTTTGCAACGAGGCTGCTAAAGGCGTAGCTGCAATTGCTTTGAAAACAGGCATCCCAACGATTTTTGGCGTATTGACTGTGGATTCGATTGAGCAAGCCATTGAGCGCGCGGGTACAAAAGCAGGAAATAAAGGTTATGAAGCAGCTGTTTCCGCAATAGAGATGGCAAATTTGTCGAAATTACTGCATAATTAGAGTAATCGCTCAAATTATGCTGCGTTACTTGTTATAGGACGTCAGCCGTTTGCGCATGGCAGGGGGATCGTAAGAAGTGACGATGCATTACAAGTTGGAATCCTTTGAAGGACCGCTCGATTTGCTGCTTCATCTTATCGATAAGTCAGAAATCGACATCCATGAGGTTTCGATTAGTGAAATAACGGATCAATATATGGATTACTTGAATGCGATGAAGGAGCTTGAGCTTGAGCTGACAAGCGAGTTTCTTGTCATGGCAGCAACCTTGCTGGCCATCAAGAGCAATCAGCTTTTGCCCAAACCTCCCGTATTTGAGGATTTCTATGAAGAATGGCAAGATGATGGGCTTGATCCAAGGGACGAGCTCATTTCGAAGCTGGTCGAATACCGTAAATTCAAGCAAATAGCAGAGCAGCTTCGGGAGAAGGAAATGGAGCGCAGTCTCATCTATTCCCGCGAGCCGGATGATATGACGCCGTATATGAAAGAAGAGATCGTCAATCCGCTTGAGGGCTTGCATGTCTCCGATCTGATTGCCGCATTCCAGCGGGCGCTGCGCCGGGCGGCACGCCGCAACATTGTGGCAACCGTGCAGCGGGACGAAATCTCGGTTAAAGACCGGATTCGGGATATTGTTGATGTTCTGAAGCAGTTCGAGACCGTACGATTCTCCCGTCTGATCCGCGAGAATATGGGCAAGCATGAGATTGTAGTCACGTTCCTTGCTATTCTGGAGCTGATGAAAATGAAACATATTCGCTGCTTCCAGCATCAGTTGTTTGATGACATCGTCATTCATTGGAGAGGAGAAGCGGCGGACAATGGATTATCCGAAATTGAAGTCGATTATTGAAGGCCTGTTATTTATGGCGGGAGACGAAGGGCTGAACAAACGTCAGCTTGCCGATATATTGGAGCTTGACGCTGATCTGGCGGCGGATCTGGTATACGATTTGCACCGTGATTTGGCGCGGGAGCAGCGCGGGGTACAGGTGGCCGAAGTTGCCGGCGCTTACCGGATGACAACGAATCCGGAGCATGCAGCTTATTTCGAACGTATGGCTTATACGCCAACGCGTTCTCAGCTGTCGCAAGCTGCTCTTGAGACGCTGTCAATCGTGGCATACCGCCAACCGATTACCCGTATCGATATTGAGGAGATCCGGGGTGTCAAGAGCGACCGGGCGATTCAATCGCTTGTGTCCAAGGATTTAATCGAAGAGGTCGGACGGGCCGAAGCCATTGGCAGGCCGATCTTGTACGGTACAACGAAATCATTCCTGGATTATTTTGGCCTGCCAAATATTAAAGCATTGCCTGAGCCTAAACAAGTCGATATCGATGAAGCGCTGGAAGAGCAGACGCAAATGCTGTTCGAACGATTGGGCGAACGTCAAACGACGATTGACGAGTTTATTCCGGTGAATGGAAACAAGGAATAACAGAATTGCGATTTTTATGCAAAGATGTTCAAAAATAAGGAATGCTGGGTCCGTTATTTCCCGTTACAGGGGGTAACGGACCTTTTGCATTATTACCCAGTAACAAAAACGGTGAAAGTCAGGTATAATGCAGGTTGTTCTTTTTAACTTTGAGGATGAACATGATGTGACTGGGGATTCTAGCAGTAATCGCATCATGGAACAGCAGGAGGTTATACCACTGATTGAGCTTATCGACATAAGAAAGTCTTACGGAAACAGCGTTGAAGCTGTTAAAAATATAAGTCTGACCGTTCAAAAAGGTGAAATCTTCGGTATTATCGGACATTCGGGAGCAGGCAAAAGCACCTTGCTCCGCTGCGTCAATTTGCTCGAGCGACCAACTTTCGGGTCGGTTAAGGTAGGAGATGTGGAGCTTACGAAATTATCGACGAATCAGCTGCAGAAGGAACGCCGCAGAATCGGCATGATTTTTCAGCATTTTAATTTGCTGTCGATGGCGACCGTCCGCGATAATATCGCGTTCCCGCTTGAGCTGGCAAAGATGCCAAGAGCTGCGATCAAGCAGCGGGTGGACGAGTTGCTGCAACTGGTCGGGCTAGTGCAGCATGCGGATAAATATCCGGCCCAGCTTTCGGGCGGGCAAAAACAGCGGGTTGGGATCGCCAGAGCGCTGGCGAACAATCCGGATGTGCTGCTATGCGATGAGGCTACATCAGCATTGGACCCGCAGACAACAAACGCTATTTTGTCGCTGCTTATGGATATTAATGCGAAGCTGGGAATAACGATTCTGTTGATTACGCATGAGATGCATGTTATCCGCTCGATCTGCGACCGTGTTGCGGTTATTGACGGCGGTGAAATTGTCGAGATGGGCGATGTTGTGGATGTGTTCCTGAAGCCGCAGCACTCCATTACGATGGATTTCGTCAGCCAAATTGCGGACTCGTTTGATCCTCGCGAGCTTATTGGCACCAGGGACGGCCGTCTCGTCAAGATCAATTATGTCGGCGAAATTACGTACGAGCCTCTGCTGTTTAACGCGGTCAAATCAACAGCCGTTCAGTTCACGATTTTGCAAGGAACCGTATCCCGTATGAAGAATACCCCTTACGGCCAGTTGGTTATCGAGTTTATTGGGGCAGACACGGAGATCGACAAGGTGCTTGACGAGCTTCGGGGCAAAGGCTTGGAAGCAGGTGATTTGAAATGATGATGAAGTTGGACTGGAGCCAAGTACGTTGGGAGGAAGTGTGGCAAGCATCTAAGGACACGTTAACGATGCTTGGCGCTTCGCTGCTCTTTACCATTATTCTTGGACTTCTGCTTGGAGTTATATTGTTCCTGACCTCTAAAAGGCAGCTGCTTGAACAGCCAATTGTATATATGCTGCTGTCGCTTGTTGTGAACGTGCTGCGATCGGTACCGTTCATCATTCTGATGATCCTCATTATGCCGCTGACAAAGGCGCTGACCGGCACTACACTAGGCGTGCAAGGCTCGATCCCGCCTCTGGTTGTGGCTGCTGCACCATTCTTTGCAAGGTTGGTGGAGACTTCGCTCCGTGAAGTAGATCGCGGCATAATCGAGGCGGCACAAGCGATGGGGGCATCCAGATGGGATATCGTGAGACGGGTGCTGCTGCTCGAAGCAAGGCCGGGTCTGCTCGCGGGTATTACAATTACGGCGGTTACGCTTGTTTCCTATACAGCGATGTCAGGCGTCATCGGCGGCGGCGGTCTTGGCGACCTTGCCCTTCGTTACGGTTATCAAAGATTCCAGACCAGTGTGATGATTGTAACAGTTGCGCTGCTCATTATTTTGGTTCAACTCCTGCAGATGGCCGGCGATCATTTGGTGCGCCGTTTCAGCCGGAAGTAAGGTGGACAACATAGAAGCAACATACAGAAGATGGAGGAACAAACCATGAAGAAATTTAGTTTTATTCTGCTTGCGGCTGCGATTGTTATCGCTTTGTCCGCATGCGGAGCCAAGAAAGAAGAGAACACGAATAACAATGCGGCAGGTAACAATGAAGTGAAAGAAGTAACGTTAAAGGTTGGTGCTACACCGGTACCTCACGCCGAAATTCTTAATTTTATCAAACCTGCGTTGAAAGAAAAAGGCATTAATCTTGAGGTTATGGAATTCAACGATTATATTCAACCGAATACGCAGCTGCATGAGAAGCAGCTCGACGCAAACTTCTTCCAACACATCCCTTATCTTGAGCAATTTAATAAAGATCATGGATATGACCTTGTTAACGTCGCAGGTATTCACCTTGAACCAATGGGCGCATATTCAAAAAAAATCAAAAATATTGATGAGTTGAAGGATGGCGCTAAAGTGGCTATTCCGAACGACGCTACCAACGGCGGACGTGCGCTGCAATTGCTAGCTGCTAATAATCTGATTAAATTAAAGGACGGCGTAGGTGTTGCAGCTACCGTACATGACATTACAGAAAATCCGAAAAACCTGAAAATTACGGAGGTAGAAGCAGCTACCCTTCCGCGTGTTCTTGGTGAAGTAGATCTTGATCTGATCAATTCAAACTTTGCTCTTCAAGCTGATCTTGTTCCGACAAAGGATGCGCTCTTCATCGAAGGCAGCGATTCACCTTACGTGAACATTCTTGTTGCTCGTCCGGACAACAAGGACTCCGAAGCTATGAAGGCTTTGACTGCTGCACTGCAATCGCCGGAAGTGAAGCAATTCATTGAAGACAAATATGAAGGCGCAATTTTGCCTGCATTCACCAATTAATCAGGATAATTTCGGAAATATAATAATTCCGATATAAATAGTTTGAAATAATGATTGACAATACAAAACGACACATACTAGTATTGAAAGTATAAGAATGGCTTGAAATATAAGCAGACTCACCTAACAGCAGGAGGTCTTGTTCCCAACACGGGAATAAGGCCTCCTTATTGTTTGATTAGGCTGCTTCGAGAATAAGGAGGAGTTGCTTTCATGGCAGTTGGAAAGTATGATCCGCAATGGAATTTTAGAGATGGGAACCATGGGGAATGGGAGATTCGTACGGATCGCAGTTCCAAGCAAGTAAAGGCAAGAGTGGAAGTTGGCGATGCGACTGGAGCAAAAAATAAACAAGCCCTGCTTGTTTCAGAGACGGGAAGAACGCCGGCCTATATCCGAATTGATGCGATACCGAGCCCCACACATGTACAAGTTGTCATTAACGGCAAGATTGTGGCAGACAGCAGACGACCGGTTATCGTGTACGAGGCAGGCCAAACTCCCCGATATTATATTCCGGTTGAAGATGCCAGAATGGATTTGTTGGCCCCGTCCGAATTCACTACCCAATGTCCGTACAAAGGAGTTGCAACATATTGGCATGCCCATGTATTGGGCCGGAAATACTCAAATGTGGTGTGGAGCTACCGCAAGCCTCTTCCCGGGGTACACGAGATTGCCCGGCTGCTCTGCTTCTATAATGAGCAAGTGGATGCGGTATATATAGATGGCAGACGATGGATACTGGAGGAGCAGGACAGCGCAACTGGTTCGTCCCAAGGTTTCATGGGCTGCTCCGTTCAAACCGCAAGCTTTCCAGACAGGTCAGGCTCAGATTGAATTGCATAACAGACTTTCGATCCTGGGGTCTTTTTTGCATGAAATCCATTTGGCAAGACATACTACATGTAAGCTATTTTTGGGAATATGGAGGAAGCATGGAATGATCGGTTATCCGTATTCATGGGTACTTGCAGCCGGTCTCATAATTATGCTTTTCCTGCTCATTACCTTGGTGTCGCCAGTTGTGATTCAAGGTCATTTGAGACGTGATGGAGAGAATGACGACATTGAGATCAAATTCAAGGCGGTCTTTGGTTTACTGCGGTATAACCTGAAGATACGCTCAGTTGATTTCAGCGGCAAGGCTATCCGTCTGCATGAGCATTTAATGGGTACAAGCATCGGCATGAGCAGCAAAAACGAAAAAAATGATGAGATCGACACGCATCGCGTAATGGCAGGAATCGAAAAATATAAGCGTGCCGCTGCCCTGACCCATAACTTGTCGCATTGGGCAAAGCAAACGTTAGCGAAGGTTAAGCTGGAGGAGTGGAGATGGTCAAGTTCTGTTGGCACGGGAGATGCGATGTGGACAGCTATGGCCACCGGCCTTCTGTGGTCGGTAAAGACGACAACGCTAGGCGTATTATCTCAATTCGTCAAATTGAAGGCAGAGCCCAGGGTCGATGTTAGAGCAGTATATGCGCAGCCATGTTTTACTACGGAATGGACCTGCAGAGCCAAGATCGGATGCGGCAATGCGATAATGGCAGGGCTGCATTTGCTCGTACGCCTGAAGAAAGCGAAGGAAGGCGTCCAAGCCTGGCGGAGCCTGCTGTTTAAAGCATAGATTTGTGCCGCATATGAAGTTAACGACCTGCTCCATACATAGTCCTCCCCAGTGATGAGCACAATAGCAAAAGTGTAGGCGAGTCCTCATCCATAACGGACAAACACAATCTAATTTCAGGAGGAGTCACAATGCCAGAACATCCGATTCAAGGCTTAATGCAGACAGCAATGGAAAATATTAAAGAGATGGTCGACGTAAATACGATTGTTGGCGATCCTGTTCAAACGCCGGACGGCAGCATCATTATGCCGATCTCCAAGGTTGGCTTCGGCTTCGTTGCCGGCGGCAGCGACATCCGGTTTGACGGCTCTGCATCACATGAGCATCAATCTGCATCTGACGGACATAACCATAATGCCAGCGTTGCCGGACCATTTGGCGGCGGCAGCGGCGGCGGCGTGTCGATTACGCCAATCGCATTTCTGGTTGTAGGAACGCATGGCGTGAAGATTGTCCCGCTCGACAATCAAACGCATCTGATGGAACGTATCATTGATTCCGCTCCTGTTGTATTCGATAAGGTACAGCATATGTTCAAAACATCGGCGGCAGGATCACATGACTATATAACAGGTGGAAACGACACTCTCATTTAGGGAATGCCTGCAAGGGCAGTTTTCACCATAATAGAATTTATAAAAACCCGCCTCTAAACGCGGTCGCTCATCTTCGAGAGACCACGATAGAGGTTTTCTCATTTCTCGAGGGCAGGCATGTCTTAATCTGCCCAACCTGAGCATATACTGTACAAGGTGAGGGCTGACGATAGGAAAGGAGCAACGAAAAACGTGAGAGTTACTCGCCGGATAGGTATAGGTTTGTTGATAGCAAGTTTGATTTGGGGGACAAGCTTCTCTTCTTCCGCTCAAGCAGCACCAAGAGCGTATCATACAAGTGCAAATGCTTCTGCGCTCATTGATGTGAGATCTGGAAGGGTACTGTATAGCGAGAATGGCGATCAATCCATGCGGATTGCAAGCCTGACAAAGATTATGACGGCTATTGTTGCTATCGAGCATGGCAAGCTGTCGGACAAGGTGAAGACAAGCCAGACGGCTGTCGGCAAAGAAGGCTCCTCGATCTATTTGCAGCTTGGCGAGGAAATGTCTCTGCTTAATATGCTGTACGGGCTGATGCTTCGTTCAGGCAATGATGCAGCAACAGCAATTGCGGAGCATGTAGGCGGCTCGGAAGAGGGCTTTGTTCATCTCATGAATGAAAAAGCCGAGATGCTGGGGCTTACGCATACCCAATTCAAAAATCCGCATGGCCTTGATGCGGAAGGACATTACTCATCTGCCAATGATCTTGCCAAGCTGACAGCCTATGCGCTTCGAAATCCTGTATTCGCACAGATCGTAAGCACCAAGGTGAAGAGCGTCCCGAATCCGCATGAGAAATGGCAGTACAGCTGGACCAACAAAAATAAAATGCTGGCGATGTATGAGGGTGCGGATGGCGTTAAAACCGGTTATACGAAAAAGGCGCTGCGCTGTCTGGTCAGCTCGGCTACCCGAAATGGACAACAGCTTGCAGCAGTTACTTTAAATGACCGTGATGACTGGATCGATCACCGTCAAATGCTGGACTGGGGTTTTAAAAACTATCCTCTGACGGAAGTGGCAAGTAAAGGTCAGACGATTGCCGGATATCCCTACGCGGTGGGCAATTCGTTCTATTATCCGTTAGCCGAGGAGGAGCGGGATAATCTGCAGTCCAGATTGGTCGTTCTTGATATGGAAACGATGAACTATAAGCTTGGGGAACGCGGTGCGCTGGAATGGTATTTAAACGATCAACTGATCGGCTCAATTCCCGTTTATGATATCGGAAGCGCAAGAATGAATTTACCGGAACGCAAGCCGATGTCAGATGCCGCATTGCTTGATTTCAAGAAGGCGTCCAGCGAACGCGAAAGCTTTATACATTCGATAACATCTGTTCTTGATGCATTATTTGAAATATAAGCAGGTATAAGACTTCTCTATACTGTGCCTTATATTTCGTCCGCGAAACGAATGCTGCACCTCCACAGGACGGCGCAGCCGTTTACATTTGGCTAATCGGGGGAGGTAAGCCAATTATGGTGAACTGGATATGGTTGTTTTTTATTGTGATCAGCGTAGTTGTAGCGGCCATAAACGGCCGTATGGATGCGGTAACGCAGGCGGCCTTTGACGGGGCCAAATCAGGAGTCACGATTAGCTTTGGGCTGATCAGCATTATGGTGTTCTGGCTGGGAATGATGAGAATTGCAGAGGATGCCGGTGTGCTGAAGAAGCTGGCCAAGCTGCTAAACCCGGTTGTGCGCCGCCTGTTCCCGGATGTTCCGCCTAATCACCCTGCGATGGGTTATATTATGAGCAATTTGAGCGCCAATCTGTTTGGGCTGGGAAACGCGGCTACGCCAATGGGGATCAAAGCTATGCAGGAGCTGCAGAAGCTTAATCCCGACCAGGATACCGCAACACCGGCGATGTGTACGCTGCTCGCATTAAATACATCAAGTATTACTCTTGTTCCCACGACGCTTATTGCGATACGAATGAATTACGGTTCGGCGAATCCTGCGGAAATCGTCGGTACAACGCTTGCCGCGACCTTTGTGGCAACAGGCGCTGCTATTCTGGCTGACCGATGGTACCGCAGGAGATCGTCGCCGCCTCCAGGCATTCATCATAAACAATTAACGGTTCAGAAAACGATAGATCCGCCGCCAACGGCAACAGCCTCACTCCGCAAAGGAGGAGGTGGGGAAGTTGTTTGATTTGTTTACCCGCCTGTCCGCTTGGCTTATTCCGGCCATTATTGTATTTATTCCTTTATATGCTGCGTTTCGTAAAGTCCCTGTATATGAAACCTTTGTTGAAGGTGCCAAAGACGGCTTTGGCACGGCCATCAATATTATTCCTTCACTGGTTGGTATGATGGTGGCGATCAGTATGTTCCGCGCATCCGGTGCGATGGAACTGATGTTGGGTGCTGTTCGCCCTTTATTTGATTTACTGAGCATACCGACAGAAGTATTGCCGCTTGGCATTCTTCGTCCGCTTACCGGAGCGGGCTCGCTTGCTTTCACTGCCGACCTTATTGCAACGCATGGTCCGGATTCCATGATCGGGCGTATCGCCTCCACTATTCAAGGCAGTACAGATACAACACTTTACGTGTTGACCGTTTATTTTGGCGCTATTGGCATCCGTAAAACCAAATATGCTCTGAAAGTTGGGTTATTCTCCGATTTAGTCGGATTTTTGGCGGCGATTTTTATTTGCATGTACATATTCAAGTAGTCCATGCTTGTGCTTTCCCTTCCATATCGTTATGATGGAGGTTGAGGTGAAAGCATTGGAACGTTTACAGAAAATATTAGCGCAAGCGGGTGTCGCATCCCGTCGAAAATGCGAAGAGCTTATTCTTGCAGGTGCTGTTGAGGTTAACGGCGAGAAGGTTACAACGCTAGGGGTTAAGGCGGATCCGGCGGCAGATGAGATAACGGTTAACGGAAAGCCGATCCGCAGCGAGAAAAAGATTTATTTAATGCTGAATAAACCAAGAGGTGTCATCACAAGCGCAAAGGATCCGCAAGGGCGCAAAGTGGTGGCTGATTTTTTGCCCGGCATTAGAGAGCGCGTCTACCCGGTTGGACGTTTGGACTATGATACGGAAGGTCTGCTTCTGCTGACCAATGACGGCGAATTCGCCAACTTGCTTACGCATCCGAGTCATCATGTCCCTAAGACTTACTACGCAACGGTGAAGGGTGTACCTCATGGTTCTCTGCTCGATCAGCTCAAGAAGGGCGTTATGCTTGAGGATGGAATGACAGCTCCCGCAGAGGTTGAGTATCAGGATGTTGATGAGGAGAATAATTCGTCGACGATCCGCATCACCATCTACGAAGGCCGCAACCGGCAGGTGCGCCGCATGTTTGATGCAATCAAGCATCCTGTTGTGAAGCTGAGACGGGTGAAATTCGGTGAGCTTGGTCTCAGAACACTCGCGAGAGGACAGTTCAGACACCTCACTCCAGTAGAAGTGAAAGAGCTTAGAGAAGCGGCTCGCAAGTCACATAAAGTTCATAAAAAGTAAACGGCGGCAGCGGTTATTGCCGCCCATTTTTCGTTATAATGAATGTATTCTAAGCTGACATCAATGGTGAAATGTAGGTGATGGGACGGGAATGGGCAAGTATCGAAAAACGGTGCAAATTGTCATTCTGCTTGCCGTGCTGGTTGTAGGCGGATATGCCATTGGCAATACCTTATTCGCCGCTAAGGATGAGGGAATCCCGAAGATCGGGGAACAGCCGCCCGACTTTACATTGGCTGATTTGCAGGGCAATACGCACAATCTGTCTGATTATCAAGGCAAAGCCGTTGTCATTAACTTCTGGGGGAGCTTTTGCCCGCCTTGCGTAAAAGAAATGCCGGAGTTTGAGCGCCAATTCGAGAAATGGAAGGATTCAGGTCTTGAGGTATTGGCGATTAATTTAAGCGAGGATACATTGACGGTGAACAACTTCGTGCACCGGTTTGATCTGAGCTATCCGATATTGCGTGATGTGAACCGGAAGACGGAGCATAAATACGGGCTGGAGTCCTATCCGACGACCTTTTTTGTCAAACCGGACGGGACCATTCTGGATGTATTTGTAGGCGGGATGACGGAGAAGGATATTGATTCCCGCGTTAATCAGCTGCTTCAGTAAGCCGGACTTGCTATACTAGGAGGTTTCACTGTGTTATCGCTACATAACACGAAATGCGAATGCGGGCATCAGAATGCGGTTGGAACGGTCTTGTGCGAGAGCTGCGGCAAGCCGTTGATAGAAGACGCCGAGAGTGATGCTCCTCTTGAGATGCGTTATGACGGTGTGGCGAGGCGGTCGCAGAAGAGCAATCCGAATCCGATTGATAAGATCTGGAATTTCTTCTCGTCCGTCAAAATCGCCGTATACCTCATCGTAATTACGCTGGTAACGGCTATGCTGGGTACCATATACCCGCAGGAAGGGTCCTTCCTGAATAACTTCAAGCCGTCCGTGTATTACGAGGAAACCTACGGGCTGCCCGGCAAGATTTATTATAAGCTAGGCTTGTCTCATACATACGATTCATGGTGGTTTATTACGCTGCTGGTTATGATCGGTACTTCGCTTGTCATCTGTAGTCTCGACCGTGTCCTGCCGCTGTACAGAGCGCTCAGCAAGCAGCAGATCCGCAAGCACTTGCGGTTTATAACAAGGCAAAAAACCGTCTACAACGGACAGATTGACGGTGACGCTGAGGAGTGGGTGAAGCAATTCTCCGCTCATATGAAGAAAAAGCATTACAAGGTCTACACAGACGGTACGGCAATGCTTGCCGAGAAGAATCGCTTCAGCCGCTGGGGCCCTTATATCAATCATATCGGTCTGATCCTGTTCCTTCTGGCTATCCTTGGCCGAAGCCTTCCAGGCTGGCAAATGGACAGCTATGTGAGTGTTCCTGACGGTGATACGGTTCAGATCGAAGGAACGAACTATTACGTGAAGAACGAGAAGTTCACCGTCGAATATTACAAGGATGAAGAGCTTCCGCCAGAGCTCCGGGGGACAATCCGCGCGAAGCGTTACGAGACATCTGCTGTACTGTATAAATGTACAAGCAACTGCGGCGACGATGCTTCAGGCGAGCCTGTTCTGAAGGAAGTGAAGAAGCAGGACATCCTGGTGAATCATCCTCTTAAGTATGACGGAATTAAGCTGTATCAGTTCGACTATGATGTGACACCAAAGCTGAAGAGTGTAAATCCTGTACTTGTGAATAAGGAAACAGGCGAGTCCTATGGGCCGTTTGATCTGCCGATGAAGGATGCGCCGCTTGATTACACTCTTGGACCATACAAAATGAAGCTGGCAGCCAATTACATGGAATTTGGGATTGGCGAAGACGGAGAGCCGGTAACGCTGAGCCGTGATCCGAATGCTCCGGCTTTTATATTCCTGATCACGGGTCCGGGGCTTCCTGAGAAAGGTCAGCCTTATATCTATTTCCCTATGCAAAAGGATAAAGAAAAGTTTGACCAAGACAAACTTAACGCTTCAATCGCGGACAAGCTGGAGATTAAAGTAAACGGCATGGAAAACGTTCATTTTGCTGAAGCCTCCACTTATTTGAATGTCCGCAAGGATAAAGCGCTGACTTATGTCTGGTATGGCGCTGCAATCTCGATGCTTGGCCTTTTGCTTGGCTCTTATTGGCAGCATCGGCGCATCTGGCTGCGAATCGACGACGGCAAGCTGTCGCTTGGCGCCCATACAAATAAAAACTGGTACGGCATGAGAGCGGATGTGGCTTACGCACTCCGGAAATCCGGAATTGCCGTAGATCCAAAGTCGCTTGATAACGGAGGGAATAACGCGTGAGTTATGTCGATTTCAGCAGCGATGCCTTTATCGCCGCCTTTTTCCTATATTGCTTTGCATTCCTGTTCTACGTGGTAACGATTGCAGGGAAGAAATGGAGCAACCGCGACCCCGAAAAGCATGAAAAACGCTGGTCGCGGATCTCGTTCGTCACTTCGACGCTGGGGCTTATTGCTCATCTGACCTTCTTCTTCACCCGCTGGATTGGAAGCGGTCAAATTCCGACCAGTAACATGTACGAGTTTATTACCTTCCTCGGCATGGCGATCATGATTGCTTTTACAATTGTGTATGCGATCTACCGCAAGCCGCTGCTCGGTATGTTTGCTTTGCCGCTTGTTGTACTGGTTGTCGCTTATGCGTCGGTATTCCCGCAGGAGGTTCAACCGCTTATTCCGGCCCTCAGCTCGATCTGGCTGAAAGTGCATGTAACGACAGCAGCGCTTGGCGAAGCGTTCTTCGCTGTAGGTTTTGCGGCAGGCCTGATGTACTTGCTTCGTGTGGTGGACTTCAAGCAGACTTCGAAAGAAGCTAGAAGAGATCAATTTTGGGTAGAATTCTCTTTATATACGATTGTCCTCGTTATTGGCTTCATTGCTGTCGTATTTATTTTTAGAGGCGCAGGCTACGAAGCAACATTTACTCAAGAGAATGTTACCATTGACAGTAAAGGCGTGGATCATTCTTCGACCGATACGGCGGAATATACGCTGCCGCCAATTGTCAAACCTTATAACAGCCAGGCCGACCATATGGATTCTTTCCTTGGCATGGACAAGCCGCTGTTTGAAGCACCAAGCTGGATGAACGGGGTTAATGCAGGACGTAAATTAAATACGGTAATTTGGTCGGTTATTGCGGGCTCCATCTTGTATGGACTTATTCGTCTCTTGTTCCGCAAACGGATCGGTGCCATTATTCACCCGCTTATGGGCGACATTGATCCGGAAGATCTCGATGAGATCAGCTACCGTGCGATTGCGATCGGTTTCCCGGTCTTTACGCTAGGTGCGCTTATCTTCGCCATGATCTGGGCCAATATCGCCTGGGGACGGTTCTGGGGTTGGGATCCGAAGGAAGTCTGGGCGCTTATCTCCTGGCTTTACTACAGTGCTTATCTGCACTTCCGATTATCCCGCGGCTGGCAGGGCAAACGCTCATCGTGGCTCGCGGTTATCGGTTTCGTCGTTATTTTGTTCACGCTGGTTGGAGTTAACCTGGTCATCGCTGGTTTACATTCCTACGCAGGCGTATAATAATCCCTATTAAACTGATTTGAAAGGAGCAACACCGCATGTCCGACTATGCAAGCCGTATTTTGGTAGTAGATGACGAGGAACGGATTCGTCGTTTGCTGAAAATGTATTTGGAGAAGGAAGGCTATTTAATCGATGAAGCGGAAGACGGTGAGACAGCGCTTCGGCTGGCAACAGTAACCGACTATGCGCTTATTCTGCTCGACGTAATGCTTCCGGGCATTGACGGCGTGGAGGTGTGCTCCCGTTTACGGCAAGTGAAAGCAACACCGGTTATTATGCTGACGGCTAAAGGGGAAGAGATGAACCGCGTGCAAGGATTTGAAGTCGGCGCTGACGACTATGTCGTGAAGCCGTTTAGTCCGCGCGAGGTCATCTACCGGGTGAAGGCCATATTGCGACGCTCGTCCGCTACAGCCTTTTTGACCAAAGAAGTGAATTCGAGCAACAACATTGTATTCCCTCATCTGGTCATCGAACATGATGCACATCGCGTATCGGCCGGAGGCCAGGAAGTGAGTCTTACGCCGAAGGAGTACGAGCTGCTGCATTATTTGGCGGTATCACCGGATAAAGTGTTCTCGCGTGAAGAACTGCTCAAGGATGTCTGGAATTATGAATTTTTCGGAGATCTTCGAACAGTGGATACCCATGTGAAACGGCTTCGCGAGAAGTTGAACAAGGTATCCTCCGATGCTGCTTCAATGATTACAACGGTATGGGGCGTCGGTTATAAGCTAGAGGTGCCGAAGTAATGAGGCTGATCAAGCGATGGGGGCATTTCGCCCTGCATACAGTGGTCGGGAAACTGTGGTGGACGATTATGTTTCTTGTCGCCCTGGTCCTTGTTATTCTAGGGACGTTCCTGCTCCAGTATATTGATATCGCCTTCAATAATAAGGATTCTCAGCATCAAATTAAAGTGTTGTTTATCGTGGTGGCAGTTATCGGCTTCCTGTTGTCTACCTTCTTTGCTTTCTTCCTGTCTTCGCGGATTCAGCAGCCTTTGCTGCAATTGAAGAAAGCAGCTGATTCGATTGCAGGCGGCAATTATAAAACAAGGGTTCAAATTCGCTCCTCGGATGAGATTGGCGATCTGGCCAAGACGTTTAACCATATGACTGAACAGCTCGGCACGCTTATTGATGATTTGAATCATGAGAAGGAGCATCTGTCCAGTATTCTGCGGAGTATGGGGGATGCAGTTATTACATTCGACGCAGAAGGGGAAGTCATTCTGACTAATCCGCCAGGTCATATGCTGTTAAGCCGGTGGTCTGATCTGGATATGGATTGGGAGGAAGAGGATGTCCCTCCGTTCCACAGCGTGCCTGGCCCTCTGCGGGATACATTCCAGCTAGTGATGCAGGCCGGGCGGGATTGTACGAATAAAGTACAGGTCCACAACAATGTGTGGTCGGTCGTGATGGCTCCGCTTCAGACCGATGGCGTTGTCCGCGGTGCAGTTGCGGTGATCCGGAATGTAACGGAAGAACATAAGGTCGAGAAGCTAAGACGGGATTTTGTTGCTAATGTGTCGCATGAGATCAGAACCCCTCTGTCGATGCTTCAGGGATACAGTGAAGCGCTGCTTGATGATATCGTTGCTTCTCCGGAGGAGAGGAAGGAGCTTGTCCAGGTTATTTATGACGAGTCCCTTCGGATGGGCAGGCTGGTCAATGATTTTCTCGATATGGCCCGGATGGAAGCCGGTCACGTCGAGCTTAGCCTGCAGGAATTCGATCTTCGGAATGTCATTCGCCGCGTTCACCGGAAGTTCCAGGTGTATGCCAAAGAACGTGAAGTCAGCTTAATTGCCGAGCTGCCGGAACAGCCGCTTGCCGTGCTTGAAGCGGATGAAGACCGGATTGAGCAGGTACTGACAAATCTGATGGATAATGCGCTCCGCCATACACCGGCTGGCAAATCGATCAAGATTGCCGGGCAGTTGTCTACGATTAATCAGCTTCATTATGTGAAGCTGATTGTAGCGGATGAGGGTCAGGGTATTCCAAGCGAGGATGTTCCTTACATCTTTGAACGTTTCTATAAGGCCGACAAGGCACGTAAGCGCGGCGCTTCAGGCGGTACTGGTTTAGGACTAGCTATTGTTAAAAATATTATTACACAGCATAATGGCCGGATCGAGGTCGACAGCGTCCTCGGCAAAGGCACGACATTTACTTTGCTGCTGCCTGTCGAATCTAATCAATAGTTGTCAATACGCTCCCTTCAGGGAGCGTTTTTTTGTTGAATTGGGAGGATTAATCTTGTTGTTCGTGGAACATGGCGTGGTTTTTGTTGTTTGGGCTCGGATTGGACGCTGCCCGGTGGCTTATGGCTCGAGGGACGGGGGAACGCTCTTTCGGCCGCTGTTGTCTGTCCATTGCCTCGGATTGGAATTGGCCTAGGGCAGGCAATGGACGAGACAAAGGCGGACGCTCTTGCTCCTCAAGAACGTTACCCCTTACCCCTCTCGCAAGCCACCGGGCCGCGGCGTCTGCACTGGCCCAATAGACAAATGCCACACCATGGTGTGGTGTGGCGGGGAAGGAAGGGAAGGGTAGACCAGAGACCAGTTAAGTAAAATACTCAATTTTGGATTCCGGGAAATTATCGTTTATTTGCTTCGTTATAAATTCTTTAAGCAAGTGTGCCTGTTCGTCGGGATACACATATTTGCCTTGTCCCCAGCGGCCCCATTTATATTTTCTCTTATTTTCATCCATTTCCAATTTTGTTTTGGGATAACGCTGCTGAATGATGGTTTTTGCCGTTTTGGTGAATCGGTGTTGAATCAATTCAAAGGTTAAATCGGAGATGCATTCCTTTGGAAGGACCTCTTTTAATCTTTTTATAAGATCAGCGTATCCATCTTCCCAGCCATCATACCAAATAATTGGAGCAATAATGAATCCAAGCGGATAGCCGGCAGACGCTATCTTTTGAGCAGCTGTAATTCGTTCGGAGAAACTTGAAGTGCCCGGCTCGAAATGTTTAATGACATAGTCGGCATTAACACTAAAGCGAATGCGGGTATGCTTATTATGCTTGGCATCAAGCAGTGGCTCGACATGATGAAATTTGGTTACGAATCTCAGCCTCCCCAGCGGCTGTTGACCCATAAATTCAATACATTCTTTTAAAGAGCCGGATATATGCTCCAGACCGACCGGATCAGATGTGCAAGCCGCCTCAAATCGAGTAATCTCCGGTGCACGCTCTTCAATGTATTGGGCTGCTTGTTGTAAAATATCGTCTGTATTGACGTAAATACGAATATACGGCTTGGCACCAAGCGTAGTTTGAAGATAACAATAATGACAATGCGCCATACATCCTGTGGCAATAGGAATCGCATATTCCGCAGATGGCTTTGATTGATCGAACTTCAAAGTTTTGCGAATCCCGACAACAAGTGTTCGTTTCGCAATTCGGTACTTTGCTAATTCGCTTTCGCCAGGCAAATTTGTTATTCGGTTATGCGAGGTTGTCATTTGAACCGGAAGTCCTTGTTGTTTGGCCCATTCAAGTATTTTTTGACCTTTAGGATAATCTAAAGCGCTTGGTTCAAAATATACTAGTTCTGGAACAAACACCTGCGTTTCACGTACCGGAGTCAATAGCCCGGTTGGATTCGACACAGTAATTCCTCCAATAGCTGGTTATTTTATCCCCTAAGATGAGTTCTATAATAAGTTCAGTTAATTATCAGGTTTGTATACCTGTGTACAATTGACAGTAAGCTTTCTTCCAGAAGAGGGGTGTTGGCGGAAAATAAAAAAGCCGGACATCCAAGATGTCCGGCTTCTCTTACCACAATAGAATAAGTTTGGAGTACAGTAGAAAACTTAAATTCTATTTGGCGTTACACCTGCCTCTAAACGCGGTCGCTCATCTTTGAGAGGCCTCGATAGAGGTTTTCTTATAGTTTAGAACAATGTAATTTCTTTTGCAGTGTTCAGGTCAGACAGGCTGGTCAATTGCTCAAGAATATCTTTGCCTGCGTTTTTATCGACAGTCAGAACCATGATCGCGGAACCGCCGACAAGCTGACGGCCTACTTGCATCGTTGCGATGTTCACATCATTGTTGCCAAGAAGCGTACCAACGCGGCCGATGATGCCCGGTTTGTCGTTATGCGAGATCAGGATCAGATTGCCTTCAGGCGTTACGTCGACAGGGAACTTATCGATTTGTACAACACGCTCGCCATAACCGGTGAGCAGTGTACCTGCTACGATACGTTCTTCTTTCTTCGTACGAAGCGATACAGTTACCAGGTTCGTGAAGTCTTTGGAAGCCTGGGATTTTTGCTGTACGATGTTTACGTCACGAACTTTTGCAAGATGCATCGAGTTAACGACGTTCACTTGATCAGAACCAAGGTGATGCGACAGCACGCCTTTTACAATGTAACGAGTCAGCGGCTGAGTATCGACCTCTGCAAGCTCGCCGGAGTAACGCACTGTAATTTCTTGTACAGCACCTTCCGTAATTTGCGCAACCAGGCTGCCGAGTTTCTCACCCAGCGAGTAGTATGGCTGCAGTTTGCTTTGCAGATTAGCCGGAATAGGAGGCATGTTAACTGCATTGCTGAACGGCTCGTTGCGCAGGATATGCAAGACTTGCTCCGATACGTCGATCGCAACATTTTCTTGCGCTTCAACAGTCGATGCGCCAAGATGCGGAGTTACGATGATTTTCGGATGAGTCAGGAACGGATGATCCTCAGCTGGCGGCTCTACTTCGAATACGTCAAAGGCAGCGCCGGCAACGATTCCAGCTTCAACAGCTTCAACAAGCGCAAGCTCGTCGATAATTCCGCCGCGTGCGCAGTTAACGATGCGCATGCCAGGCTTCATGACTTCGAATTGCTTCTTGCCGATCATATGACGAGTCTCCGGAGTAAGCGGAGTATGAACAGTCATGAAGTCAGCATTACGAACGATCTCGTCTACAGTAGCCAGCTTAACGCCAAGCTTCTCTGCACGCTCTTCAGTCATGAACGGATCATAACCCATAATTTCCATGCCGAATGCTTTTGCGCGTTTCGCCACTTCGCTGCCGATACGGCCCATACCTAGAACGCCCAGCGTTTTGTTGCGAAGCTCTACGCCGAGGAACGATTTACGGTCCCAAACGCCGCCGACTGTTTTCAGGTAAGCTTGCGGAATATGGCGGGCAACTGCCATCATCATGGCAAATGTATGCTCACAAGTGGTAATCGTGTTGCCGTCTGGTGCGTTGATAACGATGATACCGCGTTGTGTTGCAGCTTCCAGATCGATATTGTCTACGCCTACACCCGCGCGGCCTACAACTTTCAGTTGTTTGCCTGCTTCCATAATACGTGGTGTTACGCGCGTTTGGCTGCGTACCAGCAGGGCGTCGTATTCGCCAATAATGCTCACCAATTCGTCTTCGCTTAGTCCGGGCTTTTTGTCGACTGCTACATCTTCTGCGTCTACAAGCTGTTGAATGCCCAGATCACTGATGGGATCCGATACTAACACTTTAAACATATGTAGATTGCCTCCTAAAATTTTTGTGAAGTGCCGACATAGAGGGCAAACATGCGGTCTGGCCCCTATGTCGGCACTTCACGTCCATTTGAATTCTGATAAATAGTTGTTAAAACAAAAAACCCCGTCCCGGCACTTAAAACGAGAGCGAGCCGGACGAGACATTCGTCTTTAATGCGGCAATCGTAAATGGCTGTTGTTTTCTGATGTGTGAAAAAATGCACGCGTTATGATACCACAAAACGCGATTAAACCGATATGGACAACCGTTATTATTTTATAGCAAGGTGATGGACAATTGCAATGTGTAAACTTGATCAAATGTGAAATTTTCGTTATGATTCAAAGCATTACAAAAGATATGATCTGGCTGGGGGAGATACGGTAATGAGTGATTGGAAGGAATTGGAGCCGGAATTGCTGCTGCAGCTGCTTGCTGACGGGCAGATTGAGCCGGAGCAGGTTATTGATGTACGTGAAAGTTTTGAATGGGATTACTATCATTTGGAATCATCCAGATTAATGCCTATGAATACGATTCCCTACAGTCTCGGAACCATTTCGGATGACAAACCGTTATATATAATATGCGCGCATGGAGTGCGCAGTGCGGCCGTTTGCAATTATTTAGAAGAACAAGGCTACAGCAGCCTCCACAATGTTACCGGCGGGATGGCCGCTATAGCCTCATTACAAGGATTTCAGTATGATTGACCTCTGGGTCAAGAGAAGAACGGGAGCTGGGGCAGCAGATCCTGCTTGTACAGCTTCGAACGGTTTTCTGTAAAGTCTCCGCTGCGGACGGCTTCTGTATCCATCAGCAGCTCGGCAATTGCTGAGACTGACTTCAGATTTAGCTTCGAAGGCTGTCCTGAAGCGATGAAGCCATCGATACGGCTTGTCAGATCCTGCGGATAAAAGACCGTAAGCTGCTCGCGGACAGCGAGCTGGTCAGCCATCAATTTGTTCTTAACAATGAGAGGCAGGCTTGACCACTTCTTGATTTCAAGCACCTTAGGCGTTGTATAATTAGAGGGGATGTCAGGCTCAACAGTTGCTCCCCATTTCATCATGGCTGTGTAATAAGCCTGTTGGGCGGCTAATGCTTGACGGACGGCAAGCTGGTAAGAGCCCAGGCGTTCTATGCTGCTTTGCAGTTTCGTTACATCGGTTGATTTTGCGTTTGCTGACGCAGCTTTTGCAGCCTGCTCGAATTGCTCCAGACTTCTAATGTAATTCGACTGGGCATCACCGAGGAGTGGAGATTTCTGCATATCGAAGGATGCAGCTTCGCTTCTTTTCGTATGAGCCAGCTCCGCCAGTTCCTTTAATCTGGAAGATACACTTCCTGCTTTGCCTTGTGCGAATTCTTCCATGGCAGAATCCCAATCGGATTGAAATTCACGGTAAGGCAAAAATACGGTATGATAAAATGAGACAAGATCCTGCTGCTGATACGGGGTAATGTTCTTTGCTGCCGCAGATTTTAATTCTTTCATTTCGTATTTGGTTTCCGTTTTGGACGTCCCGATCTTTACGCCGTAGAAGAATGCGCCAACTGCGCAGACGAGCATAAACACAAACCCCAAACTAAATATCATTGCGGAACGAGATAAACGTTTCTCCATCACAAATCTCCTTCTATGTATTAGATTATGCCGTCGTTTGTGCCCTATCAGTATAGGTGAAATGATCATAAAAGGAAATATGACCTTCTTAGACAGGCGGGAAGCTATGAAAAAATTCGATCTCCGTAATATTCGCGTGCGCCAACTATCCGTAGATGAGATTGACGACCGGATGCTGCTTGTAAATCTGTACGTTACGCAAGCAATTACTATTATTATCGGTTTGATATGGGCATTATTTCAGCGTTCAAATCCATTTCAATTATTACAATTTTCAGGCAGCCTTTCCTTCTTATGGTGGGGGATAGGTCTTGCAGCAGCTGTTATTGCGGTAGACCTGCTTATTTCGAGATGGGTTCCTGAAGAGGCAACGGATGACGGAGGAATTAATGAACGCATCTTCCGAAACAGGCCGGTATGGCATATTGCCGTGATTTCGTTTGTAGTTGCCGTCTGCGAAGAAGTATTGTTCCGCGGCGCTGTCCAGCATTCCTTTGGCCCGTATTGGACAAGCATTATATTTGCAACCATTCATGTCCGTTATTTGAAGCATTGGATTCCAACGGGTCTTGTCTTCTCAATCAGTTATGGATTAGGCTGGATTTATATCCAGTCAGGCACATTATGGGCACCAATTCTCGCGCATTTCCTGGTTGATTTGATCATGGGTCTAATTATCCGATTCAGGAGGGAGCAAACAGAGCAGTGATGAGCAGAGTGGAGAAATTCGGTAGCTCAAGAGGGAGAAGACATCATGAACAGGCGGCAGTTCAGCCTGGCAACGCGACCGACACGTATGCAGAGGCGCTGCCGCCTAGACGTAAAGTACATCCTTCCAGTGTGCAAAAAATAACCAAATGGTATTATAATCTTTTATTCTTATTATTCGTTTGTTTGGTAGCAGGGCTTTTCTGGTATGGTATGCGGTTTACGGATTAACCTTGATCGTTTCGGGATCGATGAAGATATAGCCCTTTTCCTCAAGCTTGGTCAGAAGGCCGTCCAGTGCAGAAGCCGTCCATGTTAATTCATGCATCAGAATATTGGCTCCGGAATGAAGCTGCTCCAGCACATTGCTGATCACTTTATCCGGATCGCCTGGTGCCTTCTGTTCCCAATCCAGAGAACCATTGGACCACGTCATGTACAGCATGCCGTGGTTTTTTGCTGTTTTTTTGACTGCATCATCCCCGGAGCCGTAAGGCGGACGGAAGAACTTCGGTTCTTTGCCGATCAGGGATGTGACCTCTGTCTGAACATCCGCTATTTGTGATTCAATTTTAGACGGCTCCTCTTTCTTGAGATCAATATGATCCCAGGAATGATTGCCGATCGTTTGCCCACGGTCATCAATCAGCTTCAATAATTCAGGATGCTGCTTGACTCTGTAGCCGTTGACGAAAAAAATAGCTTTTGCTTTATGTTTATCAAGAGTATCAAGCAGGCTGTTAATCACTTCTTTATTATGGGGCGCATCATCAAAGGTCAGCAGAACGGCCTTTTTTGCCGCTTTTGTTTCATCAATAGGGACGAACCGGTATACGCTTGTCATTTCGTACAGCGGTGCCGCTGCTTCAGGAGAAGGGCTTGGAGATGGTGCAGGAGTTTCCGTTGGGCTTGGAGTCCCGGATGCTGCTTGCGAAGGAGTGGATTGCACCGCTGACGCAGTCGCATACCGCTCAGCGTTTGAATCTGGAGCTGCAGTCTTTGCGGGAGAACTGCAGGAGGTCAATAGGGCTGTAACGGCCAATATTGCACAGATGGTACTCAGGTTTATTTTCGTCATCGAATCTCCGCCTTGTTGTCAGTCGTTTGGTTGCTTTATCCAATTTTAGCACAAGGGCAATGCGGTTGCCTGTTTCCTTAATTTAAGCAGAATGACACTTGATATCAGGGAGAAAATAAAGGATGCAACTATCCCCGAAGGAGGTAACGAAAGTCATGAGAATCGGCGGGTTTATGTTAGGCGCCGTCGCAGGTCTTGCGGCAGCCGTATACGTATCGCGCAAAAGACCCGGAATGGCGGCCTGGGCATCCAGCTCGCTTGCGAGCGCGTGTTCATCCATTGGCAGAAATGCTGCATCGATGATGATGAAACGAGGACTTAATAAAGCAGTATCGGCTTCATCCATGGCCCCAAAGCATTCAGACGATACCGCCGGAAAGCACGGAGGAGGCTGGGAGCAGGTTGAGCAGTTAATCAACAGTGATCCCGGACTTAAGGAGCAGGCAAGCCAGATCATGGCGGAATCGTCTATTAAACCGCATTAGTGAAGCTGCATGTGGAATCGGTTGATGATCGCGCCTTAAGCTGGCGCGGCTCAAACGATTCTTTTTTTGCCTAATTTAGGTGCAATCCGGGGACGAACATGATAAAGTAATTACATAGTACGATTTGATCATTTTGATCACATCCTGCAAATAATTTCATACGCTATATACAACAGATGCTGCAGAGGAGGATCCTGTCATGAAAATCGAACGGCTTAGTCAGGACAAGATACGGATTTTCCTGACGTTCGACGACCTGCTCGAGCGGGGGATCCAGAAGGAAGACATGTGGCGCGAAATTCCTAAAGTACACGATCTTTTCAGTGAAATGATGGAACAAGCATACAGTGAACTTGGATTCGATGCCAGCGGCCCGCTTGCGGTCGAAGTGTTTGCCTTACCCGCCCAAGGAATGGTGGTGATTGTCACCCGTGGCAAGATGAACGGTCAATCCGATGAACGGGCAACCGATGATGAAGACACGGAAGACGAGATATACGAAATGGAAGTCACGATGGAGCAAAGCGATATCGTCATGTATTCATTCCGGGATTTTGAGGATGTCATTAATGTATGCAAACAGCTGCAGGCTGCATTGCTTACAGAAGATGGGCGCTTATATTCTTACAACGGGAAGTGGATTCTGGCGCTTGAGCCGGCTCTGATCGAGACGGCACGCCATAATGCGGTTATCGCTTTACTAGCCGAGTATGGAGAAGCCACTTCCGTGACCTACGCGATGCTGGAGGAGTACGGCAAGATCATTATGCCATCCCAGGCTGTGCGGGAAATTTGCACTCATTTCTATAATTGAGAAGCACATGCAAGAAGAGCATCGGCAGACAAATGATTGTCTGCAGGTGCTCTTCTTGCATGTTATGGGGTGCTTTTGGAATATCGTGATGTATACACGTTCATATTACAAGTAGACAAAGGCGGGTGAACTTGAATTATGACGGATAACGATGTTTTGAAATCTACACAGGTAGTTATTGAAGAGGCCCTATTGAAGCTAGGCTTCAAAGAGGATATGATTGAACTCTTGAAGGAACCGATGCGTGTCCTAAGCGTCAGAATTCCAGTCAAGATGGATAATGGCGTGACCAGGATGTTCACCGGTTACCGGGCCCAGCATAATGATGCGGTAGGCCCCACAAAGGGCGGTGTCCGCTTCCATCCGGCTGTAACCGAAAATGAGGTAAAAGCATTATCGATCTGGATGAGTCTTAAATGCGGCATTGCCGATCTGCCATACGGTGGAGGCAAGGGCGGCGTTATCTGCGATCCGAGAAAAATGTCGTTTGGTGAGCTCGAACGTCTGAGCCGCGGGTATGTCCGCGCGGTCAGCCAGATTGTGGGTCCCACCAAAGATATTCCAGCTCCGGATGTGATGACCAACTCGCAAATTATGGCATGGATGCTGGATGAATACAGCCGGATCAGAGAGTTCGATTCTCCAGGCTTCATTACCGGCAAACCAATCGTACTCGGCGGCTCCAGAGGGCGCGAGACGGCTACGGCCCGCGGCGTTGTTATTATGATCCAAGAAGCGCTTGCTCTCAAGGGGATTGAGCTGAATAAGGCAAGAATTGTCATTCAGGGCTTCGGCAATGCCGGAAGTTACCTTGCCAAATTCATGCATGAGGCCGGTGCGAGAGTAATTGGTATATCCGATGTGAACGGAGCGTTGTATAATGAAGATGGATTAGACATTCCTTACTTGCTTGACCGGCGTGATTCCTTCGGCAATGTAACGAATCTATTCCCGCAGACGATATCCAACAGTGATCTGCTCGAGCTGGATTGTGATGTACTTGTTCCGGCTGCAATCGAGAATCAGATTACAGAGGATAACGCGCCGCGCATTAAAGCGACCATTGTAGTAGAAGCGGCGAACGGCCCGACTACCCTCGAAGCGACCAGGATTCTAACCGAACGCGGTATTCTGCTTGTACCCGATGTACTGGCAAGTGCCGGAGGGGTTATCGTTTCCTATTTCGAATGGGTGCAGAACAATCAAGGCTTCTATTGGGATGAACAAGAAGTGGATGACCGGCTGCGTGTCATGATGATCCGCGGCTTTAACCAAGTATATGAGATTCATAAGTCAAGAAATGTAAACATGCGACTTGCCGCCTATATGGCAGGTGTACGCAAAATGGCGGAGGCGGTGCGTTATCGCGGCTGGGTATAACCGGCGCGGGAGCGCTCCCGCCGGGTTGCCTGGGAGGTGAAACATCGAATTGCTATTGTTTTCTGTGCTGACTGCTGCGGTCGCCCCGGGTGTATCGCTGCTTACGTATTTGTATTTGAAGGACCGTTATGACGCAGAGCCGATTCATATGGTCGTTCGCATGTTCCTGCTCGGCGTCCTCATTGTTGTACCGATTGTGGTGATCCAGCGCGGACTGCAGCTGTGGTTCGGCGATCATCAGCCCATGCTTTTCTCTTTTGTGGAGTCGGCCGGTATTGAGGAATTTTTGAAATGGTTCGTGCTCTATCACATGATCTACAATCATACGGAGTTTGACGAGCCGTATGACGGGATTGTGTATGCTGCTTCGATCTCGCTGGGCTTTGCGACTTTGGAGAATGTTCTGTACGCGATTTACTCGCCGTCTACATTCGGAACATTGCTTATGCGCGCACTGCTGCCTGTATCCGGACATGCGCTGTTTGGTGTTATGATGGGTTATTACGTTGGCAAGGCGAAGTTCGCGACAGCCTCCAAGCGTAATATTTATTTGGCGATATCTTTGGGGCTTCCGCTGCTGCTGCACGGAACCTATGACTATATTATGATCTCGTTTAAAACCAACTGGATTTATGTCATTATTCCGTTCATGGTGGCTCTGTGGGTATGGGGGCTGCGCAAAATGAATCGTGCCAATTCCAGGTCTCCCTTCCGCTTCCTCAGCCGTGAAGATGAGATTAAACTTTAAGTCTTTCGTCCATACTGAAAAGTAATAATTTGTTAAACTGACGGAGGCAGGAATGGAACCAAGAGTTAAGGTAACGATTCGATGCAATATTTGCGGAGAGAAATTTGTTCTTCGCGGCAGACGCGACAAAGGAATGATCGACACCGGCTTCAAGCAATGCATTTGCAACAACACAAATGACCTCGATATTGAAGAACACAGTATTTGACACAGATGCATAAAGCTCCCTTCGGCAAACCAAACTAACGCTAGGTTTTGCAGAAGAAAGGAGCTTTTTTGTTATGTATAAACGGCTAAGCGCGGTGTTGTTCCCCATCATGACGCTTTTTCTAATCGGCTCAGTATATTGGGGCTATCAGGAACATCAAGAGAAGAACTCGATTCTAATAAAGGCAGAGAACCAATATCAGCGTGCTTTTCACGATCTCACCTATCATGTTGAGCAGCTGCATCAGCAGCTTGGAAATACGCTTGCGGTCAATTCCACCTCTCAAAGCTATCATCGCAAAGGACTCGTTAACGTATGGCGTCTGACAAGCGAGGCGCAAAACGAGATTAACCAGCTCCCTCTTACGATGCTCCCGTTTAATGAGGCCGAAGATTTCTTATCGCGTATCGCTAATTTTGCCTACAAGACTTCGGTTCGGGATTTGTCGAAGCAGCCTTTGTCCGAGGATGAATTCAAGACGCTGAAAACCTTGTATGCCAAGTCTGAGGATATCTCCAAGGATTTGTCCACGATGCAGGAGAAAGTGCTAAGTGACCATCTGCGGTGGATGGATGTTGAGGTCGCACTTGCGAAGCAGAACTCGCCGAATGACAATACCATTATTGACGGGTTCAAGACGGTAGACAAAAAAGTAAGCGAATACCCTGAAATCAATTGGGGCCCTTCGGTGGCGAGCATGTACCAGAAGCGTTCGATCAGTATGCTGAGCGGCAAGATGGTTACTGCTGATGATGTCAAAAAGCATGTAACGGAGTTTCTGGGTACCCAGCCTTCACAAATCCGGGTAGTCGAGAACGGCAAAGGAACCGAGTATTCTTCTTATTCGGCTTCGGTAACCGATCCGAAGTCAGGCAAGAAATTGCAGATGGATTATACGCAAAGAGGCGGTAAACTGATCTGGTTTATGGATTCCCGCGATATCGGGGAGAAAAAGATTGACCAGAATAAGGCGCAGGCTGCGGCAGAAAAATTTCTGGATGAACATGGTTTCAAAGACATGCGGGCAGTAAGCTATAACATGTTTGAGAACACAGGTGCTTTTACCTTCGTCAGCACGCAAAACGGCGTGCTTATCTATCCAGAGAAGCTGACGGTCAAGGTTGCTCTTGATAATGGTGAGGCAGTTGGCCTTCAAGCCAATGATTATGTCTATGAGCATCACAAACGCAGCCTGCCAACAGCAAAGCTGTCGAAAGCAGAAGCGCGCAAGGCGCTTAATCCGGAATTTAAGCTGGCCAATGATCAAATGGCGCTCATCTTGAACGAAATGGGCGAAGAGACCTTGTGCTATGAATTTACCGGCCGTGTAAACGGCAGTGATTATCGGATTTACATCAACTCGGAGACGGGTGTCGAAGAAGCGATTGAAGAGCTGTCACCACTCGACAAACAGACAAGTTCCGCCAAATAACGATATGGCCCCCCTCAAATTGACGTGTTATAATAAACACCAATATGGGGGGGAGCCAATTGTTGCCTAGAGTAAACCAGATGTTGTTTTTCGAGATCGCTTCTGCTGATGAAGAAGAGGCAGCTGCTGAGTATAAAGCAAGAATTGCAGATGAGCTGGAAGATGGTTTACTTATCGAAAATCCACTCAATATAATAACAGGCCGGATGAAACGGCTTTTCTTAGGGGACGAGCTGTCGGTTTATTATTTATCCGAAGATGGAATTAAACATTATTTCGATTCGCATGTCATTGGCTTCCGCGATGATGTCGTCAAGCTGATTAAGATTCGCAAGCCCGATCCGGCCCGTATTACGAAGGTGCAGCGGCGTCATTTCCTGCGGGTTGCAGCTGATCTTGAAGTTGCGGTGAACCTGTCCGGCAATATCCGTTTTGTTACCGTAACCGATGATGTGGGCGGCGGAGGAATTTCCTTTATTTGCGACGGCAAATGGTCGATTAAACCCGGCATGGAAATGGACTGCTGGCTGCTTATTCCTTATAAGAACGGTACGCTGGAGCATGCCTCCTTCAAGGCAGAGGTTGTCCGTGCTGAAGATCTTGTTACCGGACGGAAACAAATCATGAGCAAATATATTGCTATTGGGGACAGTGAACGGCAGAAGATTATCCGCTACTGCTTCGAGAGACAATTGGAATTTCGCGGGAGATAAATCGGTATAAGATTGGGCCGACATACGCATCCTATCCGGAAACATCCAAGAAAAGGAAGGGATCCCGGTGCGGATTGCGGAAGATGAAGAGGAGTTAAAGAAGCAAATGGATGCCGTTTCGAAACGGCTGGCCAAGATTGCTTTTGCTCTAATAATCGGTGTAATTCTGGCGCAGCTCATGCTCCAAAATGACATAATTCGACATTGGCTTACAGCTGTTGAACATTGGGAAGGCGAAGCTTACCGCTAGGCTTTTTACCCGAAGGTACAGCGGTTTTGGGCATCTGCCATTTTTGCATCTGCGTTTATTGTGTGGTATAATTTTTAAGATCGCAGGCGGTGCCTGCTTTTTTCTTGAATTCTAAGTTTTATCTTATCAACAGCTTAGAATTCGCCGGAATGAAACGCGCCCCGCAAACGTAGGAATGCAAAGCCGTTTCACCTCGAAGTATAACTTTATACATATTTACGGTTATATTTCACCGGCTGCGGTTCGCAAGAACCGGCCAAGCCGCTAATGCTTGAGAGGCAGATGCTCGCATCACAGATCAGCATTCGGCCAGCCATTCGATTAAGCTTATGCTTTCGATGCAGAATCATCATGAACAGCCTGAACCAGGCTGCTTGTGTGTTAATTCTTTTGAGGGGGTAGGGTGTTGGTGATGCAGCAAGACGGTGACAGCGACCGGATTAACATTGCGATAGACGGTCCTGCCGGTGCTGGCAAGAGTACGGTCGCACGCAAGGTTGCCGAACAGCTAGATTACATTTATATCGATACAGGAGCTATGTATCGCGCCGTCACGCTTAGCGCCCAAAGGGCGGGAATTGAGCCTCGGAACAGCGAGAAGTTATCTGTACATGCCAGGACGCTGGATATTAAGCTGGCGCCGGGCGAGAATGGCCAAGCCGTATTCTTGAATGGCGAGAATGTTACGGATCTTATCCGTTCCCGGGAAGTAACTCTTGCCGTCTCGCATATCGCAGCAAATGAAACCGTCAGAGAATTGCTTGGCAGGCTTCAGCGCCAATTGGCACAGCGCAAAGGCGTAGTTATGGACGGCCGGGATATCGGTTCACATGTGCTGCCTGACGCAGAACTCAAGATTTTCCTTACCGCATCCGTACAAGAACGCGCGCAGCGCCGCTTCAAGGAGATTGCAGCTACGCAATCCATTACTTTGGAGCAGCTTGAGCAGGAAATTGCGGAGCGCGACCGATTGGATGAACAACGAGAGATTTCTCCGCTCATTTGTGCGAAGGATGCCATTGTCCTCGACAGCACGTCGATGTCAATCGATGAAGTTGCGGCTTCAATTGTGAAATTAAGCCGAACCAAATTGGCGGAGGCGAAGTAAACTAATGTTATATCGCATTTTTAGTGCAGTGTTTAATGTCCTGTACGGATTATTGTTCCGCCTCGAAGTGATCGGGCTGGAGCATATTCCGAAAGAAGGTCCCGTCATCCTTTGCTCGAACCATTTGAGCCTTCTGGACCCGCCTGCTGTAGGCATCAGGGTGCCGCGCAAGGTTCATTATATGGCGAAATCGGAGCTGTTCAAGATTCCGGTATTTGGACCGCTAATCCGGGCCTGGGGCGCTTTTCCCGTCAAACGGGGCGTTGGCAAGGATGCGATCCGATCCGCGCTTAACCTTCTTGGTGAAGGGAAAGTGATGGGGATCTTCCCGGAGGGCACAAGGAACAGTGACGGAACGGCAGCGAAGAAGGGTGCGGCTATGATTGCTTACCGCAGCGGCGCTACCATTATTCCTGTAGCGGTAGTCGGCAATTATAAGCTATTCCGTAAGGTAAGAGTATATTACGGCCAACCGGTTGATATTTCTGCTATCATAAATGAATCCTCGCCGGATAAGCTGGACCGTATTACGGATGCCATTATGTCTCGCATTTATGAGATGATTGAGAAGAACAAATAACAGTTGTTTTAAATTCTGCCTTCTATCTGTGAAGGTGGATTTAAATAAAGTTGGGGTATGAATTGAGGAGGTTATTTCCATGTCAGAAGAAATCAACGTTCAAGACCAAGCGGCTTTGGACAACTTTGTGTCCTTGAAAAAAGGCGATTCGGTAAAAGGTACGATCATCAAAATCGAGGATAACCAAGCTTATGTAAGCCTTGGATATAAATATGAAGGTGTCGTTCCGGTTCGTGAGCTTTCCGCGTTGCAATTGGATAACGCAAACGATGCCGTTCAAGTTGGCCAAGAGGTTGAGCTGAAAGTTGTCAGCATTGACGACGAGAAAGAAAAACTCGTTCTGTCGAAACGTCTGATCGACGGCGAACGCGCTTGGGACGTCCTGCAAGGCCGTTTCGAGAGCGGTGAAGTATTCGAAGTAACCGTTGCTGACGTTGTTAAAGGCGGCCTTGTCGCTGATGTTGGCGTACGCGGTTTCATTCCGGCTTCGATGGTAGAACGTCATTTCGTTGAAGATTTCAGCGATTACAAAGGCCGCACGCTTCGCGTGAAAGTAAAAGAGATCGACCGTGAGAACAACAAAGTGATCCTGTCGCAAAAAGAAGTACTGGACGCTGAGTTCGAACAAAACAAACAACAAGTGATTGCCGGCCTGCAAGTTGGTCAGCAGCTGGAAGGTACAGTACAACGCTTGACACCGTTTGGCGCTTTTGTAGATATCGGCGGCATCGATGGTCTGGTGCATGTATCTGAGCTGTCCTGGCAGCATGTTGCTCATCCGAAAGATGTTGTATCGGAAGGTCAATCGGTTACGGTTAAAGTACTTAAAGTTGATCCTGCAGCAGGCAAAATCAGCCTGAGCATCAAAGCAGCTCAACCAGGTCCTTGGGAATCCGCTGCCGGCCAATTCAATGTTGGCGACATCGTGACAGGTACAGTACGCCGCCTTGTTACTTTTGGTGCATTCGTTGAAATCGCTCCAGGCGTAGAAGGGCTTGTACACATCTCGCAAATCGCTCATCGTCACATCGCAACTCCTTTCGAAGTACTGAAAGAGGGTCAAGAGGTGCAAGCGAAAGTGCTTGATTTCAACCCTGCTGAAAAACGCGTAAGCCTGAGCATCAAAGAAACAGAAGAAGCTCCAGAGCAACCGGCTGAACAACAAGCGCCAAAAGCAAGCAGACCGCAACGCGGCGAGCGTCCGGTAAAAGCAGAAGATTTGGGCAACAACCCAAATGTCAGCTTGAACAGCTCCAGCATGAGCTACTCTCTGGCAGAGCGTTTCGGCGATAAGCTGAGCAAATTGAAATAATTTAATATCGATGAATACGGATCTATTCCTGATTGCACATAATCAGGAATAGATCTTTTTTTTGTGGCTGCATCTGATGCAATAATCAGGAGCAGCCTCTTTTTCTATTTCCGATTTGTAAAAATCGGGAATAGCCCCTTTTATTTGGCGCATAATAGGTCAACGAGAGGTGATCATGCTTGTGAATGCCGGATATATTTCAATCTGGATTATGCTCATGGTTTTTATATTAATGACAACCGGATGGTCGGACTTTGTCGGGCTGCCTGTGAAGAACAAAAAATGGCTCTTCCTTGCGCTTGCCGTCTGCGCAGCGCTTCAACCGATTGAGGAAACCTTCCGTCTGGGAAGTGTTCAAATTCATGTCTTTGCAGGCACGATTCTTCTAATGCTTATTGCCCTGCTTGCGATGCGAGGCCCGTTAGTCTGGGACTCGAGAGGTTATCTTCTGATCTGTGCTCTGCTGGCAGGCATGATCTGGGGAAGTGTCAGGAAGATGTACAGCGTTGATCCTGTCTTCTTCTGGCTGGACCCTTTGCTTGATGGCCCGGTTGTTGCCGGTATATTGGCATCGGCTTTTTCGACGAAGGGCCAGCATCAGTTCACCGTACTGCTGTTTGCAGGAGCCGCAGCTGAACTGGTCTATACCTTGCTGCAGCATGGTGTGAATGAGGCGTTTATCGGCTCCCGCCAGTGGTGGGACAGTGTATGGATTGCATTTGCTGCTGCCCGGATCATCAGTCTGCTATTCTTGACGGTTCGCACAGGCGTTGTTCGGTATATAGCCAGCCCATGGAGAAATAGAGGAGGAAGCTCACCCAAATGAATGCTTATCTTGTTGAGCACAAAATGTTAATAGGCGTGCTGCTGGGAATTGTATTTGGCATCGTCGCCCGGCTTCTTATGCTGACTACTGATTACAGGCAGTACCCGACGTACCCTCATGGCCGTATTATTCATATCTCGCTTGGTGTGATTGCCGCGGCGCTTGGAGCGGTTGCGGTTCCGGCGCTCTACAATAAGGACTACACGGCGATTACCTTCCTGTCTCTTGCCGCCCAGCAATTCCGTGATGTGAGGAAGATGGAGAGAGAGACGTTGACCAAGATCGACAGTCTGGAGCTTGTCAGCCGCGGTTCAACTTACATAGAGGGCATTGCTATGGTGTTCGAGGGACGCAACTATCTCGTTATTATGTCGGCGCTTATGACAAGCTTGTTTGCTATTGTCTGGAACATTTATTTGGGCATTGCAGGGGGAATTCTGTCGCTGCTGTTTGTCCGGTTGCTTAAATCGGGCAAGACGATCTCTCACATTTGCCATTCTGAAGAAGCAAAGGTACGGGTTGACGGTCCAGACCTGTTCGTTGGCGACATTTATATTATGAATGTTGGCTTGCAGGCCGATCAGGAGATTATCAGAGAGCGGGGGATGGGGTTCATACTGACTCCCTATAACCCCAACGGCAAGGTAACGATCAGTAATCTGGGACAAAGACAGGCGATCCTGTACGATCTGTCGACGATTCTTGGCGTTTATCGTGACGATGGGGAGCCGGCTCTTATTCCAATGGCGAAGCTGGATATGAAGGACGGCAGACTGGCTGTCTTTTTCCTCCCTCAGGAAAAGGATATGACAAAAGCGCTTCAAGTCATTAACAAGGTTCCGATTATGGAGGCAGCAGTCCGTATGCCTACGGAAGCTTCCGTTAATAAGGAGGCTCCGAATAATGGCTAAGATCATTGCAGTTGTATCGACCCAGCACGAGAAGGTTGGCGGCGGCGCGCCTATTTTTATTGAAGCAGATGAGACAGCGATGCAGCAAACCGCCTTCCTGCTGGAAAAAATATTGGATGCCAGCGCTCATGACTTGAAAAACGGTACGATTGTCATTGTAAACCATCATTAAAGATGAAAAGTTAGCCAAGAACGTTGTTTTTTGCTATGATGATAGTCGTGAGTATTTCTGAAGGAGTGAGCATTGACCTATGGCAAGACCCGTTATTGCAATAGTTGGTCGCCCGAATGTGGGCAAATCCACCATTTTTAACCGGGTGGTTGGCGATCGGCTGGCAATTGTTGAAGATAAACCGGGCGTTACCCGGGACCGTCTTTATAGCCCAGGAGAATGGAATGGTAAAGCATTCAGCATCGTAGACACAGGCGGTATTGAGATCGATGGTGAAGATGAAATTATGAAATCCGTCCGGATGCAGGCTGAGCTTGCTATTGAGGAAGCGGATGTCATTATCTTTATGTGCGACGCGAAAGCAGGCGTTACGCATGCGGATGACGAAGTGGCGCAAATGCTGTTCCGTTCCCGCAAACCAGTGGTTCTGGCTGTCAACAAAGTGGACAACCTGAACCGCATGGATGAAATTTATGAGTTTTACGGTCTGGGTTTCGGAGAGCCGATTGCGATATCCGGCGCGCATGGCCTCGGGATCGGCGATATGCTGGATGCAGCTATCGAGAAGCTTCCGGAGCTTGAGGATGACGGCTATGATGATGATGTTATTCGTGTAGCCTTGATCGGACGCCCGAATGTGGGCAAATCCTCGCTTGTTAATGCGCTGCTTGGAGAAGAGCGTGTTATCGTCAGCAACGTTGCAGGCACAACCCGTGACGCGATCGATACGCCATTCGAGCGTGACGGCCAGCGTTATGTGTTGATTGATACAGCCGGCATGCGCAAGCGCGGCAAGGTGTATGAGTCTACGGAGAAGTACAGCGTCATGCGCGCACTGAAAGCCATTGAACGTGCCGATGTTGTTCTTGTGCTCATTAACGGGGAAGAGGGCATTATTGAGCAGGACAAACATATAGCAGGCTACGCGCATGAAGCAGGCAAGGCTTCGATTTTTGTTGTGAACAAATGGGATGTTGTCGAGAAGGATGACAAGACGATGCAGGAATTCACGCAAAATATCCGCGACCACTTCCTGTTTATGACGTATGCTCCAATCGTCTTTTTATCTGCGAAGACAAAACAGCGCTTGCATAAGCTGCTCCCTGTTGTGAACCATGTATCGGAACAGCATGCCATGCGGATCCAGACACATCTGCTTAATGATGTTGTCTCGGATGCGGTTGCTTATAATCCGCCGCCGACAGATAAAGGCAAACGCCTCAAAATCAACTATGTCACGCAAGTGGCAACCAAGCCTCCTACGATCGTGATCTTCGTCAACAATCCGGAGATGATGCACTTCTCTTACGAGCGGTACCTTGAGAACAAGATTCGTGCGGCATTTGATTTTGAAGGAACGCCAGTCCGTTTATTTACAAGAAAGAAATCGGATGAAGATTAGGGGAGAAGAAGCTTGATATACGCTGTAATCGCGGTTGTTCTGAGTTATTTGTTAGGCTCGGTATCGTTCAGCATCGTGATCGCCAGACTAGTGAAAGGCATCGATATCCGGGAGCACGGCAGCGGGAATGCAGGCGCAACCAACACGATCCGTGTTCTTGGAAAAGGGCCGGGCTTGCTTTGCTTTGTGCTTGATTTCGGTAAAGGGATTGCGGCTGTATTCATCGGCCGCTGGCTTGGGCTTGATGAGGGCGTTGACTGGACGCCTGCTATTTGCGGCCTAGCTGCCATAATGGGACATAACTGGCCGATCTATTTCAACTTCAAGGGCGGCAAAGGGATTGCGACCACAATTGGTGCGATTGCTGCGCTTGCCTTTGTACCGGCACTTATCGCCGGAGTTGTTACGATAATCGTGATTGCGATCACCCGTTATGTATCGCTTGGCTCGCTTATATTTGCGGCGTTGACTCCCGTACTTATTTCCATTTTTTATTTTTCCGCTCCGGTATTAACGGTCAGCCTCATTCTATGTGTATTTGCATTCGTGCGTCATCGTTCGAATATTGTGAAGCTGCTGCAAGGAACTGAGAATAAGCTGGGTGCTAAGAAAGGGTCGTGATCGGAAGGATGTCGCAAAAGTCGGGACATAAAGGGCGTGCGGCGGTACTGGTAGCAGGCAGCTGGGGAACCGCGCTTGCTGCTGTACTGGCCGGCAACGGATATGATGTACAATTGTGGACGCGGTCTGCCGAGCATGCAGAGCAGATGAATGCCAGCCGTACGAACGAGAAGTATTTGCCTGGTGTAACTCTGCCGTCATCTCTCCTTGCAACAACGGATATGCAGGAGGCGCTTAGAGATGCGGAGCTGGCTTTGTTTGTCGCCCCGTCATCAGCGATGAGGGGGGTAGCGAGACAAGCTGCACCGTACCTGGCAGAGGGTACTTTAGTTGTTCATGCGACAAAAGGCTTTGAAGCAGATACGCTGAAACGGATGACAACGGTTCTGTCGGAGGAACTGAATCGTCCTGCCGAGGACATTGTTGTTTTATCCGGTCCAAGCCATGCAGAAGAAGTGATTCGCAAGCAGCCAACGACCGTTGTTGTGGCTTCTGCGGATCTGAAAGCGGCAGAGAAGGCGCAGGATGCCTTTATGAGCACCTATTTCCGTGTCTATACGAATCCGGATGTTGTTGGTGTGGAAGTGGCAGGCGCCATCAAAAATATTATCGCATTAGGTGCGGGTTTGTCGGATGGTCTGGGCTTTGGAGACAATGCCAAAGCGGCTTTGCTGACCCGCGGCCTCGCGGAGATCAGCCGGCTTGGCACAGCGATGGGGGCTAATCCGCTTACCTTTGCAGGCCTTGCTGGCGTAGGAGATCTTGTTGTTACTTGTACAAGCAAGCACAGCCGTAACTGGCGGGCAGGCTCGATGCTGGCTGACGGCACGCCGCTTGAAGAGGTTTTGGAGCGGATGGGGATGGTCGTTGAAGGCGTAAGAACAACGCGAGCAGCCAAAGAGCTTTCCAAGCAGTATGAGGTGCAGATGCCGATTACAGCCGAGTTGTACGGCGTTCTGTTTGCGAACAATTCACCAAAGACTGCAGTTGAGAATTTGATGGGCCGATTAAAGACCCATGAAATTGAACAGCTGGACTAAGACACCTGCCTATACCATTCATTTCTCCTTCTCATATGATGTTGCAAGGCTAATGCTTATGTGGTCCGCAGCGACATTGAAGGAGGGGAAAGCAGTGGCTAAAGATCTTTCCAAAGATGTTCTTCATGCAATAAACAAGAAAACCGGTAAAAACATTTCCGAAAATGCGGTAAAGAAATTGGCAAATGGCGTATCGGCATCTACAATGAAGAACGAAGATGAGCTTCGTAAGTTGATTAAGCAAGTCTCGGAGATGGCGAAGGTTCCAGTCTCGGATAAAACGATGAATGATATTGTAAAGGCCGTGAAAGCAAGCGGCATGAGCATAGGCGGTATAGAATCATTGATCAAAATGATGATTAAATAATGATCTGCCTCAAAAAATCTGCTGATTTCAGCAGATTTTTTTTGGTTTTTTTGTCCTTTTTTGTGCTTGATGTTATAATGAATGTTGCATTTATTACGGTTATCGACTAGGGAGTAGATCAGTTCATGGATCCAATGACGAAGATGTGGGTATCTTTAATCGGAATCGGGCTAATGGCGGTAGCCGCTGTTATCATTACGTTTGCCCGTTTAAAGACCAAAGGTATTATTAAATTTACGCTATCCTTTGTTTCCTTTATTCTGCTTGTATTTGGTTTTCTGTGCGGGCTGATAGCCATTATCTAATGGAGATGACCATACATAACGACAGCTTGAAAGGAATCATATTCTGATGATTGAACTGAAGGGGAGAACCAAAACAGCGGTTGTTGAGCCTGAGATTGGCGTATCACTCTTGAAGCTGGCGCTGAAAGCAAAGGTAGACTGGTCTTCCAACTGTACACGCGGCACCTGCGCGAGATGCCGCTGCTTGATTGAAGATGGGGCGGCAGCTCTCGAAGGGATTACAGATGCCGAATGGGACCGGATGGAGCCGGAGGAATTCGAAGACGGTTATCGGCTTGCTTGTCAGGCTGTGGTCAAGAATGGCGAGATCCCGGTTAAAGCGATAAACAAGCCGTATTTTTGACCACGTTATGCTGGGGAAGGATGTGCAGTGATGAACAAGGATACATCAATAGAGAAAGCTCTTGCTGCCATCGTCCGGCTGCTTGCAGATGTAGAGGCTGATTGGGTGCTGGGAGGCAGCAGCGGGCTGATGCTGCGCGGCCTGCCTCTGCAGGCTAGGCCAAATGATATTGATTTGTATGTCGATGACAATGATTACGATCAAATCTATGAAAGGCTGAAGCCCTTTGCCTCCGATATCAGACAGCTCAGTGAATGCGGCAATTATCGTTCGATACTGAGTCATTTTGTCATAGAAGGCATATCGGTTGAGTTAGTAGGAGGCTTTGTTGTGCGGGCGAACGGCTGCCGTTATGTGACGGAAGTCAGCTCCCTGCTTAAGCCTTATTCCGATTTGTATCCCGTAAAGGATGCAGAAGACATGCTGTATGTGCCCGTTGTTCCGGTTGCGCATGAGCTCTGGTTCAACATGCTCCGCAGCCGTGAGGACCGGATAACATTAATTATGGATTACTATATAAAGGATGAATCCCGCCATGAGGAAGCCAGACGGCTCCTGGAGAGACGCAATGTGCTTACTGTAGAGGCGAAGAGGCAGATGAGCCAGCGGCTCGCGAGCCGTCAAGCAGGTGCTGCAAAATGAGTACAAAGGTTACATTCTGGCCTTCAGGTGTATCTATTGAAGTGAAGCCAGGCACATCAATACTGTCTGCAGCGAGAAAAGCAGGTGTACTTATTCAGACGCGCTGCGGCGGCAATGCGGCATGTTTTATGTGTAAAGTGAAGATACGTCCAGACAGTGATCTGCTGCCGATCGGAGATGAAGAGCGGCGCAAGCTGGCCGGTCTGGAGGAGGAAGGCTATAGGCTTGCCTGTCAGGCGAAGGCGAGAGGACAGGTTCATGTGGATGTTCCGCTTGATCCGCTTCGTGCTGCAATCCAGAAGCTTCTGGCGAAGCAGGCAGAGGAAAGTGATGAGTTGTGGTAGAACAAGGAGGAGCAGCAAGCAATGTGGGATAAGAAGAAGATGCAACTGCCTGGAGCGGCTGGCCGCTGGGCGATGCTTGTTATTTTGACCGTGACGGTGTTGTCGTTAAGCGGTTGTATGTATCCAAAAAGCGAGATGAAGCAAAATCAGGCAGCCCCTAAGGAAGCGGTTCGCAACGTTCAGGCGGCAATCGATCAATACCAGACGGAAACCGGCATGCTGCCGATGAAAACCAGTTCTGAGGAGACGCCGATCTATGAAAAATTTCTTGTTGATTTTGCTCAGCTGAAAAATAAGGGGTATCTAAGCTCCATTCCAACGGCAGCCTTCGAGAATGGCGGCAATTATTATTTCTTGATTATTAATGAAGAGACCAAGCCGCAGATTAAACTGATGAATCTGGTCACTTACCAGCAAATTAATGATATCCAAACCTGGGTGAATACCTATAAAAGCAGCCATAACGGCCAATTGCCTAAAGGTGGGCAGGCATATCCGGAATATTCCTACATCGATTACAAGGCGATGAACAAAAAAGCGCCGGAGCTTCGCAGTGACTATTCTTTCCAGACGATTGCGGCCATTATGGATGAGACAGGCCGTGTATATGCGGATTATGGTATAGACATTATGCAGACGATTCAGAAGAAAGGCGGTGCTGATCCTGCAGCCGATACGGATCTGAGGACTATACTTGTTGATTCCGATATGTTTGTACCTGTTAAAGCGCCTGTCTACCATTGGGTGAATAAAGAGCCGCAGGCTGTTACGGCACAGAACCAATAAGCCGGGCTGCTGCCCGTTTTTTAAGTCCTCATTACCGTCCTCAACGGACCGGTAATGAGGATTTTTTGGTATAGAAATCTTTACATCTTCATATAACTCAATCTTGGAAGGGAAAGAACGTGAATGATTGGGGAAAAAGATTTGTGAAAGGAATCGGCATAATCGGTAGGCTAGGACAATATGATATTACTAGTCCAACAAAGCTGTACGAGTTGCGTCGCTGGCCTGCCCTCTGAGTCCGGTGGAAGGCGGCGAACCGGAAAATCAATTGGGAGGGGATATTCAGTGGAGAAAGTGGACATTTTCAAGGATATAGCCGAGCGTACCGGCGGGGATATTTACCTCGGGGTAGTAGGGGCTGTCCGTACGGGCAAATCAACGTTTATTAAGCGGTTTATGGAAACGGTTGTGCTTCCGAATATTGCAAGCGAAGCCGAGCGTGTCAGAGCCGTTGATGAACTTCCTCAAAGCGCCGCGGGTAAAACGATCATGACAACTGAACCGAAGTTTGTGCCGAATCAAGCGGTGCAATTACGTGTCAGTGAAGGACTTGATGTAAACGTCAGGCTTGTGGACTGCGTTGGTTACGCCGTCGAAGGGGCGAAAGGCTATGAGGATGAGAATGGGCCTCGTATGATTACAACGCCTTGGTTCGACGAACCGATCCCGTTCCAAGAGGCGGCGGAGATCGGCACCAGAAAAGTTATTCAAGAGCATTCTACCCTTGGCGTTGTTGTGACAACGGACGGCTCGATCGCTGAAATCCCTCGTGCATCGTATGTAGAAGCCGAAGAGCGTGTCATTAACGAGCTGAAGGAAGTCGGCAAGCCGTTTGTGCTAATCATTAACTCTACACGTCCTCGCAGCGAAGAAGCGATCCAGCTTCGCGGGGAGCTGCAGGCGAAATACGATATTCCGGTTATTACGATGAGCGTTGCTACAATGGGCGAAGAAGAAGTCATGTCTGTCCTGCGCGAAGTGCTCTACGAATTCCCGGTTCATGAAGTCAATGTGAATCTGCCAAGCTGGGTCATGGTGCTGAACGAGAACCACTGGCTGCGCAGCAACTATGAGAATTCTGTTCGCGATACAGTGAAGGATATTCGCAGATTAAGAGATGTCGATCGTGTGGTCTCTCAATTCTCCGAATATGATTTCATTGCAAGAGCCGGCCTCAGCGGCATGAACATGGGTCAAGGCGTGGCAGAGATCGATCTCTTTGCACCGGATGAGCTCTATGACCGCATCCTGATGGAGGTGGTTGGAGTTGAAATCCGCGGCAAGGACCATCTGCTCCAGCTGATGCAGGAATTCTCGCATGCGAAGCGGGAGTATGACCGGTTCGCAGAAGCGCTCGAGATGGTTAAGGCGACCGGTTACGGGATTGCAGCACCTACGCTGGCAGAGATGGCGCTGGATGAACCGGAGCTTATCCGTCAAGGCTCCCGCTTTGGCGTAAGGCTGAAGGCTACTGCACCTTCGATTCATATGATCCGTGTCGACGTCGAATCCGAATTCGCACCAATTATCGGATCGGAGAAACAGACCGAAGAGCTGGTTCGTTACTTAATGCAGGATTTCGAGGCAGATCCGATCAAGATTTGGGAGTCCGACATCTTCGGCAGATCCCTGCATTCGTTAGTGCGTGAAGGTATTCAGGGCAAAATCGCCATGATGCCGGACAATGCACGCTACAAGCTGCAGGAAACGCTTGGCAGAATCATCAATGAAGGTTCCGGCGGTCTCATTGCCATCATCTTGTAATACTAGAATAGAGAACGGTTGAACCGGCTTAACGGCCGGATCAACCGTTCTTTTTTGCGTTGACGCGCGGCAGCGCCTTAGCTTGTAACAATTTATTCATTGCAATTCTGCGTTTCGATTACTATAATGGCAATTGTTGCACAGTTCGATCTTTTTCGACAAGAATGCTTGGGAAATGTCGGATTTCCTGGTTTAAAGTAAATAATACTTAAATTCCGATTGACATACTTGGTGAAAATGATATGATTACAATAAATCATTCATCTATCATTCTGGTTAGATAAAAAGGGAGAGAAAAGCATGAAAAAATGGGGTAAATTATCTTTAACACTGCTTGTTGCAATCGTTCTTGTGATTGCTTCGGCATGCGGCAACAAAACAAACAATAATTCTGCTAACTCTGAAGCCAGCAGCAATGCTGCAGCTAACGCAACAGAGACACCGGCAGCATCAGGCAACAGTGAGCTTGACGCGTTGAAAGGCAAGAAAGTAGCACTTGTTATGCAATTCAACACAGGTACATTCTCTTCGCAATATGTAGAGGGCGTTAAAGAGCAAGTTGAAAAATTCGGCGGCACCGCGCAAGTATTCGCTTCCGATAATGATCTTGCGAAAATGTCTTCTAATCTTGACGCAGCTATTAACCAAGGCTTCGACGGTATCCTGATCGACCATGGCCAAGCTGGCGCTTTGGAACAAGGTATTAAAAAAGCAAAAGAAAAAGGCATTAAAGTTGTTGTATTCGACGCTGACGTGAAAGTAGACGGCGTACCTGTACTGCAGCAGGATGACCAATCAATGGCGGAATTGACGCTTGAGCAGCTGGCTAAAGACGCTGGCAGCAAAGGCAACATTGTTAAAGTATGGGTAGCAGGCTTTGCACCGATGGAACGCCGCCAAGTGGCTTATAAAGCTTTCCAAGAGAAATATCCTGATATTAAAGAAATCGCTGCATTCGGCAACGCTAACAATCCTGCAATGGACACACAAGCGCAAATGGAAGCGATTCTGAAGCAGTATCCGAACAAAGGTGACATCACAGCTGTATGGGCAGCATGGGATGAGTTTGCAAAAGGGGCTGCACGTGCCATTCAGCAAGCTGGCCGTACAGAAATTAAAGTATATGGTATCGACATGAGTGACGAAGATCTGCAAATGATTCAAGACAAGAACAGCCCTTGGATTGCATCGGCTGCCGTAGATCCAAAAGATATCGGCCGCGTTCAAGTTCGTACCTTGTACAAAGAGTTCAAAGGCGAAGCTAACGATCCAATTACTGTGCTTAACGCGGTATATGTAAGCCGTGACGCGCTGCCAGCTGAGCAAGTAAGCACAACTCAACTGTCCCAATACGTTGACGGATGGGGAAGCAGCACGCAAAACTATGAAGACTGGATGAAAGAACTGGAAGCTGCAAACGCGAAGTAATCCTTATGCTTACGAAGAAAGAATTGCTTCGCAATTCTTTCTGGCTTTAACGAAACGCTGGAGAGGTGCACAAGATGAGTGTTGCAAAACAATTGCAAATGAAGGGGATCCGGAAAGCTTTTTCCGGCGTCCCCGCCCTCCGCGACGTCGAATTTAACCTGCAAAGCGGTGAGGTTCATGCGCTGCTTGGTGCCAACGGCGCCGGCAAGAGTACCCTGATGAAAATTTTATCGGGTGCTTACACCCAGGACGAAGGCACGATTACAATCGACGGGCGGCAAGTTCATATTGGTTCACCTGGGGATGCCAAACAAATGGGCATCCATTGTGTTTATCAGGAAGTTGACACGGCTCTTGTGCCGCAGCTGAGCGTGGCGGAGAACGTTATGCTCGACAGCATTTCGAGCAAGGGCAGCAGCCTGTGGCTGAACTGGCGCAAGCTGGAGAAGCAGGCGGAAGCAACACTGGCGCGGCTTGGCGCATCTATTCCGGTCAAGAAGAAGGCAGGGGAACTGACGCTCGCCGAGAAGCAGCTTGTTCTGATCGCCAGACTACTGACGGAGAAAGCAAAATACGTTATTTTTGACGAACCGACCGCACCGCTGAGCCTTGAAGAAGCGGAGCGGTTATTCCGTGTTATCGGGCAGCTGAAGGAAGAGGGAATCGGAATCGTATTTATTTCCCACCGTCTTCCGGAAGTATTCCAGCTCTGCGATCGCATTACGGTTATGCGCGACGGTGAACGCGTCTTGACGGAGAGGGCTTCGGCTATTACCGTAGATGACGTTGTACAAGCCATGCTCGGCCGTATTTTTGTGGAGGAGTTCCCGAAAACAGAGGTTCCGATCGGTGATCCGCTACTTGAGGTAGCCGGCATTACACGCGGCCATCATGTCCGTAATGTAAGCTTTAATGCCCGCAGCGGTGAAGTAGTTGCGATTGTAGGTCTTGTTGGCGCTGGCAAAACGGAGCTGTCGAGAGTGTTGTTTGGCGCTGATAAGGCAGACAAAGGCGCCGTCACCATCGCCAAGAAAGCGGTCAACAACAGCGAACCGGCGGATGCCATAGCTGGAGGCATCGTACTGGTGCCGGAGGAACGGCGGAAGCAGGGTATTCTTGTAGGTGAATCCGTTCAGAACAACTTGAGCTTGCCGATTCTGAAGCTGCTGACTAAGAGCGGTTTCTTATCGGGTAAGAAAGAATCTAACAACGCAGCAGCAATTATCGGCAAGCTGGGGATTAAGACCTCTTCTCCTCAGCAGAAGACCGGTCAGCTTAGCGGCGGCAATCAACAGAAGGTATCGATCGGCAAATGGCTGCCGACCGGTGCGGAAGTATACTTGTTCGATGAGCCAACCAAAGGGGTGGATATCGGTGCCAAAAGCGATATTTTCCGGATTATCGGTACGCTTGCAGAGCAAGGAAAGGCCATTGTTTACTTAACATGTGAATTTGCGGAAGCGATGGGCATTGCCGACCGGATTCTGGTCATGTGCGACGGAGCACTTGTGAAGGAATTTGGCCGCGGTGAAGCTACGCAGGAGCTGCTGATGCTATATGCGAGCGGCGGCAAGGAGGAGCAGGCATGAGAGAGAAGTCACTGGATTTCATTTTTAAATTTGGATCATTACTTGTAATTGCCTTAGTCATCCTATTCTTCTCGATGTGGGATGAGCATTTCTTTACTTACGCGAACTTGTCTGATATATTGCGGTCGATCTCCATCACAACCTTTGTTGCGATTGGCGTGACCTTCTCTCTGACGGTTGACGGCTTCGACTTGTCGGTAGGCTCTACCGTATCGTTAACGACAGTTGCGACGGCTGCTTTTATGGTCTGGTACGAGCAGCCGGTGGCCGTTGTTATCATCGTTGCTCTTTTGATTGGTGCTTTGGTAGGTCTATTGAATGCGCTTCTGATCGTCAAGATCCGCATTCCCGATATGCTGGCGACACTCGCAGTTATGTACATTGTTGGCGGTATCCATAAGACCTATACAAAGGGCTATTCGATCTACAACAACATGCCGATGCCCGACGGCTCCACAGCACCGGGCAAGTTCAGCGAATCATTCCTGTGGCTTGGTCAAGGAAAATTGCTCGGCGTTCCGGTTCCGGTTGTATTGATGGTTGTTGCGGTAATCGCCGTTCATCTGTTCTTTAAATACACCAGATGGGGACGCCAGATGTATACAACGGGCGGCAATGAAGAAGCTGCGCGTTTGTCCGGTGTGCGTGTTCGCCGGATTCGTACGGCTGCCTATGTCGCTTCCGGTATTTTTGCGGCAATTGGCGGTATTTTATATGCTGCGCGTGTGGGTACGGGGCAGATTGATGCCGGAGCACCAATGATGATGGAATCGGTAGCGGCTGTATTTATCGGTTATTCTGTGCTTGGCGCAGGTCGGCCTAACGTAATCGGTACTTTTTTTGGCGCTATTCTGATCGGGGTGCTGCTGAACGGTATGACAATGATGAAAGTACAATACTATGCCAATGACATTGTTAAAGGTGTTGTACTCGTTCTGGCGTTGGCTGTTACCTTCATCCATTTGTCCAGAAGACGCAGCGGATGAGATGAAAAATAAATGAAAGTGCCCGGAACCTCTATAGGCTACTTGAAATTGGAAATGGGCTGTATTACTATAAGTTTGTTTAAGGCTGAGGTATATTTTTCAAGTTTTCAGTAAATAAGAGGGATAAGATGACTCTTCATTTACCTTTAGGGGAGGTGAAACAAATGAACAAAACCGATTTGATTAACAAAGTAGCTGAATTGTCCGATCTGTCGAAGAAGGATGCTACGAAAGCAGTTGATGCGGTATTCGAAGCGATTTCTGACGCTCTTCAAAGCGGAGACAAGGTACAACTGGTTGGCTTCGGCAACTTTGAAGTTCGCGAACGCCAAGCCCGTAAAGGACGCAATCCGCAAACAGGCGAAGAGATTGATATCGCTGCAAGCAAAATGCCTGCATTCAAGCCTGGTAAATCTCTTAAAGATCTCGTTTCCAATTAATTGCCTAAGCCTAGCGCCCGAACGCCATCCGCGTTCGGGCGCTTTCGTTGTGTGCCTGCTTCCAAGTCTTGCATGAGAGTGCCAGTCTATAGTATAATCGAGCGCAGCAATAGGATGCTAGAAGCAGCCAAAGGCGCTAAACAGCGAATGCTTGCGAGGTAAGAATTATCACAACTGGCTGGAAGATAGCCAATTGTGTGACAATTCTTTAAAGCATACGCTTTCGAAGCAATGAAGTCCTCACGATGTGCCTTAACATGGCTATTTTATGTGACGATTCATTAAGCGAATGCTTGCGAGGTAAGAATTATCACAACTGGCTGGAAGATAGCCAATTGTGTGACAATTCTTTTTAGGAGGGTTAAGATGGAGCCGACTCAAGGCGATTACATCGTTATTAAAGCGAAGGATCAAGGCGTTCAGGTAATTGGCCTCACGCGCGGTCAGGATACCAAGTTCCATCATACGGAGAAGCTGGATAAGAATGAAATCTTGATTGTGCAATTTACGGATCATACATCGGCGGTCAAAATCCGCGGCAAAGCATCCGTAATGACTAAACATGGCATAGTGGAAACGGATCAATAATTATACGTGCGGACAAGCTCCCTCGCGCAGAACATGCGTGCAGGGAGTTTTTTTGTGCATAGCTTGGCTGCTTTGGTTGTAAAATGGGATATAAGGATCTTTTGGAGCGTTTAAATTAATCGGGGGGATTCCGTTATGCGCAAGGCATATTTGACGGCGCTGGGCGCAGCGCTTGTTGTAACGGCGGTGATTGGCCTGCTGCCTCATTCCGGGATTGGACCAGAAAAGGGAAAAGGAGAGGTGGCCGTCTTTCATCCCTCCGAGATGAAGAGATTGACAAGCAGCAACTTGGTTGATGCCATTATTGGCCTGCAATTGACAGGAGTTGTAGGTAAGGTGGACTGGAACCAGGCGGTACTGTCTGTTGAGATGCGGGCGGATGATGGGAAGCAGGCTGAGCGCTGGTACAGGGACATGGAGAAACTGATCAGGCTGTCCTTTACCCAAATGGAAAACGTGAACCGGCTGCTGATCCGCTATGTAGACTCGAAGGAAAATAACCGCATGCTGTTTGCAGCGGATGTTCGCCGGACGGACAATTGGCTGAGCGATAATTTAAGTGAATTAAGCGATGCAGATCCGCTTCATGATGAGCAATGGAGGAAACGTTTGCGGATCGCCTATACTTCTTTTCTTGAAGAGAAGCTGGGACCAATTGATACCTTTTCTACTGTCCCCCTTCCAGTTCCCTAGCATAGTTGTTTCTAATTATTGAACAATTCGTGCTTGGAAGCTTGTTTCGTATGCTCAATACCTAAAGTTGTGCTATAATAGTTTAGATTATTTAGCGGCAATATCTGTTCGGAGGCTCACCCCATGAAACCTTATCGTATCAACGAACTCGCATCCAAGTATGTCGAGTATGACATGATTCAAACTTATACCGAGCTGCCTGCCTTTCCAGACCCAAGGCTGCGTCTGTTGCATGCTGTGCTGAATGAGCATGGGACATTGGCGCCAAGGAGCGAGCTGTACTCGCTTGTTGTATCCTTGGTACAGCTGGGAATGGATACGCATGACCTGATCGATACGGAAGAGACCAGGCGATCAGAGACCGAGATGAGGGCCAGACAGCTGAAGGTGCTCGCAGGTGATTATTTCAGCAGCCGCTTCTACCAGCTGCTGTCACAAGCCAGCCAGATCAGTATGGTATCCAAGATTAGCGCAGCCGTATGCGAAGTGAACCGATTGAAGATGGATCTTTACATAAAGATGCAGCAATCGCAGCTGAAAGCGGAAGAATATTTGAACAGGCTGACTGCGCTTAAGAGCGAGATGTTCCAGCTGTTCACTGGTATGATGGAAGGTGTATTCGTGAAGCTTTGGCCGGAGATGCTGCAGGATGTAAGCCGCTGTGAGACAGTTCTGGACGAAATGGATCGGTTTGAATCACCATCCCGGTTTTATCAAAGCTGGGCTTATTGGCATGTCATGCAGGAAGGCACGCCGGAGGAGCAGCAAAGTCTTAACCATAAGCCGGAGCATTCGTTGATTTATGACCTGCGGGGAAAATACGAACTTCAGAGCAGGCTGGTCACGAAGCTTAAGGCTGCGGCAGACAGTCTCCGTCATACTGCAGCAAAGCTGGAATCCGAGCAGTTGAAGAAAGTCATACAGGATCTTGCGGATTCCTTCCTGGAGAAGATGGCAGCCCATACCCGGGCTTAACGAAATGAGGGATAAGACAGATGAATGCAAACCCAAGTTCAAGCTCAAGCTCTGGTTCGAAAGAACATGTGCATGCACTGTTTGAGAACATTGCACCAAAATATGATATGATGAACGATCTGCTCAGCTTCCGCAGACATAAAGCATGGAGAAAGTTTACGATGCGGAAGATGAACGTACAGCCGGGACAAACGGCCTTGGATCTGTGCTGCGGCACATGTGACTGGACGATTGCGCTGGCCAAGGCCAGCGGCAGCGGCCAGATTGCGGGACTGGATTTCAGTCAGAATATGCTTGATGTTGGAGCCGTTAAGGTAAAGGGCGAGGGCTTGAACGAGCAGATTACACTCGTGCAGGGCAATGCGATGGAGCTTCCTTTTGCCGATAATTCCTTCGATTTTGTGACGATCGGCTTTGGTCTTCGGAACGTTCCGGATTATTTGCAGGTGCTGAAGGAAATGGAGCGGGTCGTCAAGCCCGGCGGCAAGGTTGTATGTCTGGAGCTGTCCAAGCCCATGTGGCAGCCGTTTAAGGGAATGTACTACTTATATTTCGAACGGATGCTGCCGATGATAGGCAAATGGGTTGCAAAGAAATTTGAAGAATACAAGTGGCTTCCGGATTCTCTGAAGCTGTTCCCGGACGCCAAGCAGCTATCCGAACTATTCCGGCAGGCCGGACTTCGTGAAGTACAAGCTTATCCGTTGACTGGCGGGATAGCGGCGCTTCATATCGGTACAAAGGAGAAATCGCAGCAATGATTCGCAAACTACGCATTATTTTGGAAATGATAAAATTTGAACATTCCGTATTTGCTCTTCCATTCGCCTTTATGGGCGCTGTGCTTGGCACATTAGCGGTTGAGAAGCGTTTGCCTACCTGGGGGGAGATCGGCTGGATAGCACTTGCGATGGTTGGTGCCCGCAGCGCGGCCATGAGCCTTAACCGGGTAATTGACAAAGCAATTGACAAGGCTAACCCAAGAACGGCGCAGCGTGCCTTGCCAGCAGGCCTTCTCAAATCGTTCGAAGTCTTATTATTTATTATTGTTTCGTTTGTTCTGTTGTTTGTTGCAGCAGCGAACCTCGACCCAATCGCATTGAAGCTGATGCCAATTGCGGTAGTGATGCTTGTTTTGTACTCTTACATGAAACGAATTACTTGGCTCTGTCATGTCTTTCTTGGCCTCACCATTGCATTGTCTCCACTCGGCGGTTGGGTTGCTGTTACGGGTTCACTGAATGCCTCGGCCTGGGTGCTCTACTTCACGGTTGCGCTCTGGATCGCCGGCTTTGATATCGTCTATGCGACGCAGGATTACGAATATGACCGCGATAACGGCTTGCATTCCATTCCTGCCCGATTTGGCCTCTCCGGCGCTCTATGGATCGCCAGATGCTTCCATGTTGTAACGGCAATCGGGTTCTTCGCTTTGTTCTGGATGACAGAGCTGAGCTGGGTCTACTTGATTGGTACAATTGTCTCGATTCTCATGTTGTTCTATCAGCACTGGCTGGTACGGCCTAATGATCTGTCCCGTGTACAAATTGCTTTCTTCGGCATGAACGGAACACTTAGCGTTGTGTTGTTCGTATTTGCGATGTTTGATCTGCTGGTGGTGCACCAATGGTAGAAACAAACAGAGTTGCAAGACCTAAACGCTGGGTGGTCGGGATTACCGGGGCCAGCGGGGCGATTTACGGCATCCGGCTGATGGAGGAATTGCTTGCGGCTGATTATATCGTGCATGTCGTCGTGACAGAAGCAGGCTGGCGCGTGCTGAAGGAAGAGCTGGGCTGGGATACGGCACGCCGCCAGGCAGCGCTGGAACAGCGGTTCGGGGAAGCGGTAACGGCCGGCAGGCTGGTCTTCCATCCGAATGCAGATATTGGCGCCAGCATTGCCAGCGGCTCTTTCCAGGTTGAAGGCATGGCGATTGTGCCTTGCTCGATGGGTTCTCTGGCTTCTATGGCACGCGGGATTTCGGACGACTTGCTGACCCGTGCGGCGGATGTCATGCTGAAGGAAGGGCGCAAGCTTGTCATTGTGCCGCGCGAGACGCCGCTGCATGCCATACATTTGGAGAACATGCTCACGCTTGCCCGGCTTGGAGTAAGAATCATTCCGGCTATGCCGGCCTTTTATTATAAACCGCAATCGATGGATGAAATGATTAACTTCCTTGTCGGTAAAGTGCTTGACAGTATGTCGGTCGAGCATCAATTATTCAGAAGATGGGGAGATGAACTTTCATGACGGGCAGACTGAATAATCCGCTTCGAGTCGGCAGGATCGATTATGCCAATGCCTGGCCGCTGTTTCATTACTTGGCGGACTATACCCAGCAAGCCGGCATTGATGTGGTGCTGAAAGTGCCTGCGGAATTAAACCGGCTGCTGCGTGAAGGGGAGATACAGGTTTCAGCCGTATCTTCCTTTGCTTACGGGATGAATGACCAGGATTATATCCTGCTGCCGCATTTATCGGTGGGCTCGGAGGGAAAAGTAAATTCGATCCTTCTGTTCCTTAAACAACCGATTGAGCAGTCAACGCCTGGCCGTATTGCTGTAACTACTACTTCAGCAACCTCGGTTAACCTGCTGAAAATATTGATGAACAAGTATTACGAGCTTGATCCGGTATACGAGCCGGCCGAGCCGGATCTTGACCGGATGCTGGATGGGGCTGACGGCGCTCTGCTCATCGGAGATCCTGCTATCCGCGAGTCATGGGAAAACAAAGGCTTGACCGTGATTGACCTTGGTGAAGTATGGAATAAATGGACGGGGCTCGCTATGACTTATGCCGTTATAGCGGCACGCAAGGAAGCGGTGGAGGCTTCACCGGAAGCTTTCAAGCGGTTGTATGAGGCTTTTGCTGCAAGCAAGGAAAAAAGCGTAGGCGATCTTACACCTCTGATTGAGAAAGCTTGCGAGCAGCTTGGCGGTGATCCTGCGTATTGGCAAATGTACTTCACGAGCCTGAATTATGATTTTGGGCCAAAGCAGCAGGAAGGCCTGACCCTGTATTTCCGGTATGCCAAGGAGCTTGGGCTGCTCGATCACGATGTGAACCTGCACTTTTATAAAGAAGAATCTCTGCCGAACAGGTGAAAGAATGAAACTATTAGACATTTTTGCAAAGTTAAAAGGCGATATGTCCCGAATCGAGCATGAGCTGGAACGAAGCATATCGTTCGGCGATGAGCTGCTTAGTGAGACGTCTCTTCATCTGCTGAAGGCAGGGGGGAAGCGGCTGCGGCCCGTGTTTGTACTGCTTGCGGGCAAATTCGGCCAATACGACCTGGACAAACTGACGAAAGTGGCTGTGCCGCTGGAACTTATTCATATGTCTTCTCTGGTGCATGATGATGTTATCGATGATGCATCGACGCGGCGCGGACAGCTTACCGTCAAATCCAAATGGGATAACCGGATTGCCATGTATACCGGCGATTATATTTTCGGCAGGGCGCTCACGATTGCAACAGAGCTGGAAGATCCGTTTATCCATCAAATGCTCTCGAAATCACTGGTGCAGATGAGTATAGGCGAGATGGAACAGATTCGATATTTCTTCAATACGGAGCAATCGATCCGGGATTATTTGCTGCGCATCCGGCGCAAGACGGCTCTGCTTATCGCCATCAGCTGCCAGCTTGGGGCTGCAGCAGCAGGAGCGAATCGGGAAACGGTGAATCGACTGTACCGTTATGGGTATAATGTTGGGATGACCTTCCAGATCCGTGATGACATGCTGGATTTGTTTGGCACGGAGAAGCAGATCGGCAAGCCGCCGGGATCGGATATCCGGCAAGGCAATATCACACTGCCGGTTATTCTGGCGCTGAAGGATGATAAGGTGCGGGGGCCGCTTCTTGAGCAGATACGGATTATCCGGGAGCATAACGGAAATGTGGATACAAAGCCGGCTATTGCCCTGATCAAGAGCAGCAAAGGTATTCAGCTGGCAGATCAGCTCGCCAACGATTACACGCAAAAAGCTTTGGCTGCTTTAGAGGGATTGCCGGGCATCGGCGCGAAAAAGAATTTGACCGACATTGCGCATTTCGTTGGAAAACGTAATTATTAAGGGAAACGACGGACTGTATTGCTTCGCAATTCTTTTAGCTGATCCTTACGAAGAAAGAATTGCTTCACAATTCTTTAAGCAGATGCTTACGAAGCAAGAATTGCTTCACAATTCTTTAAGGAGATGCTTACGAAGCAAGAATTGCTTCACAATTCTTTAAGGAGATGCTTACGAAGCAAGAATTGCTTCACAATTCTTTAAGGAGGGTGCCTTTATGGAAAGAACATTTTTGATGATTAAACCAGATGGCGTACAACGCGGTCTTATCGGCGAGATTGTTTCGAGATTTGAACGGAAGGGCCTGAAGCTTGTTGCGGCCAAATTTATGGTTGTCAGCAGGGAGCTTGCCGAAACTCATTATGCCGAGCATCAAGGCAAGTCCTTTTACGAGCCGTTGCTGAACTTTATTACAGCTGGCCCGGTTTTTGCAATGGTGTGGCAAGGGGATAATGTTATCGCCCTCACGCGTGCAATGATTGGCAAGACGGATGCGGTAGATGCGTTGCCTGGCACTATTCGTTCTGACTTTGCCGTACATACGAATTTAAATCTGATTCACGGCTCGGATTCACCGGAAAGCGCAGCACGGGAAATTGCTAATTTCTTCACTCCTGAGCAGCTGGTGGAATACGAACATACTGTGCAGCGTTGGATTTAAGGTGATTCCCGCTGTTATTACAACAGGAGGCGTCCATGGCGGAGGATGTAGATTTCAATCTTTTTATACAAAGAATGAAGGCTAAGACCAATATCGATTTATCGCAATACAAGGAAGCCCAGATGAAACGGCGTCTGACGACACTCCGCCAGAAGCACGGTTATGATACATTCGAGGCTTATTGGAAGGCCGTTGAGCAGGACAGGAGCCTTCTGAATGAGTTTTTGGACCGGATGACCATTAATGTATCTGAATTCTGGCGGAACCCGAACCGGTGGGAAGTGCTGCAAAGCCGCTTCCTGCCGGAGATGCTGCAGCGTGGCGAGAAACTCAAGGTATGGAGCGCTGCATGCTCAACGGGAGAGGAACCTTATACGATCGCCATGATTCTGTCGGAGCTGGGGGCGCTTGACAAGTCGTCTATAACTGCGACTGATCTGGATACTGTCGTGCTGGATAAAGCAAAGGAAGGACAATATCTGGAGCGTTCCTTGCGTGATGTTCCGCCTGCGTACCGACAGAAGTATTTCCAGCCGGATCTTGGCATATACGCAGTATCAGATAAGCTCAAGAACGCTATTACATTCAAGCAGCAGAATCTGCTGCATGATGCATTTGACCATTCTTTTGATCTCATCGTCTGCCGTAATGTTATGATTTATTTCACGGAAGAAGCCAAGCACTTATTATATCAAAAATTCGCACAAGCGCTTCGCCCCGGCGGATTGCTCTTCGTTGGAAGTACGGAACAGATATTCTCTCCCTCGCAATACGGGTTCGAATCGGCAGATACGTTCTTCTACAGAAGAATCGAATAAGCATGTATACCGTTTTTCATCGACTCCAATACTAAGGACAACCGATATTAATTGGAGGATGAAGATGGACAAGCGACAAGTGATTCATGCTTACCGAAGCGGGATCATAACCATTCAAGAATGCGCTCAAATTCTTGGTCTCGACAGCCGGCAGCTGCCCAACCTGATGAATCAGATGGCAGTGAAGGCGGAACGGGAAGCAGGCAAGCGCTTTGTGAACAGCTAACGCTTTCCATAGCCGCTCCAAAGGCGGATGTTGAAGTCATCACTGGCTTTGACATCCGCCTTTTTGCATGCTTGCAAACTGCCGCATTTCTTGTCAAAGCCTCAAGCCTGTACTATAATGAGCAAAGATGTTTACATAATAAAAAGCCCGGAATATGAACAGTTAGGATGGTACAAATCATGCGCGAACTGAAAGTAGAGCTTGGCGAACGCTCTTATCCCATTTATATCGGTGAAGGCTTGTTGCAGGAGGCGGCATCTTATTTCAAGAAGCATCAGATCAGCTTGAAATCGCCGTTGCTTATCATTACAGATGAACGTGTAGCCCCTCATTATTTGGATTCACTTGAGCGCAACCTGCGCGAAGGCGGCTTCTCCGTTGCGAGTGCGGTTGTTCCTGCTGGTGAAAGCTCCAAATCGTTATCGATGCTTGAGAATCTCGTGACGAAGGCGCTTGAGGCAGGTCTGGATCGCAAATCAACGATTGTTGCATTAGGAGGCGGCGTAGTCGGAGATCTTGCCGGATTTGTAGCGGCATCCTATATGCGCGGTGTGAAGTTTATACAGATCCCCACGACAATCCTGGCGCATGACTCCAGTGTTGGCGGCAAAGTTGCGGTTAACCATCCGCTTGCGAAAAATATCATTGGCGCGTTCCATCAGCCTGAGATGGTTTTGTACGATCTGAATACGCTGCAGTCGCTTCCTCCAAGAGAAGTGAGTGCAGGTCTGTCCGAGGTCGTTAAGCATGGCTTGATCTGGGATGCCGAATTTACAGCCTGGTGTGAAGAGAATGCAGACCGCCTGCTTGCTCTTGAACCGGATGCGCTTGGTTATGCCCTATATAAAGGCTGCAGCGTGAAGGCGGCAGTCGTATCCAAGGATGAACGCGAAAATGATCTTCGCGCGATTCTGAACCTTGGACATACGATTGGCCATGCGCTTGAGGCGGTTGCCGGCTATGGCGAGCTTCTTCATGGTGAAGCGATCTCGATTGGCATGATCGGCTCAGCTAGACTTGGGCTGCGTTACGGAGCGCCTGAAGACGTTTATTCCACAACGAAACGGGTTTTGTCCAAGGTTGGACTGCCGGTGAAGCTTCCGGAGCATTTTGATGTGGATGCTATTATGGATGCAATGATGCACGACAAGAAGTTTAGCGAGAGCACCATGATATTTGTTGTTCCTTCTGAGATTGGCAAGGTGGACATCAAGAAGGATGTTCCGTCCGCTTGGGTACGTGAGATCGTTGAGCAACTGAAACTGGAGGCGTAAATAGAATGAGTGTTAGAGGAATTCGCGGGGCGATTACCGTTGAGGTTAACGAGAAAGAGCCTATTTTACAGGCAACGCTTGAGTTGTTGAAAGAAGTTGTGCAGCAGAACGCTATTGTATCGGATGATATCGCAAGTGTATTTATTACTGTTACTCAAGATCTGGATGCTACCTTCCCGGCTATTGCAATCCGTCAGATGGGCGGATGGGATCTTGTGCCGCTAATGTGTGCGCTTGAAGTGCCGGTAAAAGGAAGTCTGGAGCGCTGCATTCGATTCATGATCCATCTGAATACCGATAAAACGCAAGCCGAGATTAATCATGTCTACCTTGGCGGTGCTCGTGTACTCCGTCCGGATTTGTCAAAATCCTGATTGACTCGGGGCCCAATCGGTAGTATATTGAGAACTAACAATAGATTAGTCAAGCGAAGAGAAGCAAGATAAGAGACAGGTAGTACAGATATTTAGTTGAATTCTAAGGATTTAAAGGTTATGGCTTTTAAATTTGAACTTAGAATTCTCCAGTATGAAACGTGAACCGCCGCCGAAGGATGGCGTATCCGTTTTATCTTGGGCGCAGGCTTTATAGTTGAGTAGAGATGAGTAGAGCAGAGATAAGTGCAAGACAGTAGAGAATAGGGATTTATGATTGAAAACTAAGCGCAAATGACGTTAAGTTGCTGTTATGCGCCTTAGGTCTATTCTTTATTTGTATGCCATCTTATTTGTCATCATCTTTAAATTCAACGCCCCTGCTCCCGCAGGGGCTTTTTTGATTTTAAGAATCTGTAAGTTTTATCTGATGAGGAGGAACCCCCATGACAAATGAATTGCAGCAAGTAAAGAAGCTCGCAGGCCAATATAACATTATTCCGATCGTACGCTATATGCTTGCAGATACAGAAACGCCAATCCGATTGTTCCAGCATTTTGCGAAAGAGCAGCATGCCTTCCTGCTTGAGAGCGTAGAGGGCGGCGTGAAATGGGCGAGATATTCTTTTATCGGAACAGATCCGTTCATGATGCTGTATGGCAAGAATGGCAAAATGGTACTTGAGCATAATGGTGAAAAGCAAGTGTTTGATGAGAAGCCGATTGAACTGCTCAAAGCGCAGCTTCGCGGCTTCCGCAGTCCGTCACTGCCGGAGCTGCCTCCATTTACGGGCGGGGCGATTGGTTATTTCGGCTATGACCTGCTTCAATATTATGAGAACCTGCCGGCGCATCGCATCGATGATCTGCAAATGAATGATCTGCAGTTTATGTTCTGCGACCAGGTTATCGTCTTTGATCACTTCAAGCAGCAACTTCAAATTATCGGAAATGTCCATATTCCTCATGCGGCAACGGATGCGGATATTGAGAAGGCATATAACCGTGCTGTTGCCAAGATTGAAGCAACGATTGAGCGTGTGCAGCAGCCGATTACCGTTCCTGTAACAGCGGGCTCGTCGATCCCGACTGATCCCGAGCTTGGCGATGTACAGTCGAACCTGACGAAGGAAGAATTTATCTCGAATGTGGAGCAGGCGAAGGAATACATTCGCGCAGGCGATATTTTCCAGGTCGTTTTGTCCCAGCGCTTCAGCATCAAGACAGAGGTTGATCCGCTGCATGTATACCGTGTACTCCGTACCATGAATCCATCTCCTTATATGTATTATCTCAAAATGGGAGATGAAGTCATTGTTGGAACTTCGCCGGAAGCGCTTGTGAAGGTAGACGGCAACCGCAAAGTAGAGACTCGTCCGATCGCCGGTACAAGACCTCGCGGCAAAACACCGGAGGAAGATAAGGCGCTTGAAGTAGAGCTCCTCGCCGATGAGAAGGAACGGGCAGAGCATCTGATGCTGGTTGACCTGGGACGTAATGATATCGGACGTGTATCCGAATTCGGAAGCGTACGCTGTGATGCCTACATGGAGATTGAACGGTACTCGCATGTTATGCATATCGTTTCCAATGTATCCGGCAAGCTTCGCGAAGATAAAGATTTCTTTGATGCTTTCCTGTCCTGCCTTCCGGCCGGCACGGTGTCCGGCGCTCCCAAGCTCCGTGCTATGGAGATTATCGCAGAGCTGGAGAATGAAGCACGCGGCGCTTATGCGGGGGCGATTGGTTATCTCGGCTTTGGCGGATCGCTTGATACCTGCATTACGATTCGTACAATCGTATTCAAGAACGGCAAAGCTTACGTGCAAAGCGGAGCGGGGATCGTATGGGATTCCGTTCCGGAAAGTGAATATACGGAGACTGTCAATAAAGCAAAAGCAAGCTTGAAGGCGATTCGTGCTGCTGAAGCGATTTTTGGACAACGCAAAAGTACGGCCGGGCAAGCGGTTAACACAGATTACTATGTAACAAGCGGAGAGGTGTTGTAAAATGAGTTTGGTAACCGAACAAGTAACAATGCAAGGAGCTTTAAACAAACTGATCAGCAGCACCGATCTGACGCGTGAAGAAGCCCGGGCAGTCATGGATATTATTATGAGCGGCAATGCAACGTCTTCCCAAATTGCAGGCGTTGCGACGGCCCTTCGTATGAAAGGCGAGACGAAGGACGAGATTACGGGATTCGCGGAAGCGATGCGCCAGCATTCGAGCCATGTTCAGACGAAGCAGGAAGGCCTGCTCGATACTTGCGGTACAGGCGGCTCCGGCATTCATAAGTTTAATATTTCGACGGCATCGGCTATTATTGCTTCGGCAGCAGGTATTCGGGTGGCCAAACACGGGAACCGGGCCATGTCCGGCAAAGCAGGCAGCGCGGATGTATTGGAAGCGCTTGGCGTGCAAATTACACTAACTCCGGAGCAGGCCTCCGAATGTTTGAATCAAATCGGCATCTGCTTCATGTTCGCGCAGCTGTACCATCCTTCCCTTCGGCATGCAGCTGTACCGCGCCGTGAACTGGGAGTCCGCACCATCTTTAATATGCTGGGTCCTCTTACGAATCCGGCCGGCGCTGACCGTCAGCTGATCGGGTTGTATGACCGTACCAAGACGGCTACTATTGCGGCTGTACTAAATGAGCTTGGGGTGAAACGGGCTATGGTCGTCAGCAGTGTTGACGGGCTGGATGAGATCAGCATTTCAGCGCCTACTCAAATCTCCGAGCTTCGCAGCGGCGAAGTGGTAACTTATGAGCTGACTCCGGAAGAGCTGGGGCTTTCCCGTTATCCGATATCCGAAGTCATTGGAGGAGATCCTCAGACCAATGCTTCCCTTATCCGCTCGATCTTCAGCGGTGAACAACGCGGTGCTTATCGTGATATTGTACTTGCCAACGCAGGTGCTTGCATTTATGTGGGCGGTTATGCGGATTCGCTTCGTGAGGGAGTACTGCTCGCAGCCGAAATGATTGATTCCGGCAAGGCAAATCAGCAGCTGCAAAAGCTTATTCAGACGACAGGAGAGTTGACTCATGTTTCTTGATAAAATCGTAGTAACAAAGCGGGAAGAGGTTGCTCATCTCGCTTCCGGTTTCCAGTTATCCGATTATGAACGCCAAATCGCTTCGCTTCCCGAGTGCCGCGGCTTCGAGCGTGCATTGACTGCAGGTCGTAAGAGAGATGTCGGCCTGATCGCCGAAGTGAAGAAAGCATCCCCTTCCAAAGGACTTATCCGTCCGGATTTCCATCCTGCCGTGCTTGCCGCAGCTTATGAGCATGCAGGTGCAGATTGTATTTCTGTATTGACCGACCGTGATTATTTCCAAGGCTCGAATGAATACTTAACTTTAATTAAAGAGACGGTCAATAATCCGCTGCTCCGCAAAGATTTCATTATTGATTATCGCCAGATATATGAGGCTCGTCTTATCGGAGCAGATGCGGTACTATTGATAGCAGCCATTCTAACCTCATCCGAGCTGTCCGAGCTGTATGATACGGCCAAATCGCTGGGCATGGACGTGCTGGTCGAGGTTCATGACCGTGAGGAACTGGAGCGTGTTCTTGAGCTTGATAAAGCTACCCTTATAGGTGTCAATAATCGGGATCTGAAATCCTTTGTGACGGATCTTCATACAACAGAGGCATTGATTGATCTGATGCCAAAGGGAGTTACCGTTATTAGCGAGAGTGGTATTGCCGGCCGTAAAGACATGGATTATCTCCAATCAGTCGGCGCACAGGGTGTCTTGATCGGCGAGCATTTCATGCGCCAGGCGGATGCCGGACAGGCTGTTATCGATCTTATGGGACCGGTGACGCGGGTATGACAGCATCACCAAGAATCAAGATTTGCGGATTAAAGGATTCGGCAACGATTGAAGCCATGAATGGACTTCCGTTCCATGAGATTGGATTCGTATTTGCGCCAAGCAAACGACAGGTAGACGCCGAGACAGCAGCTTCTCTGATTGATTCGGCGAAGCAGCTTCAGGCAGCTGACGGCGGGGCGCCCCGGACGGTTGGCGTCTTTGTTAACCCGGGAATAGATGAACTGAAAGCGATTCTGGCGAAGGCGCCTCTTGATATTGTGCAGCTTCATGGTCAAGAGTCTCCGGAGTTTTGCCGGTTAGTTAAGAGCAGTCAACATAAGCAGGTATGGAAAGTGCTGTCGATCGGAAACGACAGTACAGATGCACAGGAGCGGGTATCCGTCTATGCTGATGCGGTGGATGCCATTCTAATTGATACTGCCGGCGGGGGAACGGGCCAAACCTTTGATTGGCAAGCCATATCGGCTTATCAGGAAGCAGCCGCAGCGATTGATGTGCCGCTGTATGTAGCAGGCGGATTAAATCCCGGCAATGTAGGAGAGCTTCTGGCAGGCAACACGATAGACGGAATTGATGTATCAAGCGGAGTAGAGACAGACGGACGCAAAGACATCGAGAAAATTAGATTATTCGTTAGAAAGGTGATAGAACGATGAACCAAGTACCAGACGAGAACGGACGCTTTGGCAAATTCGGCGGCCGGTATGTACCGGAGACACTGATGAATGCTTTGCTGGAGTTGGAAGAGGCCTACAAGCATTATTCGCAGGATACAGCCTTCCAACAGGATGTACATGATCTGCTTCACAAATATTCGGGACGTCCGACACCGCTGTATTACGCGGAACGGTTAAGCCAGCAACTTGGCGGCGCGAAAATCTACCTGAAGCGTGAGGATTTGAACCATACCGGCGCTCACAAAATCAACAACACGATCGGGCAGGCCGTGCTTGCTAAACGCATGGGCAAAACGAAAGTTATTGCCGAAACCGGCGCAGGCCAGCACGGTGTTGCATCGGCTACCGTTGCTGCTTTGCTTGGACTGGAATGCAAGGTGTTTATGGGCGAAGAAGATATGAAGCGCCAGCAGCTTAACGTATTCCGTATGCAGCTGCTTGGAGCTGAGGTTGTTCCTGTTATGTCGGGCACCCGTACGCTTAAGGATGCTTGCAACGAGACGCTGCGTTACTGGGTCAGCCATGTAGAGGATACCTTCTATATCCTGGGATCGGCTACCGGCCCGCATCCTTATCCAATGATGGTTCGCGACTTCCAGCGTATTATCGGGGATGAATCCCGGAAACAAATTGTAGAAGCGGAAGAGCGTCTTCCTGATTATGTCGTAGCGGCAGTTGGCGGCGGCAGCAATGCGATTGGTATTTTCTATCCGTTTATTGGCGATGAATCCGTTCGTCTGGTAGGGGTTGAAGCGGCAGGACGCGGTATTGATACGGAAGAGCATGCAGCAACGATGACGATGGGCAGCCATGGTGTATTCCAGGGCTCAATGAGCTACTTGCTGCAGGATAAATATGGTCAGGTACAGCCTGCCCATTCCATCTCTGCCGGTCTGGACTATCCGGGTATTGGACCGGAGCATGCTTATCTGAAAGACTCCGGCCGTGCGGAATATTTCCCGATTACTGATGCGGAAGCTCTTGATGCGCTGCAGCTGCTGTCGCGGACGGAAGGGATTATTCCAGCTTTGGAATCCGCACATGCAATTGCGCAGACGATCAAGCTGGCTCCAACGCTTGATCACGACAAGATTATCGTTGTGAGCTTGTCGGGCCGCGGAGATAAAGACGTAGAAGCGATCATGGGTTACCTGGGAGGTGCTTAAGAAGTGAATTTGATTGATGCGGCTTTTGCCAAACTGAAGCAAGAAGGAAAGACGGCACTTATTCCGTTCTTAACGATTGGGGATCCGGATATCCCGACATCTATTGCCATTATTAAAGAGCTTGAGCAAGCAGGCGCCGATATGGTTGAGCTTGGCGTACCGTACTCCGATCCGCTTGCGGACGGTCCTGTTATTCAACGGGCATCGGAACGTGCTCTCCAGAATCGTATTTCGATTCTGGATTGTATTGAGACAGCAGCACAAGCCCGCGAAGCCGGCGTTCAAATGCCGTTTATCTTGTTCACTTATTTCAATCCGGTGCTGCAGTTTGGCCTGGAAGCGTTTATGAACCTTGTCGTGGAGAAAGGAATCAGCGGTCTGATTATTCCGGATCTTCCGATTGAGGAGGACGAGGAGGTTCGCCAGCTCGCGGAAGCGAAGGGCGTTCATCTCATTCCGTTAGTGGCGCCAACTTCGAAGGACCGTGTTGTCCGGATTTCGCGGAAAGCGCGCGGCTTTGTCTATTGCGTATCCTCGCTGGGTGTAACTGGCGTACGCGCCGAATTCCACAGCGGAATTGATGATTTCCTTGCTACCGTTCGCGAAGCAACGGAATTGCCGATTGCTGTAGGCTTCGGGATTTCGAGCCGGGAGCAGGTAGAGCGCTTCGAGAAGATTAGCGACGGCGTTATTGTCGGCAGTGCGATCGTCCGCAAAATCGAGGAAACCATTCCACTTCTAAGCGATACAGCAAAGCGGGAAGCGGGACTTGCCCAGATCCGCAGCTTTGTTGCTGATTTGAAAGGCTAAGGAAAAGGACAGAGCTTGCCTGCTCTGTCCTTTTAATTTTATATGACGACCCTTTAAAACCTTGACAAGATGTGAGACAATAGGAAACATGCGGTTAGCCAATAAGACAAAGAGGTGAATGGCGATGCAGCCAAAAAGCAATATCGTGCATCTTCCTGTTTATCAGCCTGGGAAACCGGTTGAAGACGTTAAGAGAGAGCTTGGACTAGAGGAAGTAATCAAGCTTGCTTCCAACGAGAACCCGTTCGGATATTCCGAACAGGCGAAAGCAGCTATTATAAATGAATTAGGACAATTGGCAACTTATCCGGATGGCGCAAGCTTTGAACTGACTGCTGCCGTTGCCCAAAAATTCGGAGTAGAATCGAACCAGATTATTTTTGGTACAGGCTCAAGCGACATTATTCTTATGTTGGCGAGAACATACCTGGCTCCAGGTGATGAAACAGTTATGGCCGATGAAACGTTCTCCCAATACAAGCATAATGCGGAAATCGAGAATGCCCGTATTATCGAAGTGCCTTTAAAAGACGGCAAACATGATCTTCCGGCGATGCTTGCCAAGATCACGGACCGTACGAAGCTGGTATGGATATGTAATCCGAATAATCCGACCGGGACCATCGTTAAGGAAGAGGAGCTGACTGCATTCCTTGATAAAGTTCCAAAAGACGTATTAGTCGTATTGGATGAAGCGTATTGTGAATTTGTTAATGAGCCTGGTTTCCCGGACGGAATTGAGCTGTTGAAGCAATACCGGAACTTGATCGTGCTCCGCACGTTCTCGAAAATTTATGGTTTGGCATCGCTGCGTATCGGCTATGGCATTGGCCATGCGGATGTCATCCAATATATGAACCAAATCCGGGAGCCGTTTAACACAACCCGTCTTGGACAAGTAGCAGCTAAAGCTTCTCTTGCAGATGATGAGTTTGTTGCGTTCTGCCGCGAGCAGAACCGGGCAGGCATTGAATATTTGCAAAGCCATTTCGACCGTCTTGGTCTCAGCTACTTCCCTGCATACGGCAACTTTGTGATGGTTGATACCAAAAGTCCGTCTGGCGATGTATTCCAAGCTCTGCTCCGCAGAGGCTTGATTGTTAGACCGCGCTGGACTTATTACCCGACCTATATTCGTGTTTCGGTAGGTACGCCGGAGCAAAACGAGAAGTTTATTGCTGCGCTTGAGCAAGTTTTGCAGGAAGCGGCGGTGCGCGGATAGCCTTATGACAA